>Ga0214925_100313_pt1 | contig 29200 bp, 21 predicted proteins | sample Stichaenrichment_FD_168299 | JGI IMG/M metagenome (GOLD analysis project Ga0214925, IMG submission 168299) | Xylose enriched microbial communities from anaerobic bioreactor in Madison, Wisconsin, United States - 63SRT | ecosystem: Engineered > Bioreactor > Anaerobic > Unclassified | place: USA... | reverse complement strand
AACGGCCTGTTCCTTAAATTCCTTGTCATAACTGTGCTTCGTCATTATTTGATCCTCCAATTTACTTCCTTAATTATACTAAATCAAAGTCTCTATTTAACTTGTACACTTTTTATTCTAGGCCCAATAATACCTTTGAAAATAAGGGTGCTTTAGGCTCAGGTAACTACATTCGAATTTACAACATTTCACCAATCGTGAAGATGTCAAATATCCAGATTACGAACAACAAATTCGTTAACCTAGATCCAAATAACCGTTACGTTTACTTTGATAATTCAAAGGGCGCCGGAATTACCGGTGTGAAGGTTACAGGTAATAAAATCACCAGTTCAAAGAGTAAGATTCCGTTTGTGTTAAGCGCTGGAATGAATTCTGGCGATATGACAGTAAGTGCCAATACCAACAATAAAAATGTGACAGTCAAACCTTCTGACATGAAGAACACCTCGAAATTACAAAAATTGACGGGTAAGTACAAAGCCAATAAGGCGACTAATACGAAAGAATCATATACTTCCGGTTATAACGGTCAGTACGCCAAGTTAACCACTCAGGCAGCCCAAAAGTACAGTTTGTATAGTCATATCCGTGGCCATGCCGGCTGGTACATCTATAGTCAGCGGGATGGCTGGTCTAACGCCAAGAAATCGGGCATCGTCTACGTTGATATGCGAGCTACGGCTGACAGCGGCAAATGGTACCGAATTCGTTTCAGCTCAAGTCCAAACGCCCGGGAGTACTGGGTTCGTTCAGGCGCACTGAAATTTGATTCGATCGAGTATGCCCCCTATGTCCGGTCTCTGATCCCAATCAAGAAGTATACGATGTATACTAAAGTATTTAACGATCCGCAATTGGCTAAGTTAGCTGGGACAACGGCTGACTTAGGTTCTAAACCAGTTAGCATCACGCAACGGGCGACCCGGGTATCCGTATCAAATGGCCAAACTTCAACCTACTATTTGGTTAATAATAAGTACTGGACGAGGTCAAGTGCCTTTTATTAGAAATATGGAGACGAGTAGTTCACCCGTTAATATAGCCCAATTACGTTCCAAGACTCAGATTTCGCTCATGTAACAAAAACAAGCCACTCCGACAAAAACGTCGAAATGGCTTGTTTTTGTTACATTCTGGAATCTACCGAATTATGTCGCACTTTTCTTTTTATTGCATAAAATAGTGCTGGTGATTTCTCACCAACACCAAACATTACTGAACCATTATTTTTCTACAACATACTGTTCAAAGCGCTGATAATCAACGTTGGTTACTTCGGCTTCAATCTTGGTGCCATTTTCAAGATAGTCTGTTGCCTTAACGCTGGCGTGTTCGTTCAGATACGAAACAATGTCGCCCTTTTCAAATGGAATCAAGAAAGTAGCAGTCACGTAGTTCTTGAAGACCTTTTCCCTAATCACCTGAACGAGCAGATCGATTGAGGCGGGATCTTTAGCTGAAACCACGATTTCGTCACCAGCTCGTGACGGATAATCGTTGTCCGTCAGATCGGCTTTGTTGTAAACGGTGACCATTGGCAAATCAGGGACGCCAATTTCAGTTAAGGTTTTCTTTGTAGTAGACATCATGTCGATTCGGTTAGGGCTAGAGTAGTCCACGACTTGAATTAACAGATCAGCATTGGCAGCTTCGTACAAGGTAGACTTGAAAGCTTCCACCAAAGTGGTTGGCAGCTGGGAAACAAAACCGACTGTGTCGCTCAGCAATAACTTCTTTGAGTCATCGAATTGCAGCTGCCGAACACTGGTATCCAGAGTAGCGAAGAGCATATTCTTAACCATAACCTGCTTATCTTCGTTCATGCCGTAGCGTTTAATCAACTCATTCATAATGGTTGATTTACCCGCGTTGGTATAACCAATAAGTGCCACGTTAGGTAATTGGACCCGTTCGCGTTGCTGTCGCTTAACGGTTGCTGATTTATCGACTTCTTTCAGTTCATGACGGACATGATTGATCTGTCGCTGAACGGTTCGCCGGTTTAATTCAATCTGAGCTTCACCGGCACCACGGTTGGTAAAGCCACCACCAGCATTGGTACCCGTTTGTTGGTCTAATCGCTGGTTCATCGCGGTATGCAGACGGGGCATTTGATACTGTAATTTAGCCAATTCAACCTGCAGTTTAGCTTCACGGCTTTGCGCTCGGTTAGCAAAGATTGCCAAAATGAGTCCGGTTCGATCCATTACGGGAACCTTCACAACTTTTTCCAGGTTTCTGATTTGACTAGGGGTCAGTTCATCGTTTGCTACCACGATTTCAGCACCAGTATCAACGACGATATCACGTAATTCTTCAACTTTACCAGTTCCAAAGTAGGTTCCGGCAACTGGCTGACTAAGATTTTGTACGGTGGTTTCTACCACGTTCATATGATTAGCTTCTGACAAGGCCTTTAACTCTTCCATGGCATAATCAAAGTTGTAGCGTCCTGTATTAAGGCCAATGTTAATGACCGGCACAAGTTCGCTGTTATCCATGTTGTCACCATCCTTAATTGTTTAGCTTTAGTATAACATGAGAGTGTGAAGCAACTCGTTAAATTCTAAAATCTGAGTTGTGAAACCGATTTAGGCTAGATAAAAGGATTGAACAAAACCAAATTTTCATCGTACTTCAGATAAGAAGCTAAATATGGGCTGATGTCACAGCTCTAATAGTCATTGTGCAATAATAGCTTTCACACAATTGATTTTTGGCAGCGGTCAGTTTACAATTATGAGAGTTTTTTATTCACTGAGGATAAATTTCAGGTCGCTTCAATTAACTTATTGAACGAAAAGATATTCGAATGAGCGAAAATATATGCAATTTTTGCAAGAAAAGTCCCCAAGGTTACCCGTGTTAAACATGTAAGATGATAAAACAGCATTGATTTTAATGCTTTTCTAATATACAATATATATCACGAATCTTTAATAATTATACTTGCACGTTATCCATAATTTGAGGGAGTGAAATGGCTATGCAGTTTAGTAAGACTTTAACATTAGCAGCTATTTCAGGGGCTTCTTTACTGTTATTTTCCGCTTGTGGGTCTAAAAGCAAACGGCAGCTAGCCGATGACCAGACCTTACACTGGGTTGAGACAGCGGATCTGCCAACCATGGATCCCTCAAAATCAACGGATGTCGTTAGTGGTGGTGCACTGAACAACGTTGATGAAGGTTTACTTAGAATTGGTCAGGGGTCAAAACTGCGGCCGGGGATTGCCAAGTCTTACCATGTATCAAAGGATGGCAAGACCTGGACCTTTAATTTGCGGCATTCTAAGTGGAGTAATGGGACACCAGTAACGGCTACTGACTTTGTTTATGGCTGGCGCCGGACGGTTAAACCAAGTACGGCAGCGCAGTTTGCTTACCTCTATAATCACGTTAAGAACTATGACGCTGTTAATAAGGGCAAAAAAGCCCCTTCTCAACTGGGGGTTGAAGCTCATGGTAAGTATCAGTTAGTGGTAACACTATCACGGCCACAGAGCTATTTTAAGTATCTCGTGGCGTCTCAGGCGTTTCTACCGCAAAACCAGCAGGTGGTTAACAAGTATGGTGCCAGATATGCAACTCGTTCTGGCAACGCCGTTTATAACGGACCATTTAAGCTAACTGGCTGGAATGGGACTAACGATACCTGGACGTTGAAAAAGAATGATCAATACTGGGACGCGAAAGCAACTAAATTAAAAGCAGTTAAATACCGGGTGATCAAGGATCAAGGGACTTGGCTGAGTCAATATCAAACTGGCAAAGTTGACGAGTTGATGACGGACGGCACACAGTACCGACACCTTAAAACTTCTCCGGATATACATATCAGGGGTTCTGCTTCCATGTTTTATCTGGAGTTTAATCAGCGCAACGGGTTCTTCAAGAATAATTTAGATGCAAGGAAGGCCATTTCGTTAGCAATCGATAAGCAATCCTTAACGCATAATATTTTAGCCGATGGTTCTCAAGCGCCTAAGGGACTGGTTCCCCAGAATCTGGCAAAAAAGAATGGCGTTGATTTTGCCGATGCAGCCTACGTCAAATCAGGAACGACTTATGATTTAACCCAAGCACGAGCCTTGTGGCGACAAGCTCTGCAGCAATCTGGCAAGTCAAGTATTTCGTTGAATCTATTAGCGGATGACACGCCCAACGGTAAAAAAACCGTTGAATTTATTCAGAGTCAGTTAGGTAAGCTACCAGGGTTAAAGCTGACGACGGCTACCGTGCCGTTTAACGTTCGGCTTTCCCGTTCCACTCAGGGCGATTTTGACATGGTGGTTGGTGGCTGGATCGCTGATTTTCCGGATGCCATTTCGTTCAGTTCGTTATTTACGTCCAACAATGCTTATAATCGTGGTCGCTGGCAAAACAAGGCTTACGATACCGATGTGAAAAACGCTGAGGGCAAGGATGCAAACAATCCAGATGAACGTTGGAACGACTTGGTGAACGCCGAGAAGACGCTGATGCAGCAACAAGGCATTGTACCGTTATATCAGCGAACTCAGGCGCAGTTGCTGAAGCCTTACGTTCACGGCGTTCAGTACTTTCCGACTGGCGCGCAATGGGACTTCAGTCGAGCGTATATTTCTAATCATCAGTAACCCGTTATTGAGTGAAAATAAAGCTGAGCAGATGCCCACCCTTGTTTTTACATCTTTTAGAAAAAGTGTAATGATGTTAAATAGTAAGTAGAATGAGAGGTATTTTCATGGCGAAATATTTAGTAAAGCGGATTTTTTATCTGCTGTTAACCTTATTCATCGTCATCACAGTCACGTTTTTTCTGATGAAGCTATTACCAGGGACACCGCTGCAAAACCAGCAAAAGCTGTCACCATCGCAGCAACACCTGATTTTAAAGCAGTATGGGTTAACAAAGCCCGTCTGGCAGCAATATTTGATTTACGTTGGCGGTGTTTTCCAGGGTAATTTCGGAACTTCCTTCCAGTTTAGTGATCAACCGGTTTCCTACTTGATTTCGAGCCGGATCGGACCGTCACTTCTGTTGGGGATTCAGGCGATGATCATCGGTGTGATTCCTGGTATCTTAGTTGGTGCTTTGGGCGCCATTAAGAAAAACACCTGGGTAGATACTACTACCACGATCGTTTCTATTCTGGGGATCTCAATCCCAAGTTTCGTGCTGGCCGTTTTACTGCAGTACTTTGTGGGGTTGAAATTACAGTGGTTCCCAATTGCCGATTGGGGCGGTTTCTCCTATACCGTTTTGCCAACAATTGCGTTGGCCGCGTCGCCGTTCGCGGATACGGCGCGGTTTACACGAACAGAAATGGTGGATGTGCTGAACTCCGATTATATTGAGCTGGCCAGAGCCAAGGGGCTGAGTAAGTGGGGTGTCATTTATCACCATGCACTGCGGAATAGTTTGATTCCAGTGGTGACCATCATGGGGCCATTGGCCGTTAACATCATGACCGGGTCAATGGTGATTGAAAACATCTTCTCCATTCCAGGTATTGGTGAACAATTCGTTAAGTCGATTCTGACCAACGATTACCCGACCATCATGGCGGTTACCATCGTTTACAGTGTCATGCTGATGGTAGTGCTGCTGATCACCGATATCGTTTATGGTATTATCGACCCTCGAATTCGAATTTCTGGCAAGAGTAATTAATTAGGAGGTAAATAAATGGCTGATGAAGTAAAGCTTCCTGCAGATAGTTTTGAACCTCTTGATAAGTCAAAACATCTCGACAGTGAAAAAATTGCAGCGCCTAACTTGACGTTTATGCAGGATGCATGGCGTCGTTTAAAAAAGAATAAAAGTGCCATTATTGCGATGATCATCCTCATCATCTTCTTTGTTTTAGCGTTTGGATCAGCGTTCTTCTCACCGCATAACCCTAATGCTGTTAACCCGCAACTGGCAAACTTGCCACCAAAATGGCCGGGAGTAAATATTAATGGTCTTAACGGGACACTGGTTCAAGCTGGTAGCCGGGTGAATGCTTATCAGGCCGCTGGTGCTGGTGCTGGCGTGCACTATTGGCTAGGAACCGATTATCTCGGTCGTGATATGCTTTCCAGAATTCTCTTTGGGACGCGTATTTCCCTGACAGTTGCCATTGTTGCCACTGCCGTTGACTTGTTAATTGGTGTCACTTTCGGTCTCTTTTCCGGCTGGAAGGGCGGCTGGGTCGACAACTTTATGCAACGTGTCATTGAAATCATTATGTCAATTCCAACCCTAGTTGTGGTTGTGCTGCTGATTTTAATTTTGAAACCTGGGATGTCGTCAATTACGTTAGCCATTGCGTTTTCTAGTTGGACGACGATGGCGCGGCTGATACGAGCGCAAACGCTAGAGTTAAAGGAACAGGAATACGTGCTGGCGGCAAAAACGTTGGGTGAAAGCTCAATCAAGATCGCTTTCAAGCACTTACTGCCCAACCTTTCTAGTATTATCATCATTCAAACCATGTTCACCATTCCAAGTGCTATTTTCTTCGAAGCCTTCCTGTCATTCGTTGGTATCGGGATCAGTGCTCCGCAAGCTTCACTTGGGACGTTACTGAACGATGGTCAGAAAAACTTCCAATTTTTGCCATATCAAATGTGGTATCCAGCTATCGTACTGTCTGTGATCATGATTGCCTTTAACATCTTCGCTGATGGCCTGCGTGATGCCTTTGATCCGCAAACGAAAGGGTAGGTGAAGTGAAACTATGCAAAGCAAAGAAACTATTTTGAAGGTCAACCACCTCAAAATCAACTTCAACACCTACGCTGGGACGGTTAAAGCCATTCGTGATGTCAGTTTTGATTTAAAAAAGGGCGAGACCTTAGCCATTGTTGGTGAATCCGGCTCTGGTAAGACGGTAACGACCCGTTCAATCATGGGGTTGCTGGCTAACAACGCGGTGGTTGAGGGTGGCACCATTCAATTCCACGATAAAGACGTGCTAAAAATGTCACAGAAGCAACTAGAAGGTTTACGGGGTGCTAAAATCGCGCAAATCTTCCAAGACCCGATGACCTCACTGGATCCAACCATGCGAATTGGCCGTCAAATCGCCGAACCACTGATGATTCATAAGGGTGTCAAAAAAGATAAGGCCATGGCGCAAGCTCTGGAAATGATGAAGCTGGTTGGTATCACTGATGCAGAAAACCGAATTAACGACTACCCGCACCAATTTTCAGGTGGGATGCGGCAACGGATCGTGATTGCCATCGCGTTGATCAACTACCCAGAAATTCTGATTGCTGATGAACCTACCACGGCTTTGGACGTGACCATCCAAGCGCAGATCCTGAATTTAATGCGTGAATTGCAAGACAAGATTTCAACCTCTATTATTTTTATTACTCATGATTTAGGGGTGGTTGCTGGGATGGCTGATCGAGTTGCGGTGATGTATGCTGGCAAAATCGTTGAATACGGGACCGTTGATGAAATCTTCTATAACCCAAAGCATCCTTATACTTGGGGACTATTGAGCTCAATGCCAACACTTGATACCGACAGCGGTGAGTTAGCCTCAATTCCTGGGACACCACCTGACTTACTCGATCCGCCCAAGGGTGATGCGTTTGCAGCGCGGAATCCTTACGCGTTAAAGATCGATACGGAGCAGGAACCACCGTTTTTCAAGGTTTCTGATACCCATTACGCTGCTACTTGGCTATTGCATCCAGACGCACCAAAAGTGACGCCACCGGACCAGATTATCCAGCGACAGGCTAAGTTTGCGGCTATGCAAAAAGAAGCTAAACAGCAGCATAAAATCGAAGAAGAGGAGGAACAGCAATAATGGAGCTTGATAACGCTAAAAAAGTGCTTGAAGTGAGTCATTTAAAACAGTATTTCAACGTTGGCAAGCGCGATGAAGTTAGGGCTGTTGACGATATTTCCTTCGATATTTATGAGGGTGAAACTTTCGGGCTGGTTGGCGAATCCGGTTCTGGTAAGACGACGACTGGTCGAGCCATTATTCACTTGTACCGCCCAACTAGTGGGTCGATTAAGTTTTATGGTCAAGAAATCATTGGCATGAAAGATAAGAAAAAAATGCAGCAGTTTCGCCGTGACATGCAGATGATTTTTCAAGACCCGTATGCTTCCCTGAACCCGCGGATGAAGGTCAAGGACATTGTAGCGGAAGGTATCGACATTAATCATTTAGCCAAAAATGATGCCGACCGCAGCAAGCAAGTGGCTGATTTATTGGCAACCGTTGGCTTGAACCGAGACCATGCGAGCCGTTATCCCCACGAATTTTCAGGTGGGCAGCGGCAACGGATCGGGATTGCGCGAGCACTTGCTGTGCAGCCCAAGTTCATCATTGCTGACGAGCCAATCTCTGCTTTGGACGTTTCCATTCAAGCCCAGGTGGTCAACCTGCTTAAAAAGCTGCAGCGTGAACGGAAATTAACCTTCCTGTTTATCGCCCATGATTTATCCATGGTGAAGTACATCTCGGATCGAATCGGTGTCTTGCATTACGGCCGGATGCTGGAAGTCGGCACGTCGGATGAAGTCTACAACCACCCGTTGCACGACTATACCAGAAGCTTGTTGTCAGCGGTACCGGTGCCGGATCCGGAGTATGAACGGACGCGGACGCAGATCAAGTATGATCCGAAGTACGAAGATGGTTCTAAAAAACGTGAATTAGTTGAAATTGTGCCCCATCACTATGTCCAGTGCAGTCAGGATGAGATTCCGATGTATCAGGAGAGAGCGAAGTCAATGGGACTGAGCGTGAAAGAGCCCGGTTAGAGTCCAGAATGTAAGCCAAATAAAGCAGGTTCCCGTGAACTTTGGGAACCTGCTTTATTTGGCTTACATGGCCGGACTCTGGGCTCTTGAGCGCGTTACGGCTACGTAAAAGTGAACGGCACTCATTCAAACTGCGCATCATACAACTTCTTATAAGCGCCGCCAGTCTTCAACAAACTTTCATGCGTCCCAATCTCAACCACACGTCCATTTTCCAAAACGATAATCTGATCAGCATCGTGGATGGTGGACAGCCGGTGAGCAATGACCAAAGATGTCCGAGATGCCAGCAGGTTATTCAGGGCGTGCTGAATGGCTTTTTCAGACTGATTGTCCAGACTAGCGGTGGCTTCATCCAAAATGATGATGGGTGCATTTTTCAACAGCGCCCGTGCAATCGAGACGCGTTGTTTTTGACCACCAGAGAGTTTGACCCCCCGTTCGCCAACCTGCGTATCGAGTTGATCTGGCAATTCACGAATAAAGGTATCAAGGTCGGCTAGTTTTGCTACTTGCCATATGTCCTCATCAGAAGCGTCCGGACGACCATACAGAATGTTGTTGCGGATGCTGCCATCAATGATAAAGATATCCTGTGAAACAATGGCGATATTTTGACGTAACGAAACAATGTCGATGGACTGAATCGGGAGGTCATCAATCGTAATGCTGCCGCTGTCTAAATCATAAAAGCGATCAATGAGCCGAGTAATTGTCGTTTTACCGGAACCTGACCGGCCAACTAACGCGGTGGTCTTGCCATAAGGAATCGTAAAGCTGACATCTTTTAGGGTCGTGTCATGACTTTCAGGGTGCTTCGCGCCGTCGTAGTTAAAGTTAACGTGACTGAGGGTGATTCTCTTAGAAAACTTTGGGAACGGTTTAGGATCCACTGCATTTAGCACCTGTGGTTTCTCCTGTAAGATTGACTGGATTCGACCGTAGGAAACCAGTGATTGCTGCAGTTGGTTCAGCAGCCGGGTGAAAGCCTGAATCGGTGACTGGACCATGGCGACGTAGCTGAGGTAGGCAACTAACGCCCCTACCGTAAGCTGACCCTTGATGATAAAGTAAGATCCTAACGACAGGACAATCGCGATGCCCAGCGTGTTGATGCCGTCAATCAACGGTGAGAAGATGGCTTGATTCCGGCCGGCGGTGATCATGTCTTTCCGGTTAGTATCGGCAAAGTGGTCAAACCGTTTAGCTTCGGTATCTTCACTGTTGAAACTCTTAATGAGATCAATTTGAGTCAGGGTCTGCTGCATCTGGTTCGACATTCTGGCTTGAGAACGTCGCGCGTTCATGAACGCGGTGCGGATGCGAACCCGAAATACCCGGTAGACGATGAACATTAGTGGGAAGGTGAGACTGACTGCCAATGCCATTTGCCAGTTGATGTAGAAAATCAGCGCTAGTACGCCCACAAACGTAAATAAATTACCAACCATGTTCAGCATATTGGCTGAGATAAGACTTTGCAGATTATTGATGTCACTGGTCAGTCGGGTCATTAAGTCACCGGTTTTACTGGATTCGAAGAAACTGGTATCTAATTTTAACAAGTATTCGTACAGTTGATTTCGCAGATCGGTGATGGCGTTTTGACTCATGACGCTCATATAGTAGGTGGAGATATAGGTGAAGATGCCCAGGATAATGGCTGCCAGCAAGAGGATAGCAATGGCACCAAAAAGCCACTGGAAGTTGCGCTGCGGGATTACTTTATCGATAATGAACTGTTCAATCTGCGGCATCACGAACTGCAGTAAGGTAATCACGGTGAGCGCTAAGATGTTTAATACCAGTAACCAGCGTTTTTTAAGCACTTTACTGAAGACAAAACGAAACATTTCCATCAATGATCCGTCTGTTTGTGACGCTGCTTGTTTATCGGCCATGGAACTCCCCCCCAATATTTCGAGCTGATTTAATCTGTCCGCTAATGTAGCACTCAGGCTGACTGGGTGCAAACAAATAGATTGGTGATTGCTATCAACATTGTACTTGAAAAGCGGAAGTGTGATTGACTTTTCATCTGTTTTCTAATATGATTTTAATAATCTAATAAAAGGAGTGGTGAGATTGAACTTATTACCTATGCATCAGTTTACGACCAGTGATGGCGCGACGTTAGAATATTTTGATGAAGGAGAAGGACAGCCGCTAGTCTTCATTGCTGGTTACCGAGCCAGCGCTCAGACTTGGCTGCCACAAGCCGAATATTACAAGGACCGCTACCGCGTGATCGGCATGGAACGTCGCTTCAATGGCAACACTGTTTCACCTACATATAATAAGACCATGGCGCGACAAGGCGAAGATCTGCATGATTTAATCGAGAGTTTGAAATTAAAAAAGCCCATCGTTGTGGGCCATTCCATGGGTGGCTCAACCGTGATGGCTTACTTATCTTTATTCGGCGATGCACAGTTAGGCGCTTTTGTGAACGTGGATCAAACGCCGAAAATGGTTAATGATGATGACTGGCAGACCGGGATGTACAAGTTAACCACGGCAAATATGGGCACTTTCTTTGACGCACCGCTGGATAGTCCGTTTTACAAAGATGTCACTCCGGAAGTGATGGCTATTATGAAGGCGGTGGCAGCCGAGACCAATGACAATACATATACCTTAGAGATGACTAAACCGTTGCTACTGGACCACGCGTGGGCTGACTGGCGTGGCATTCTGCAAACGGTGACGGTGCCCACGTTATTCATGGCCGCAGATCACAGTCCGTTTTGGCCAAGTGCGCATGCAACTGAATCGGCAAAATTAGTGAAGAATGGACAGGCCGCCGTTTTAACGGATGTTGGCCATGGGATGGAGTATGAAGATCCGGAACAGTTTCAGGCTGTGTTAGATCAATTTTTAGAAACGTTAAAGGGTTGACAGGAAAAAGCTCCCGTCGTTAAAGCAATTTCTGCTTTAACGGCGAGAGCTTTGTTTTGCATTAATCTAATTGGTCATCAACCCGATTATAATACGCAACGGAAATATCACTACCGCGTACTTCCAACTTGGTTACGGAACCGTTGAGTGCGGAAATCGCAACGTTGATATCCGGTTGGAAACGGGAAACAATGCTGCGTATGGTGGTGCTATGGCTGGTCACTAACACTTTGTCGCCGTCAACGCAGTCCCGCATTAACATGTCAAAGCCGGGTTGCAGCCGTGCCCAATATCGGGCGTTATCTTCAGCATCGTTAAAGGGGTCTTGAGCTGCAATACGATCCTTGACGCCTTCGATGGTGTAAGCAGCAATCATGGCATTAAAGGTATCATTGCCATCAGGACCACCAATCATGTGCCAAGTTTGGTTTTCGTCGTTACCTTCGAAGTAGCCGAAGTTTTCTTCCTTGAACGCTGGGGCAATGGTGGCCTTTTTTACCGTGCCACTGTTGACAGCCAGAATGTATTCAGCCGTGTGCTGGGCACGCTCGGAGTCGCTGGTATACGCTTTAGTGAAGGGAATGTGAGCCAGTCGTTGACCAGCAGCTTTCGCATCTTGCACGCCCTTATCAGTCAGTGCGGCGTCGATCCAGCCTTGAATCCGGTGGTACTTGTTCAAAATAGTTTGTCCATGACGGACGAAGTAAATGTCAAAATTAGCCAAGAAATTGCCTCCAAAAATAAGTGTCTTAAAATTAATTTAGTTTACCCAATTCACGACGAATTTGAGCGGATTGCTGTTTGCTACTGGTGAAGAGGATCCGGTCATTGAGCTTCAGTGGAGTGTCACCACTAGGCCGAACGAACCGTTTTTCACGGTAGATTTGCGCAATGGTGATGTCGTCAATAAAGGGCAGGTTGCGGATTTGAATATCCACGTATTTGTGATTGCGTAGCTGAACCTCGTAAACGCCAGCTTCGGTAGAGGTGAGCAGCTCCAATGTCGACGGGGTTTCAATCAAACTGCGCAGCATACTGATCTGAACATCGGGGGTACTGTAGACTTCCACCCCCATCTTTATCAGGGTATCTTTCCGCTCGTCGAGGATATTGGGATCTTCAAAGCGAGCAATCACCCGTGGTACGCCATACTGTTTGGCCGATTTAGCCAGTCGGTAATTTTCCTTAGAGTTACTCTGACCCAAAACAACAATATCGGTGTCGAAAACGTCAGCGTTCACCAAGTCATCGGGAACCAAATTTTCTAGTAAATGCACGTCGATCTCACTGTTAAAAGCACGGTAGTTGCGTTCCTGATCCGTGTACATGTGAATGTCGTAGCCGTGCTTCGTCAACTGCTGAGCCACGGGCACGGTGAGTAAGTTAGTGCCGATAAAGTGGACGTTCAGTGGTTTGCTGTCGGCGGCTTCGGCCCGGTATAGCCGGTTGAAGGTTATCGGTCCAATGATACAAGTGAGGATGGCAGCCAGCAGGAAGGCACCCGATTGCTGAGCTGTGATCCGGTGCAAGTGCTCAGCAACCTGTAAAATCGCCAAAACAACGGTTAAGGTGGTGGTGCTCATAGCGGTACCGGCAAAGGCATTACCGTTGGTGAACCGCAATCGTAGAATTGGCCAAATAGCGGCTTTGGCGACGAGATAGGCAATCAAGAAAACGGGAATCAAAATCAGCGTTTTCGGATCAGCCAGCAAGGTTCGCAAGTTCAAGCCCACACCACTCATAATAAAGAAGATGGGGATAAAGAAGCCGTAGCCGATGGAATCCAGTCGCACCTTAGTTTCTTCGTGAGGTTCCAGTAACTTGATGACGATACCGGCTAAGAACGCACCCAGAATGCCTTCAGCACCAACGGATTCCGCAATGGTGACTAATAGCACGATGACGAAAAACGACAGCCGAACGTCCAATTGCGTAGTGGACTTATTGATGCGGTCAAAAAATTTGAAAAAGCTTTTAAACCGCACCACTAGCAAGCCGGCAGCCAACAGAATCAACAGTAATAGCCAAAGTGATTTGGCGGTGGGACTGTAGGCGGATGCGTAGAAGGTCAGGCCAATCATGGGAACCACTTCACCCAGCGCCGAAATCAGCAGGATCGTTTGACCAAAGGGTTTGCTTAGCAGTTCCTTTTCCTTTAGCGCGGCGATGACGATGCCCAAGGAAATGGTCATGAATAAAATCATGGCTAACCAGATGTCGGAGAACATGCCCGATAATTTGAGCAGGAAAGCAATCACGGCTGACATTACCACGATTGAACCATAGGACAAGAATGCCAGTATGACAGGTGAATACTTAGGTGCATTGGCGGACTGTTTTTGCTCTAGTGGCGTCAGGTCGTTACGTTTGCGGCTGAACAGACTAAAGTCAATTTCCAGACCACTCAGGAACAACAGCACGATCACGCCGACGTCCTTCAACATACTCAACGTATCATTGCTATGGATAACGTTAAGCAGACTAGGGCCTAAAACGACCCCAACGATGATTTCCACCACTGCAGTAGGCAGTAAAGTGAGTTTGAACCGCGCCATAATCAGCGGAATGGCTAACGCGGCTAACAGAATAATAACTAATGAAATTTGATCCATGATAATACCTCGAATCATTTACGTAATAATGAAGCTAGATTGTTCTTATCGGGCGCAATTAGTGATATACTTTAATATCGAATTTACGACTGGAGGGCGCTATGGCAGATACGATTAAACAGCAAGAACAAGCACACTTAGATGTGGTGATTGATAAAATCAAGATTGCTCAGGTTAAGTCGCAAGAACGAATCGACAATGCAAAGTCAGGCGAAGAGGGTATCCGTAACAACCTCGTTAACGAATTACGGCTTAAAACTGATTCGTACGAAGGCATTATGGAAACCGGCTTGTCGGTTCATCAGCAGCAACAGCAGCTTAATGAACGTCAAAATAGCTGGCAGCACGCTACCGACGAATTGAAGACGCTGAAGAAAATGGAAAAGACGCCTTATTTCGCGCGGATCGATTTTCATGAAGAAGGCGAACCCAAAACGGAGTCGATCTATATCGGACTGGCTTCCTTTTCGGACCAACCTGATCGATTTCTAGTATATGACTGGCGTGCGCCGATTTCTAGTGTTTATTATGATGGCGGTTTAGGCGATGTTACCTACCAGACGCCTGATGGGGAACAAACTGTCAATCTCAAGTTAAAGCGTCAGTTCCAGATCGAAGATGGCACCATCAAGACGGTGTTCGATACCGAAGAAGCCGTTGGTGATCAGATGTTGCTGGATGCGTTGAGTGAACAATCCGATACTAAGATGAAGAGTATCGTCACCACCATTCAAAAAGAGCAAAACCAGATCATCCGGGATACCAAGTCGGACTTGCTATTCGTTCAAGGGGCAGCGGGTTCCGGTAAAACGGCCGCTGTTCTGCAACGGGTAGCTTGGCTGCTGTACCGTTATCGTGGAAAATTAACGTCTGGTCAAGTCATCTTATTCTCACCTAACCAGTTATTTAACGATTATATCGACCAAGTGCTGCCTGAACTGGGTGAGCAAAACATGGTCCAAATGACCTATTACCAGTACACTGGTCACCGCTTGCCAAAGATGTCAGTAGAGACCTTAGCACAGCGGTTCAGCGAAGATTACAGTGACGCTGAAAAACGGATTGATGCCTTAAAGGGCAGTCTGGCGTTCTACAACGCTGTCACCGTCTACGCTAACCATTTGGAAAAAGAAGACATGATTTTCCGGAACATTAATTTTAAGGGGAAACCGTTCTTTACCAAGGAAAAGATTCACGAAATCTACTATAGTTTTAACGAAAATTATCGCTTATTTAATCGTCTGGATGGTACCCGCGAGCAGCTGATCAAGATGCTCAATCGTCGAATCAGTTCTGAAATGCGAGCCAAGTGGGTTGAAGAAGCCGTTCAGGATTTAAGTCAGGAACAAATGAACCAGATGAAGGGTGAGGACCCGCAAGAAATCGAAGACGCTGACAAGGAATTCAAATTCTACGCCAGAAAGATTGTCATGAAGGCTTTCGCACCCATTCGACAAGCGGTTGTCCGTAACCGGTTCTTGAGTATCAACGGTCAGATGATTCACATGCTGCGTAGCATTCCAGCAATTATCAATCTTGATGAGTATGGCATTACCAAGGATGATTGGAAGGCCAGCGTTGAACGCACCATTGCTGACATCAAGCAGTCTAAGATGACTTTGAGCAACATTTCACCGTACCTGTATCTGTATGACAAGATGACGGGTCACAAGGGTGAAAAGGATATGCGCTACGTCTTTATTGATGAAATTCAAGACTACACGCCGTTCCAGTTAGCTTACCTGAAATTCAGTTTCCCGCGTGCCAAATTCACGTTGCTGGGTGATCTGAACCAAGCCATTTTCACCAAGGAGAACAGCAAAACGCTGCTGAGTGAACTGAGTACCATGTTTGATCCAGAAAAGACCACGGTTGTACAATTAACGCAATCTTACCGGTCAACCGCGCAGATCACTGACTTTACTCGTCATATTCTGGTAAACGGTGAGGCAGTGAAAGCCTTCGACCGTGACGGCGCTTTACCGGTTATTAGTGTCCAGCCGGATAAACAGGCGACGTTACAACGGCTGATCAAACAACTGCAGGCCAACAATAACGAAAAGGAAACTACGGCCATTATCGGTAAATCATTGGCTGATTGCCGTGATTTAGCCAACGACCTACACGACGCTGGGGTTAAAGCCACCTTGATTCAGTCTGAAAATCAACGGCTGGCACCTGGGGTAATCATCGTGCCGTCGTTCTTAGCTAAGGGGCTGGAATTCGATGCCGTCATCGTCTGGGAGGCTTCCGAGAAGAACTATCATGAAGATGATGAACGGCAGTTAATGTATACGATTTGTTCGCGGGCGATGCATGAATTGACGGTGTTGGCGACCGATAAGTTGTCACCGCTGTTTGGAAATGTGCCTGAGGATGAATATGTGAAAGAATAAAGAGTGTGAAAACAAGCGTTTAAAGAGTGGAGTATAAGGGCTCGAAACGGAAATTTCTTGAACTTTTGGGAATTTTGTTTCGAGCCCTTATATGCAACTCTTTGCTTGTTTGAGCAGGTTTAGACTAGATTGAAGTATTGTGCAAAAGTAGATTTTTAACTGTCTTTCAGTTAAGAAACCAGATATGATTTTTATCAACATAGACTCATAGCACTGCTCTTTAATTTATACCCAACAAGATTCGCCCGAGTTATAGCGCTTACGAGATAGCTCGTGTATAATGAACTCAATTTAGTATCTACGGAATTTGATGAGGCTGACTTGAATGACTGATTTAATGAATTACGATGTTTTTAGTAAAAATGAATGGCGCGACTTTTATCAGGACGCCTCAGTGCCACTGACCCAGGCGAGTTTGAAACAGATCAAGGCTTTTAACGACCGGATTTCTGTTCAGGATGTACAGGATATCTACATTCCGTTGATTCACTATTTACGGTTGCTGATAAAGCATTTTGATGCTTGGCAAGAATCTAAGGCGCATTTCCTACGGCAGAAATCGCGGCACGTTCCCTACATCATTGGAATTGCGGGTAGTGTGGCGGTGGGTAAGAGTACTACGGCGCGCTTGCTGAAAGTCCTGATGAATCACTTCTTTCCTGAAAGACGAATCGAGATGCTGACCACGGATGGGTTTCTGTATTCAACAGCTGAGCTGAAGAAGCGCGGTTTGGTGACACGGAAAGGGTTTCCTGAGAGTTACGATATGAAGGCGCTGATCACGTTTTTAAACGATGTTAAATCAGGTAAAGAACTCATGGAGGTGCCGGTGTATTCTCACAAGAATTACGACATCGTGCCGGATGAGGTTCAGGTGATCGAACGGCCGGATGTGCTGATTATTGAGGGGATCAATACCTTACAATTACCCAGTTCGGAACAGATTTACGTTTCGGATTTTACCGATTTTTCCATCTACGTTGATGCGCGGCCAAAATTGGTCGAGGAATGGTATTTGGAGCGGTTTAAAGCCCTACTGAAGCTGGCTAAGGATGATCCGGATAACTATTACCATTCCTATACTAAAGTGCCGATAGAGGCCGCTGTGGAGTCCGCTAAGAATATTTGGTACAGTGTTGACCTGCCAAACTTGGAAGATTATATTTTACCGACGCGTAGCCGTGCAGATATGATCATCCACAAGGGTGAACAGCACATTATTGACCAAGTGATGCTGCGTAAATCCTAATTGGTATTGGGAAGATAACGCAAGATGGTTTGTGAATACAAACTTGTTTGAGTCGAATGACTTGTTTTTAGAAAAGTTATTCGATAAAATCCGAACGATTAAACTTTCCTCATTTTGATTGACCGGCATTAGAAGAATCTGTATAGTATAACTAATGGTTTCAAGTTCTGTTTAATAAGAAAGGTGTGAATGGATTGGCAAAGGTGGATTTATCGTCCTTTGATAAGATCATTGTGCTGGACTTCGGTTCACAGTACAATCAGCTCATTACCCGTCGGATCCGTGATCTGGGTATCTACTCAGAATTAATGTCCCACGAAATCACGGCTGACGAGGTAAAAGCTCTAAATCCCAAGGGTATCATCTTTTCTGGTGGCCCAAACAGTGTGTATGCTGATGATGCGCTGCGGGTCGACCCTGAGATTTTCAAGTTAGGTATTCCAATTCTGGGAATTTGTTACGGAATGCAGTTGATGGCTTACAATTTAGGTGGTCAAGTGAAGTCTGATAACGGCCAATACGGTCGTGCTGCGATTACAGTGACCAGCGATGATGCCAAGTTATTTGCCAACACGCCTAAGGAACAAAACGTGTGGATGAGTCACGGTGACTTGGTGACCAAAGTGCCTGAAGGGTTTACGGCGGTTGCTACTAGTCCTGAATGCCCAATTTCTGCTATGCAGGATACCGCACGGAACTTCTATGGGATTCAATTCCATGCCGAAGTGCGTAACACCGATTATGGTAACGATATTCTGAAGCACTTCGCTTTCGACGTTTGCCATGCTGAAGCAAACTGGTCAATGGATGATTTCATTGATCTGCAAATTCAGCATATTCGCGAAACTGTTGGTGACAAGAAAGTGTTGCTGGGTCTTTCCGGCGGTGTGGATTCATCTGTTGTGGGTGTGCTGTTACACAAAGCCATCGGCAATCAGCTGACCTCCATCTTCGTTGACCACGGTTTGCTTCGTAAAGGCGAAGCTGAACAAGTGATGGCTAGTCTAAAGGGCAAGTTCGGTTTGAACATTATCGAAGTCAACGCTGCTGACCGGTTCTTATCTAAGCTTAAAGGTGTTAGCGAACCTGAAAAGAAGCGGAAGATCATCGGTAACGAGTTCATCCAAGTGTTTAACGATGAAGCTCAAAAGCTGAACGGTATCGACTTCTTGGCACAAGGTACGTTGTATACCGACGTGGTTGAGTCTGGTACCGATACCGCTCAAACCATCAAGTCTCACCATAACGTGGGTGGCCTGCCAGAAGACATGAAGTTCCAACTGATCGAACCATTACGGACTTTGTTCAAAGACGAAGCGCGTGAATTGGGTGAAAAGTTGGGCATGCCTTCAGACCTCGTTTGGCGTCAGCCATTCCCAGGTCCAGGTTTGGGTATTCGTGTGATCGGTGAAATTACCCCTGAAAAACTCGAAATCGTCCGTGATAGCGACTTTATCCTTCGTGACGAAATCAAAAAAGCCGGCTTAGACCGCGACATCTGGCAATACTTCACCGTTCTGCCAGGTATCCGTTCAGTCGGTGTTATGGGTGACGGTCGGACATACGACTACACAGTTGGTATCCGTGCCGTAACTTCTATCGATGGGATGACTGCGGACTTTGCACACATTCCATACGAAGTGTTAGCTCAAATTTCAACACGTATCGTAAACGAAGTAAAGCATGTTAACCGTATCGTGTATGACGTTACGAGCAAGCCGCCTTCGACAATTGAGTGGGAATAAGACGCTAAGTTAACTTGGTGCTGGAAGACCGCTCGTTAATAATTAAAAATCAGTTGGTAGTCTGCTAAATGGCCGCCAAAAGAAAAGTCAGTCCTGAGAAATCGGGGCTGACTTTTTGCTTATGGTAATAAATCGATATTTTCCATTATGAAATTAATGAAGTACTGACTGGCAATCGGTAGCATCACTTTCTTTTGACTGATTATACCAATTCTTCGTGTCAATTCTGGTTTAATCGGTAGAATCGCTACGTTATAGGCCGTTTTCTGCAAAACTAATTCTGGTAAAATACTAACGCCTAAGCCTAGTTCAACCATTGAAAGAATGGAATAATCATCGTGGACGCGCAGTTTGATATTGGGCTGTAAGTGAGCTTTTTCAAAGGCAGCTAACGGTTCGCTGTATGAACCCTCCTCTAATTCCAGAAAAGGCTCAGAGGTTAGGTCTGCTAATGTCACGAAACCGTGCTGAACTAGTGGGTGATTGGGTGGCAGTACGGCTTTTAGTACGCCAGATTTAACAAACTGAACATCTGTATGAGGTAGGGCGTCAGGACTCACAAAGCCAAAATCAACTTGATTCGTTCGCACCCATTCGGGAATAGTTGTGTAATCGCCTTGATGCAAAATGAACTTTACTTGTGGATATTGTTGCTGGAATTTTTGAATGAGGAGCGGTAACCAGTGTGCAGAAATACTGGAAATCGTGCCGATCCTGATGGTGCCGGAACTTAAGCCCTTAATTTCTTGAACTTTTTCCTGCATAGCTTGATATTGACGTATCGTGTTTTGGATGAGCGGGTACACCTGCGCGCCTTCCAAGGTGAACTGCACGCCGGTATGTGAGCGGTAAAGTAGTTTAATCGCAAATTCGCTTTCTAAAGACGCAATCATGTGACTGATCGCCGATTGCGTATAACCAAGTGCTAACGCAGCCTTAGAGAAACTCTGTAGCTCAATGACTTTTTGTAATGCTAGGAGTCGTTTCATCACTATTAATTCCCTTCATATTAGTATGACTATTATTCGTTTTACTAATGAACGAATTTAATATACATTATTCTTATCGGGATAACAAGGCGTTCACGTAATTAACGCTTGTTGTTCATGTGGTGTGATGAACAGAAAGGGAGGGTCTGATATTGACCAAAAGTTATGTTGTTGATGCGTTTACAGATGAAATTTTTAAGGGTAATCCAGCAGCGGTGATGTTTTTACCGGAGTATCCAAATGATACCTTGATGCAAAATATTGCCATGGAAAATAAGTTATCCGAAACCGCGTTTGCTGTTAAAAAGGACAGCACTCACTATGATTTACGCTGGTTTACTCCTGGTGGCGAAATTGATTTGTGTGGGCATGCTACTCTAGCAACCGGCTTTTTAGTTTTTAAATTTGCTGCTCCTGAAAACAGTAATACAGTGACGTTTAATACTAAGGGCGGTGAGTTAACGGTGACTAAGAAGGACGACTTGTACGAAATGAACTTCCCTTCTTACGATTTAAAACAAGTGCCAGTCACTGAAGAAATGACGACGGCCTTTGGGGAACAACCAGCAGAGGCTTACATGGGAAGAGACCTGCTATGTGTCTTTCCGGACAGGACAGATATTGAAAATCTTAATCCCGATATGGATAAATTAAGTCAACTGGATGGCTTGCTGCAACATGCCACCGTTGCCAGTGACAAGTACGACTGTGCTTCACGTTCTTTTGCACCCAAGCTGGCAGTTCCCGAGGATCCGGTTTGTGGGAGCGGTCACTGTCATATCGTGCCTTATTGGGCTAAACGCCTAAGGAAAAATCATTTAACGGCTTACCAAGCCTCACCACGATCCGGTGTTTTGTACTGTGATTATCAAGGTGACCGGACGTTGTTGAGTGGCAAAGCGGTGCTGTATTCGGAGAGCGAGACCTTTATTTAACTTAGCAAGGTAATGAGAAAGTTTAAACGGTGTACGAGATCTATGACTTTCAATTCGATTGATATGTGACTGTGGTACGTAGATAGTAATTATAAAAAGCCAGATTCTAAATTGAATCTGACTTTTTATAATATGATATTCTGTTCGTTTTGGTGTGCTAAATGCATTAACAATTGTACCAAGTAATGATGGCGCATGAGGTTTAGTGGCTTACATAATAATAGTATTTTAACTTTGACACCTTATGAAAATACTTGCCAGCGTATTTAAATTTATTGTGTGCATAGTGGTCGAGTTTGTACGTAACATGAATAGTATTCCCCATGTTGATACTGGTGTGGATTCGATAAATATGTCCAGTATGAATCACTTTATATACGTGTGCAGATGAAGCGTCTGCACGTGGAATTGCAATGATTACTGTGTGTTTTCTAATTATCATTGCTAAATTGTTAGATGAAATATAATATCCCCTAAGTGAGCTTGGAATCGAACGATAGGTGCTTGCTTCGGCTTTTGATTGTGTAAACGGGGCGCTAACCCCTAGTGCAAGTCCAGTAGCACCTAATAAGATATAGTTTCTTAACTTCATTTCAATATCCTCCTAATTACAGCTCTAAAAGTTGTTTTTATATACTTCAAAACTCTGCTTGTTTAATTCTTCCATTATCTACAAGTTAGTTAGTCATCGCTGACATCGGTTGTGCCTTTGTTAACCCATTTACCGCCAATATAGCGGTAGTCGGTTAGAAGATTTTGATCAGTGCCATGAAACCAAGTCCACACATGGTGAGTTGGCATAACTTGTGAGCCGCGTTCAAAAATTACTTTAGATTTTTGGGTGGGGCGATAGTCGGACAAAGTTGCATGACTATCTTTATCATAAAAAGTATTGTACGTATAATCATCTTTTGAGGTTGCTACACGGTAGCCGTGAAATGACTTGTATTTTGGTGTGCTTTTTTTAGATGCATATCGTTTATGCCAGACAACAACGTAGCCCATGTTCTCATAGTTGATTAATTCTTTCTTACCATTTTTTGTGGTTAGTCGCCATTGACGACTGCTTTGATAACCATATTTGGCGAGCAAATTGAAAGTATAAACTTTATGTTTGTGGGTGATTGCATCGCTTGAACTAATACGAGCAAATGAGAGCTTACGCCAGCCACTCCAACTACTCTTGTACATAGTTTTACCGTTAAGAACAATTGAGTATTTGTTAACGTTCATCGTGTCGCCAGAAGTGGTGTAGTAGGTTCCTCGCCAGCTACTAGGTGTATGATGAGTAGCAGCATTTGCACTAGTCTGTTTCAATTGAAACCCGATTCCCATTGATACGATAGCAATGCCTAGTAACAAAATTTTTTTAAAATTCATTTTGAATATCCCCTTAGTTGCCACTTTCAATTTGAGATTCACCTAATTAAAAATTCTAATGCTGCTGTTTTGATTTAGAAAATATTATTTCTTCTCTACAAGTTGTCGGAGTAACTTATTGGTTTCATCTTGCTGTTTAATCAGTACCCAGTTTTGCTCAATTTGAGTTTGATTAAGAGTAATCTGATACCGTTCCAGTACACTGTTAAGCGTAGCGACAACACGAGCATAGCCAAATGAAGACATTTTACTTATGATTTTATTTACCGCATCTTGAGTATCTGAATCTAAGTTTTCCATGTTAAAGCGCTTGATATAATCTTTTAAAAATTTTTCATCAATGAAATCTTCTTCGGTATCACCATTCTGTGCACGCTTAACGTCTTTTTGGATTACTTGTTTAGCGTGATTTGGGTCAAAAGTTGCGTGGTTGTTCATCAGTTGTCGTACTTCATTAAGAGTGTAAGAGTGTGCTGCAGCTTCGGAAGCAGAGTCACCTTTCTGAAACCCAACTTTTTTACCACAATTTGCACATATTTCGCCATCTTTTAAAACCCAGCCACCTATAAAACCAATTTTGCTGCCATCGATTGGGCATTCTGCCATATTAAAATACCTCCTATAATTATTGTGATGATAACGGATTACACGTACCTTTGAGCTTTGTTAGAACTATCGCTTAATTTGAAGATCTGATATAAGTTTATTGTTAGTATCAATTATGTAAACGTATCAAATGGATCAGTTGCGGTTGCTTAATAGTTTTTAATACCATATATTTTTTTGTCTGCGTGTAATGGCTTTGATTCAGCGGTACCACATTAGAGCTCAGAAATTGTATTGGTTTTATTAGCCATCTCAAAACTTCAATTCGTTTACATGATTATAATATTACAAGTGTATGGTTTTATATATAGAAAGTTAAAAAGTGTACCGTGCTTAGAGATATTATTGATGTACAAAAGCGTAAAGAAAAGAGCTACTTAATTGAAATCAAGTCCAAGTTAAAAGTTAGTAGTGCTAGAGAACAAAAAAATGTAATGGCTAAGCATTCGTTTCAACACTCAGTTCAATTTTTTAATGTTAGATTACCAAACGATGACAGACTAACGTAGTTGATATTTATCTAACTATTGTGATAAATTAGACATGTTGAATGAAATTATCTAAGTTGGTTGATATTAATGTGCTGGGACAATAATCTAGACTTAGATGAATGATTCAAGAATACGTTTCGAAAGAATTGATTGTTTTAGCCCCTGTGATTGCTGATTTTAGCTAATGTGTCAGGTAATATCTCAGAGGCCGAAATTCCTATGAAACGGTCAGTGAGTTGCACGAAAATTTAAGCGCTTACAATTAATCAATCTACAAACATTTAACTGATTAAAACAAATCAGTAGAAATTGAGGGATATAAAATGGCTAAAAATAAGAACGATGTCTTAACGAAGGCTAATCGCCAATTAAAAGAATTTGCAAAGATTGTGAATAGTGATCATGCACTTCGGAAAGTAAAACCTGACGAAAAGCTGCGTGTTGGCGTAGACTTAGGGACATCGTCAATTGTACTCACGGTTTTAGATGAAAATAATAATCCAATATACGGTGCTTTTGAATATGACCACGCGGTACGTGATGGTATGGTGGTTGATTACCTTGAGAGTATTAATATTTTAAAACGGTTAAAGCAAAAAGCTGAATCCGTTTTAAAGACTGAGCTGACGACTGCTTGTGGCGCCATTCCACCTAACACTGGTGAAGGTGGTAAGAAAGTGGTTGCAAACGTGATTGAAGCCGCTGAACTTCAATGTTTAAACGTGGTTGATGAACCAACCGCAGCCGCTAAATTTCTGCGTATCTCATCCGGAACAGTAGTCGATATTGGTGGTGGTACCACGGGTATCAGTATTTTTAAGAATGGCAAACTTGCAACTGTTGTGGATGAAGCAACCGGTGGTTTTCATATGACCTTGGTACTTGCCGGGGCACAGAAGATTGATCAAGAGAAGGCTGAACTCTTGAAGCGTGATAACGCTAAGGAAGCTGAGGTCTTCCCAATTATTCGGCCAGTGGTGGAAAAGATGGCTACAATCACAAAGAACGCTGCACCTAATCAGCTACAAAAGCCCGTTGTCGTTGTTGGTGGGGCCACTAACTTCAAAGATTTCATCAAGGCATTCAGTAAGACACTCCAGATGGATGCAGTTAAGCCAGCCTTTCCACAGTTTGTGACGCCGCTGGGGATTGCGATGTATGATCATGAGGATTAGGTAAAGAAAGGGACGTGAAACAGAGGTGTTTTGTGGACTTAACTTTAGAGGATAAGTGATTTTTTGTTAGATAGCCTATCATTGCAAGAAAGTCGTTTGACCAGTACCCCCCAAAGCTGTAAACAACTTTGAGGGGTACTTTTATAATCGACTTTTCGTGGAACAAAAAGAACAATTAGAGCTTAAGAACGGTATAAACACGGGTTTAATTGTTTTAAACAGAAGGGTATAATTAATTTATTAATTATTTATAAGGAGATAAAAATGGCAAAAACGGTACACTACAATATCGGATTAGATATAGGAACCAATTCAATAGGTTGGGCGATTATTGATGACCATTTTAATTTAGTTCATGTTAAAGGGCACAATGGTATTGGAACGAGAATATTTAGGGAAGGTAAAACAGCGGCTGATACTAGAAACTTTCGGACGACTAGAAGAAGACTGAGTCGAAGAAAGTGGCGTCTAAATTTTCTGAGAGGGATTTTTGAACCCCATATTTCAAAAATTGATGAAAACTTCTTTATGCGTCAAAAGGAATCTAATCTAGTTGATCAAGATTCTAGTAAACACTTCAAAGGGAGTATTTTGTTTAACAATAGGAGCGATAAGGATTTTTATCACGACTATCCTACAATTTATCATCTTCGTTATGCTTTGATGACGAAAAAGCAAAAATTTGATATTCGTGAAGTCTATTTAGCAATGCACCATATTGTAAAATATCGAGGACATTTTTTAAATGAAGCACCTGTGTCTGCATTTAAGCGGCAAAAATTTAATTTAAAGGATGATTTTAGCAGCTTAAATGAATTATTTAGTCGCTTTCTTCCGGATGTCAACTTTGAGTTAAATTTGCAATCATTGAGTAAGGTTGAAAGTGTGTTACTTGATACATCTCGCTCACGATTAGATCGTCAAAGAGAGTTAGTTAATGAAATCTATGATAAACCTGATGATAAAGCTAATGATAAAAATCTTGAAAAACTAAGGAAATCAATAGCAACTGAAATTTTGAAGGCAATGCTGGGTCTTAAAGCAAAATTTAATGTTATTACAGGCGTTGAAACTGACGATACTAGTACTTGGACGATTACCTTTGAAGATGAAGAAATTGAAACTAAAGTTGCTGAACTAGACGAACAACTAGATGATGATGGCCGAGATGTAATTGATATTTTAAGAAGAATTAATTCAGCCATTACCTTATCTGGGATTGTTCCTAATGGTAAATCCTTGTCTGAAGCAATGATTAGTAAATATAATGCACATTGCAAGCAATTAGAGCAGTTAAAAATCTTAGAAACCAAAGTAGACCATAAAACAGCTAAGTTACTTAAGAATGCTTATGACGGTTATATTGATGGCGTAAAAGGTAAAAAACTTCCACGGGATGACTTTTATAAAAAAATTAAAGCTATTCTGAGCAAAGTCGAAGATCCTATAAAAGAGGATATTTTCAAGTTAATTGAGTTAAATCAATTTTTACCCAAACAACGAACTAAGGAAAACGGAGTAATTCCCCATCAGTTACAGCAACAAGAAATGCAACAGATTATTGAAAATCAAAAAGAGTATTACCCTTGGCTGGCTGAAGAAAATCCTAACCAAAGAGACAAAGGAATTGCTAAATATAAATTAGAAGAATTAGTGGTCTTTAGGGTTCCATACTATGTCGGACCTATGGTTGATCCAACCGCTGATAAAAATGGTGAAAATCGCGAACAAAATGCTAAGTTTGCTTGGATGAAGCGAAATTCTGAAGGTGAAATCACACCTTGGAATTTTGATCAAATGGTTGACCGTGACGAATCAGCTGAGCGGTTTATCAAGCAAATGACAACAAAGGATACTTATTTGATGAGCGAAGACGTTTTACCTAAACGCAGTTTGCTATATCAAAAATTTGAAGTGTTGAATGAGCTGAATAACGTTAGGGTTAATGGTCAAAAATTAGATATCGATGTCAAACAAGCGATTTATCAGAATCTTTTTAAGAAATTTGCAAGAGTCACTTTAAAACGGTTAAAAGATTATCTCATTGCTGCAGGAAAATTTAGTGCAGATGAGGCAATAGAAATCAAAGGCTTGGCAGCAGAAACACATTTTTTAAGTGGGTTAACTACAGAAAACGATTTACGGAAAATCTTTGGTGACAAAATCGATGATTCAAGTTTAACTAGTGATTTTGAACAAATTATTGAATGGTCAACCGTTTTTGAAGACTCTAAAATTATGTTGAGAAAGTTAGATGAAATTTCATGGTTAACTACTGATCAAAAACAAAAACTTGCTGGTAAAAGATATCGTGGTTGGGGACGTTTATCCCGAAAGTTGTTAAAAGATATCCGTGATGTCAATGGCGAAAGTATTATGAATTTACTGTGGGATACAGATAATAATTTTATGATACTTGTTAATTTGCCGGTATTTAAGCAAAAAATTGAGAAGGCCAACAGCAGTTTCTTACGGAAAAATCTTACTCAAGATGTTATTAATGATTTGTACACTTCACCGCAGAATAAGAAAGCAATTCGTCAGGTAATAAAAGTTGTTAAAGATATTCAAAATGCAATGGGTGATATTGCTCCAGATAAGATTTCAATTGAATTTGCTCGAGAAAATGAAACTAATCCCAGGAGATCGATTCAGCGTTTACGACAACTAAATAGTGTCTATTCGAATATTTCCCATGAAATTATAGAAAATTTAGAGGTTAGAAAACAATTTGCAAAGGTTTCAAATGGTGAATTGAACCGTGACCGCTTGTTTTTATACTTTTTACAAGGTGGACGTGATTTATACACGGGTGACAGATTAAATATCGATTTGCTTCCAAGTTATGATATTGACCATATTTTGCCACAGGCGTTCATTAAGGATGATTCATTAGATAACCGTGTTTTAGTTGCAGCAAGTGATAATCGAAATAAGTCTGACTCATTGCCTGCTGACGCGTTTACGAGTGAAAAATATGCTCAAAGAAAGTCGTTATGGCTACAACTTTACAATGCCGGGCTGATTAGTAAACGAAAATATCGTAATTTAACGTTTAATCCGAATAATATTAATAAATATAGCTCTAAAGGTTTTATTCATCGTCAGTTAGTTGAAACAAGACAGGTGATTAAGCTGGTTGCTAAACTACTAGATGATATGTATACAGATGATGGGACTCAAATCATTTCTGTAAAGGCTGGGTTAACTCACCAAATGCGTGAAGATTTCGACTTTCCTAAAAATCGGGATGTTAATAATTATCACCATGCATTTGATGCCTATCTATCAGCTTTCGTTGGTCAATATTTATTAAAACGTTATCCTAAGTTGAGCCCGTATTTTGTCTATGGTGATTTTAAAGCAGGAAAGCTTGATAACATTAGTAAGTTTAACTTCTTAGGAGATTTAAAGAATGAAGAAAAAGTTGTGAATTCTGAAACCGGGGAAATTATTGTAACTAAAGCTTCGCAGTTAAATTATATGAATAAAATTTATTCTTATAAAAAAATTCTCGTTACGCATGAAGTCTATGAGAACCGAGGTGCTTTATTTGCACAAACTATTTATAAAGCAAGTGATGATAAGGCTAGTGGCAGGGGTACTAAGAAACTTATTCGGCAAAAGAATAATAGGCCAACTGAGTTATATGGTGGCTATAGCAATTCTAATGACGAATTTTTGACTATTGTTAGACTAAAGAAAAAAGATGTTGCTTATTATAAGGTAATTGGAATTCCTGTTAGAGTTGCCAATAAGATTCGGTTAGACAACGATAAAGTAGATATTAATAAGCTGTCAGAATATTTAAAAACGGTCTTTTCTAAAGTAAAAGGCAAATTACAAGTTTAATCCGAACAAGCCCGGAATCTTTCAATGGCAGTCTGTTGATGATGTATTTTTAATGGTCGTTGATTAATTAGTTCAAGTGCTGCTAGGATCTCATCAGTCGTTACTT
>Ga0214925_100310_pt1 | contig 29410 bp, 23 predicted proteins | sample Stichaenrichment_FD_168299 | JGI IMG/M metagenome (GOLD analysis project Ga0214925, IMG submission 168299) | Xylose enriched microbial communities from anaerobic bioreactor in Madison, Wisconsin, United States - 63SRT | ecosystem: Engineered > Bioreactor > Anaerobic > Unclassified | place: USA... | reverse complement strand
TAATCGGGTAGAATGGCTCGACATTGCGAAAGCTTATGGGATCATCGCAATTGTGCTGGGGCATATTTTGACCGGAAGCTCAACGGCCCACTTTCTGTATTGGTGGCATATCCCACTATTCTTTCTAATTGCCGGGATTTTCTTAAAGCCTTTGAAAAGCACCGACGCATGGTTGACATTTTTTAAAAAACGGGTAATTAGTGAGCTGTTGATGTACGCGGGGATTGGTCTATTGCTCATTTGCCTCTATACGGTCATTCATCATCAAAGTAATCAATTTTTGATGAAACACCTATTTGATTTGGTTCTTGGCGGAAGGACACTGAACTTTTATACAAGTACCTTTTGGTTTATTAACGTGTATTTGCTGACGATTATGGCTGTCACTGTATTGATTTCAGTGACCAAAAATTGGCTTATCATCCTTTTGATAACAATTGCAGGACTATTTTTGGGAACCGGTTATCAGCAGGTTACGTGGATGCATATAAATGGCTTTGCTATGATGCCATGGGGAATGGATACCGTATTAATAACGGCGTTTTATACCTATTTAGGATACTTGTTATTCCATGGGCATTTGAAATGGCTTGAAAAGATTGAAGTCAATATGCCGATTATGGCACTTGCCGGATTGATCATTTATATACATTCTAAGGGGGATTTTAGTTTTCGACTGTCTTTAAAGTCACATTTAATGCAAAGTTCGCTGCCGATTGGGCTGGCAGTGGCTGTTATTCCCGTCATTTTTTCGCTGGCAATAATGGTCTGTGCGTATTTTACTTCTAAAATACCGATTAAGTTTGGACTGCCGATTATTGGACGGCATACCCTTGCAATTATGTATGGACATAAATTATTTTTGGACCTATGCTTACTGATCGGTATGAGAAGCCTGCCTGTGAGGTTGGCAATTGGCATCATCGCCCCGGTTATGATTGCATTAATTGTCCAGAAAGTTGGAAAAAGCATTTTTGAGCGTTCTGGTGGACAACTTATTGATAAGGTTTAGGAAAAGGTTGTTTTATAAGCTAATTTAAAAAACACTTTACTGCCAAACTATAAAAATGGCATGGTAAAGTGCTTTTTGAGTTGAAATCATGAAGCTTTCAAAATGAAGCTATAAAGTTAAGCATCGTAAGCCATCGCAAACAAAAAACGACGTGACAATTCTACTAAAATCGGTGTCATGGGTGTTGATAAATCACGCCAATTTCGTTCTATAAAGGGTTGGAATTTATTAAGTGCACCTTCTTCAAGCTTTTTACTGTCAGTTAGTAGATGACGCAAATCGATTGTGAATTCTTGTAAGGTGACTTTGTCAGCTTCCGTCTGCATTTTATCTTTGCAGGCAATTAATTGAGTGAGGTAACCATCATAAGCCGTGTCGGTGTCACCAGCATTTCCTGGGTCAAGATTGGAATGAATGGATTGACTTTCCTGCAGTTTTAAACTTTGAAGATATTTTTGGCCCCGATCGGTTAACCAACGATCGGCTTTATTATTAAAAAGCTTCACACCATCCACAAAATCCAAATCAAAAGTAGCGGTCAAAATTTTTTCGTGGGTTTGATCCATCAACATTAATTCATACAAAATATCGGGTGCAGCGTAATTGTTGTTTTTACTAAACTCAATTAACTGGCGAACAACTTTTAAATTGACTTGATTAGGTTGGGTTTCCAAATAACTCAAGATAAATTCACGCTTTTTATCATCAGTTTCCATGACATTGCCACCTCATTTATTAGATTAATTAACTGTGGAAGAGTTTCATTGAAATATCCTGGTCATAATTGCCGAATCCTTGACCAAAAATAGTACAGCCGCCTTTATGTTTGGCATCATCCTTAATTGCAAATCTGACGGTAAATGTTGGCTGGTGCCAGTCGATATCATCAATAGAAACATCGGTAAAGGGCTGACCATCCAAATAGCTGCCGTGATCCGTTATCCTGACAATTTTTAACTGGCCATATTGGTTAACGTTATCCGGTACCCAGGCAGGTGTATATTTGCCACGAATATCTGAAAAGTCACCAGGACTGGTCCAGGTACCGACTTCGTCACCATTAATATAAAACGAAATATCAGACGGCCAGACATTATTGGAAAAGGGAAACTCGGAGCCGAGTTCCATTGAAAGGTCCAGCATTTCCAGGTTGTCTTTTTCCTCTAAGTAGTTGGGAAACTGGTATTCAACAAACCCCTCCGTCCACCAAATCATTCCAGCTTTAATGCGGTCCGGACTCATAAAATAAGTGGGGTTATCAACTTTACCGATATAATCGTTTTTTCCTGCCAATCCACAGGAAGGGGTGACGGAATAATCGGTAAATTGGCCAACCGGGACCTGAGTATCGTATACGGCAAATGCCGGATAAATTGTTTTGGGGAAATGAACATTGATGTTATCAACTTTTAAGTAGGATATTTTTTTATGGCCATGGCGTTCAAAGCCAATAATACCGGCTTCTGCCAATTTATTGAGATGCATTAAAACAATGGCGCTACTTAACTTTAATGTTTTTGATAGGTCTTGCACACTCATGCGCTTTGAGGACAGTTCTTGAATGATATCGATCCTCACTGAGCTTGCAAGCGCTTTATAAACTTCCAATGAGTCTTTGGAGATATCCAAATCCATAGGGCATCACCTTTCATAATCTATCTTATGTTATTTTACTTGTGATTTATATCATTATACGGTGATTAACTGCACTTTTAGTGAAAGAGTCATGTTTTTATAAATCTTTTTAAATGTAACCGCTTAAGACGACTTTTATATTAGCAAAAACCTGTTTTGAAGTCAAAATTCAAATTAAAGTTTATAAAAACCATTGTAATCGTTTTCGTGTAACCATATGATAAGAGCGTGCACAAGAGATAAGAGATATCACGTGATAGGAAAAGGAGAATGACATTGACTGATTACACAAGCCCTTTGATTGTTCAGAGAGCCGATCCATACATTTATAAACATACGGACGGCTATTATTACTTTACCGCCTCGGTGCCTGCTTATAACCTAATCGAGATTCGCCGGGCACATACCTTGGAAGGTTTGGCCCACGCTGCACCACGGACAATTTGGCGCAAACATGAAAGCGGTCCCATGAGCCAATTGATTTGGGCACCGGAAATTCATTATACCGATGGCAAGTGGTTTATCTATTTTGCAGCTGCGGAAACGACTGCCTTGGATAAGTTAGGCATGTTCCAACACCGGATGTTCTGTATCGAATGCGACGCTGTCGATCCGATGAGAGGCGAGGACGACTGGTTTGAGCATGGTCAGGTTGAGACGGGGATGGATACGTTCTGTTTAGACGCCACAACATTTGAACATGATGGCAAACTTTACTACGTTTGGGCGCAAAAGGACACTAACATTAAAGGCAATTCCAATTTATACATTGCCGAAATGTCAAATCCCTGGACGCTGAAGACTAAACCGGTCATGATTTCCAAACCGGAATATGACTGGGAAATTCGTGGCTTCTGGGTTAATGAAGGCCCTGCTGTTATTCATCGAAATGGCCGGTTCTTCTTAACCTATTCTGCAAGCGCTACCGACGAGAACTATGCGATGGGCATGCTGACGGTTGCCGATGATGTTGATTTGTTAGATGCGTCCAACTGGTCAAAAGCCAAGGAACCCGTTTTCAAGAGCGATTTGGCAACGCATCAGTATGGACCGGGGCATAATTCATTTACGGTGGCTGAAGATGGCAAAACGGATTTAATGGTTTACCATTGCCGTAATTATACGGATATTAAGGGTGATCCACTCTATGATCCTAACCGTCACACAAAAGTACAGGCGTTTACATGGAATGAAGACGGGACACCAAACTTTGGTAAACCGACGCCATATAACTATGATTAATTTCATACCATAGATTACCTCATTGTTTTTCAACTCGATGGAAGCAAAGTAGCTGTTTTAGTCATTCGCTTCTATTTTTGCAATCATTAAAGTGAAATAGTTCACATGAACATAAAAATTGAATAGATTATTTAGGAGGCTTCGCGTTATGCAAAACGATGCAAACGTTCCACGAAAGAAAGAGAGCAAGCACTTTTGGGGATTTCCATTTACCCACTTCACTTACTTCTTTATGTGGCAAATTATTTTTGGGTATTTAACCCTTTGGATGGAGCAGGTTGGTCATATGAACGGTGCCGAGGCCGGGGTTGTTTTCTCGGCCATGGCCGGTTTATCACTGCTATTTCAACCAGCATTCGGTGTGATTTCCGATAAGCTCTTGTTTAAGAAAAACTTGTTATTCACCATTGCAATTGCCGCAATGTTAATTGGACCATACTTCCAGTGGGTCTTCTTACCATTAATGCAAATTAACTCGATGCTGGTTGCAATCGTTACAGGTATTTATCTTTGCTTTATCTTTAACGGTGGTGTTTCAGTTATTGAACAATACGTTCAACGTGCCAGCTTAGCCAACGGTTTTGAATATGGTCACTCACGAATGGGTGGTTCGTTAGCCGGTATGACTGCTTCATTTGTTGGTGGTCAAATCTTCTTATGGCAACCAAATTCAATCTTCTGGGCATGTACAATTTCAGCTACCATTTTGACTGGATTACTATTATTCAGTGACAAGATTGATATGGATAATGCATCGGCTGCCGGTGATACTTCCAACTCACTTGACTTGAAGCAAATTGGTCAAATTTTCAAGCTTAAGAACTTCTGGTATTTATCCATCTTCTACATTGGTACCTCAGCAATTTACGATGTTTTTGATCAACAATTCATTATCTTCTTTAAGACATTTTTCCACACAGCAGCTGCCGGAACACAAGCTTATAGTTATATGACCACTGCCCAAATTGGTCTTGAATTCCTGTTGATGTTCCCAATGCCTTGGATTATCAACCGAATTGGTTCACGAAACGGGTTGATTGCTTATGGTGTGATTCTTGCCATTCGAATTATCGGATCAGCATTATCACCAAGCTTGATTTGGGTTATTGTACTTCGTTTACTTGCCGGTTTCGAAATGCCATTGGTACTTGTTTCAATTATGAAATACATTGCCGGTGCCTTTGATGTTCGAGTTTACGCAACGGTTTACGCGTTGGCGTCGAACTTTGCCAAGCAGATTTCCGTCTTCATCTTCTCTGCTGCCGCTGGTAGTATGTATGATTCCATGGGCTTCCACCACACTTATTTGATTCTTGGTGCAATCGTTGCTGTTGTAACAATCTTTGCAGCCTTTGTATTAAAGAAGGAAGATCCGGTTCAAGCTGGTGAAAAAGATAAACAGGGGAATGCTAAAGCTTAATTGAATTTTGCCATAACTATTTATTATTCGCAGTGTACCTCCTGCGTGATATTGTTAAATGAGCTAACACCCCAAAACAAAAAGCCAAAGCGATTCTGGTCGCTTCGGTTTTTTTGCTTTCTTGAGGCAGTGTTGGTGCTTCACGAAAGATTCTTTTTTAAATTATTATTTTTGATAAACCTTTTCACCTGCCATCCACGTTTGCTCAACGCGAATATCCTTAATTTCTTCGGCAGGGATGGAGAAAATATCCTGATCCAAGACGACGAAATCACCAGCATATCCCGGGCGAAGTTGCCCATTGTGGGTAAATCCGCCAACCCTGGCACCCGTATTTGTATAGGCTAGAACGGCTTCGGGTACGGTGATAGCTTCATTTGCATTAACGATATCGTTATTGGCAGCGGTTCGCGTGACGGCTGCGTAAATCCCAACAAACGGGCTGTCGGGTTCTTCCCATGGCGTGCAGGGTGCATCCGAGCTTAGTGCCATCATGGCATTGGAATTCAGCATCGATTTAATTCGGTAGGCGTTCTTGAATTGAGCATCGTTTAAATAAGCTCGGTAGGATTCGTCCTCAGCGAAGAAGAAAATCGGTTGGGTCACCAAAGCGTAATTCATTCTGGCACGGTTGATTTCTTTTAGCATTTGGTCCGATAACAATGAAGCGTGTTCAATCCGAATGGAAGGGCGATCGTCCAGCCAAGGTGTTAAATCAGCTGTGACATCAACCACGAGTTGAATGGCAGCGTCGCCCATAGCGTGAACAGCCACCTGCAGATGGTGTTCGGTGGCATACCAAACAGCCTGTTTCAATCGATCCGCGTCTGTTAGAAGAACACCTTGTTTGCCATCCGGATAAGGCGCTTTATTGTAGGCAGTTTCACCGGAAATGCTGCCATCCATGAAGACTTTGATACCGGCGATCCGTAATTGATCCTGTGAGGTTGGTTCAACAACTTGACCGGGCATGATTTCATCAAAGACATAGTAAATAGCTGTTTTAGGTTTAAAACCATCCACCAGTGCATCCTGATAGAGCTGAAGCGAATTATATGGACGGAAACGACCCATTAATTCACCAATGGCAATAATCCCGTTTTTTAAATAATGGTCGGAACTATTAGCCATATTGTCAACATCATCCAGATAACTCTGAGCAGATTTAGCTTGAATCAGCAGCTGGGTTGCAGCAACTTCCTTCATGTAGCCATTTGGTCGGCCATCTGGGAAATGACCAATAAAGCCGCCGGCCGGATTAGGCGTGTTGGCATCAATTCCGGCCAATTCCAATGCTTTGGAATTACCGACGGAAGAATGACAATCCGAACGGTAAATAAAGATGGGCTGGGTTTTGGAAACCTCATCCAAGTCGTCGGCAGTTGGTGAACGATGTTCGGCCAACTTGGATTCGTCAAATCCCCAGCCTTCGATCCAAATTGAGGCACTTTGACCGTATGCGGAAGAGTGCTTGAGTGCAGCTTTCATATCGGCGATACTATTGACCTTTGGCGGCGTACAAGCAACCCCATGCAGTGCATCTGCGATGTATTTGGGATGGGTATGCACATCGATGATGCCGGGAAGAACCGTTTTACCGTGAAGGTCAACGGCATCGGGATCGGTGACTTCACTTGTTTCCCCAATGTGGGTGACAACGCCATCCGTAATATTCATTGCGGATGCAAAGGTGGTCGCGTTAGTCCCCAGAAAGATTTTGGCGTTTTTAAAGGTTGGCATGATTGTCCTCCTATTAATAGTTCGTTAGTTACTTTTATTATTGAGGCATTGGAGGGGAATTGCAACCAAAATCGTTCACATCTGGTGATAAGACAGGTTAAGATGATAAAATGAATGCAATGAGTAAATAAGTCGCGTTATGAGGTGGATCGAACAATATGCAATCATTGGAATCACATACATTAAATGCATTTTCCAAGAATATTCAATTAACGACACATCAAAAGCAAGTGCTTGAAAGAATAACCGCATTTACAAAACACCATTTAAATCAGGATGGTCACGCGGTGTTTGTGTTGATGGGGGATGCCGGTACCGGAAAAAGTTTGATTTTAAATCAATTATTTACGGAACTTGCACAGGAAGTTGACGAAGCTTATTTTTTGGTGAATCATCCGGAATTGTTAAAAGTGTATCGGGAATTGGCCGGAGAAACGCCACATATGCTTAAAAAGTATTATCAACGACCGACAAGTTTTATCAACAAACTGCATAAACAGCAGAAACACGTCAACCTAACCGTGATCGACGAAGCCCATTTGTTACTGAGCAAGGCTGATCATTATAATAACTATTATGGTGATAATCAGCTGGAAGACATTATTCAATTAAGTAAAGTGACAATAGTTGTGTTTGATCCCCACCAGGTATTACGTACGAAAAGTTTCTGGACCAAGGATCGCTTATTGAAATTGATTGACAAATACCCACATGACTTTGTTCATTTAAAAGAGCAGTTTCGGATGCAGGCAGGCCCTAAATTAATGGATTGGCTGGATCATTTCATTGATGGCGACATCATTGGGCCGGTGCCAACGGATGTTGGGGACTATGACTTTCGAATCTATTCGGATGCGCAAAAAATGTTTCGGCAAATCATGCAAAAAAACGATCATTATGGGTTATCACGAATGACTTCAACCAGTGGGTATCCTTCAACCTTGGATGGCGGTAAACACCTTGTTAATGAAGGGAACTTTCATCTGCCGTGGGATCAGTATAATTTTACCAGTACACCATGGGCGGAACAGCCCCAAACAATTAACGAAGTTGGGAGCATTTACACGGTTCAGGGATTTGATCTGAACTACATCGGTATTATTATTGGACCACCGTTTTATTTAACAGCTGACAATCGATTGGGCGTGGATCCAAGTAAGGTGACAGATGTCGAAATCTTTAAACACCGACAAGATTTGAGCGGACAGGATTATGAACAGAGTAAAGAAATCCTGCTGAGAAATTCGTTGAATGTCTTGTTGCGACGAGGTATCAAGGGCATGTATCTACATGCTCACGATCCGAAGTTAGAGAGTTATCTGGAAAAGATGATTCAAAAATAAAACGTAACGATTGACAACGAGGACACTTCTCTATATAGTTAGTTACACTAGTAACTAACCCATAGGAGAATTTGATAAATGAAAAAAGGAACGCTTTATACGCTCGTCATTGTGGTTGTTCTTGCGATTGTTGGCGGCGTTTGGTACCACATTAATTATGGTAAGACCTATTATTACGGTCAGGTGGGCGATGTTGCCCGAACAGAGAAAGAGCCGAAGGGATATCCAACCGGTTATTATTATGAGATTACTGGTTATGATAAAGACGGCAAGGCAAAGAAAATGGAAGTTGGGTCATTTGCCGGCCATAAATTTGTTAAGGGTCGTTATATCAAAATCGGCTGGTCAAAAGCTAAAAAGGTTGTTGATTATGATCAAGCCAAGTGGAAACAGATTCCTAAGAAAGCTCAAGAGAAGCTGTCTGCACCGAAAAATCCTTAGTTAGAATAAATCGGCATTATTCAGTTCAAACTGAATAATGCCGATTTTTTAGGGTCAATGGTAGAATTTAAATCATCGACACAAAATTATTCAAAAAATGAAGCCCGATGCTGTATCGAATATCGCGGAAATGCATGTAGGTATATGATAAGAAGCATCCTAAACCGGAATACATTAACCAGTTGACATTGAATTGTAATTCGTGAGCATAGCCAAACAACAGTCCGCTGATCACAATGGCGAGAATATTATTTAAGCGATTATCTTTATTGAAGAAATAATTCATAAAGATTCCCCGAAAAATCAGTTCCTCAAAAATAGGAGCCAGAATCACTGAAAAAATGGCGTTCCAAACTGGTAATCTAAGTTGGTCCGCTTCGACAGCTTTTTGGTTATCGGGGGTTACCAAGATGTGTTTTGAAATTAAATAACTCCAAAACATTTGAAAGGCAACCATTAGAACGAAGATCAGGACGAATTGAGCTATCTTTTGCCGGGTTAATTTTGACTTACCAAAGCGTCGTGGGTTATCGGCATCCAACTGTTTGCCATACCGCCAAGCAATTAATGCCAGTGCAGCGGCGGTGACAACCAAAGCCACTCCCAGAATATGACGGGAAAGAAATTCATTATGGACATAGTCACCGGCTACTTCCAGGGTGGCCGAAGCAAATAAATAGATGATTAAAAAGCCGATCCATTTAGCTATTTGCAGTGCCTTGGTTCCCAAATAACGACTTGGGGACATTTTATTTAAACTCGTTAACTTCAATTTGATTCTTATCCGGGTCAAGAATCGTAATTGAATTAACGTTTCTCCTGTTTTCGGTTTTTTCGGTTGGGTCACTGACGATATCGACGAAGTAGTTAATCAAATGCGCTTGAATGTCGGCTATCGAATCTTTTGCGATTAGGCCAAACGAAATTGGTGTTACTTTGTCGACAACACGAAAATCTAAAAACATTTTTCGCAGGTCGGCACCCATGTCACCATTTGGAAGTTTGACGATCGGCAGATCAAAAACTTCGTGGTAGAAGCGACGGCTGACTTCTAAGTCGGAGACAGGGATGGTGATATATTCGATTTCTCTGATATTCATAATAAATTTCGTCCTTTTCAGTTGTGTAATGGTTACATTATATACCAAACGGAAAATTGACCAAGCCTTTTGAAGAGAAATTCTGTTTGTGTAAGGGTTATTTAACAGATCGCTTTAACGTACATTGATTTCCCAGACTAACGCCTTATGCTCTGGGTGCTAAGCGCTTTGTTGCACGCACTTGTTAGGACCGCTCCACAAAGCAACACCACGCCACGTAAGGGATCAGTTTGAAAAATCCAAAATCGGGATTTCCCAAACTGACGCCTTACGTTCTGGGTGTTAACCGCTTTGCTTCGCGCACTTCTTAGGACCGCTCCACAAAGCAACCTACTGCACATAAAGGATTGTTTGGTAAAAAGCCAAAAGCGGGCTTTTCCCCAAACAACGCTTTATGCTCCGTAGGTTAACCGCTTTGCTTCGCGCACTACTTGTTGACTAGTCGTCCTAATTAGAGTAACGTAACGAATTGTATGCAGTATTTCGACACAAAAGTATTTAACGTGAGGTGAACAAGTTGCCACTACTATCAGTTTCAAATCTTTCGATGAGTTTTGCTGAAAAAGATTTGTATAAAGATGCCGAGTTTACCCTGGAAAAGGGCGAGCATATGGGTGTTGTCGGTCAAAATGGCGTTGGAAAATCTACTTTGATTAAAATTATTACCGATACTCAATTGCCCTTAACCGGTGACATCAAATGGCAGAAGAATATAAAAATCGGCTACTTGGATCAGTATGCCGATATTGAAGACGATTTAACATTGATTCAATTTTTGAGAACCGCATTTGCGGACTTGTACAAGAAAAATGAAACGTTGACCAAATTATATGAGACTTATGCCGAAACGGCTGACGATAAATTGTTGGAACGAGCCGGCACAATTCAAGACGAGTTGGATTCCAGTGATTTTTATGATGTTGATACGCGCATTGAACAGACCGTTGTCGGTTTGGGATTAGACAGTATTGGCCGCGATCACCTGGTTGGCAAAATGTCAGGTGGCCAGCGTTCCAAGATTATCTTGGCTAAAATGCTACTTGCTGATCCGGACATCATCCTTCTTGATGAGCCGACAAACTATTTGGATGTCAACCAAATCGAGTGGTTGGTTGACTATTTAAATAATTTTAGCGGAGCCGCTATGGTGGTCTCACATGATTATGACTTTTTGGATCGAATTACCAATTGTATTATTAACGTGGCTTTTGGTAAGATCACGAAGTATCGTGGAAACTTTAAAAAAGCCATGCGTCAACGAAAAGAGCGGGAAGAGTTTCAGCAAAAGCAGTATGACAAGCAACAAGTTGAAATTGAGAAGGCCGAACGTTTTATTCGGAAGAATAAGGCCGGATCCAAGTCAACGATGGCCAAGTCCCGTGAGAAGAAGCTTTCCCATATGGATAAAATCGATCCACCTTCAACTAATATTTCTGCCAGCTTCAATTTTCCATATGAGGATACCGGATCACACGAAGCCTTAACGGTTGAGAAATTATCCGTTGGATACAACAAACCATTGTTAGCACCGGTAACCTTTACTATTTCAATGGGCGAAAAAGTCGGTTTTAGTGGCTTTAACGGTGTTGGTAAATCAACATTGATTAAGACCATTTTGAAGAAATTGCCGGCAAAGGGCGGTACTGCTAAATTTTCACCATCCGCGATTATTAATTACTTCAGCCAGGATTTGGCTTGGGACAATAATCGGATGACACCGATGCAGATTATCTCGGATAAGTATTCTAAATTAAGTCAGCGAACGATTCGAACAAAATTGGCAAAGTGTGGGTTGGATGCACAAAATGCAATTAAACCCATTCACGAGTTGTCCGGTGGAGAACAAACCAAGGTTAAGCTGGCTATGATGGAATTTGTGCCAAGCAACTTCCTGATCATGGATGAGCCGACCAACCATTTGGATGAAGAAACCAAGGAAGCCCTGAAGCGGGCAATTGACCGCTTCTCGGGTAATGTTATTATTGTCAGTCATGAAAACAGCTTTTATGAGGGACTGGTTGATAAGGTCTTGAACGTTGAGAAGCTGAGTTTGCGTGAACGGGCAAAGAATGAAACGTTATAAATAAAGCAATCAATATAAGTGAAAGTAAAAGGCATAAACTGAAATTCCCAGTTTATGTCTTTTTGCATTGAATTGATAAAAACTGTATTAACGTAAACGCGGTTAATCGGCTGCTTCGTGACGTGCTTTTAGATCAGCTTCAATCTTTGGTTGCATTTTATCGAATTTATAGAAATGCATTAAAATCAAACCGATTCCAAAACCGATAAGCGGCACCCAAACAAAGTTCATTTCAATGGCGTTTAAAGCTTGGGGTGTTTGGGCATGGTTAGCAACGTAGCCGTTCATACTAAGCAGGAAGCCGGTAACGACACCACCCATTCCCATACCAAGGTTGGAAGCAATTCCGGAGAACGAGGTAACCAAACCTTCTGCTCTGACACCGTTCTTCCATTCGCCGTAATCAACCGTGTCGGCCAACATGACGGGTAGTAATCCGGCAAAGAATCCGTTGCCAAAGTATCCCAGAATCGTTGCACCGGCGAGAATTGGTACGTTCATCATTTTGGCACCAACGCCCAGAACCAATTGACTAATCACACAAAGTCCCAAACCGATGACCATGGTGCCTTTTTTACCGAAGTGCCTGGTTAGAAATGGAGTAAAGACAATTACAACTAGTGACAGCGCTTGCAATCCTAGCATAAATGAAGCCAGATCGGCGTTGTGCATGTTGTACTTGAAAAAGTAAACAGTGACTTGAAGCTTGGTTTGCATGCCAATCCAGAAGAAGAAATACATTGATGAAATAATCATCCACGGCCAATTGCCTTTGAGGGCGCTGGCCGACTGCTTCAGTGACAACTTTGTTTGATGCTTTGGGTGGACCCGTTCATGGGTATTCTTGAAAGTGACTAATAACAGAAAAGCTGTTAGGACAGCCACAATAATAGCGGTTACAAGAAATCCCTGTTTATCATTTCCGTGACCCAGTAATTGAACAGCCGGTAAAACGGCAATTGAGATTAATGTAGCACCGGTTGTTGCCAGAACTTGACGAACAGTGCTGAACTTAACCCGCTCTTGGGGGCTGGCAGTTAAGCTTGGCAGCATGGATGTAATAGGGATGTTAATACCTAAATACAGAATATCAATAGCGATGTAAGTAACATAAGCCCAAATTAATTTACCCAATGGACCTAAAGGAACGGACGAAAACGCAAGAATAAAGAAGATAGCGTAGGGAATTGAGAACCACAAGAAGTAGGGACGACTCTTGCCCCAACGGGTGTGGGTCCGATCGATCATAATCCCCCATGTAGGTCCGGAAATCGCGTCCACAATTCTGGCAACGAAGAATAGCGTTCCGATTGCACCGGCCGCTAATCCAAAAACATCGGTGTAGTAATACATTAAATAGGTACCGACCATGCCGTTTGCGACATTGCAGGCAAAATCACTGGCCCCATAGCTGAGGCGCTCTTTATTTGTAATGTGTTCAGAATCCGCCACGACATCGGATCCTTTTGGCAGTGTTTGAGTCATTTTCATAACAAATCCTCTTTCCAACTGATTACGGTTAGTCGACGAGTGACAGGTTGCTGGTTAAGACCCGGGTTGTTTTGCCGTCGGCTGTGATTTGGTCAATGGTAAATTCCTGAGATTTCAGGTTGGCGGTTAACGCTGCTTTTGCCTTACCATTGGCTGATTGACGGGTCACTTTAATTTCGGTTTCACTTGGCTGGCTGACTTTGATTTGACCGTCAAGATCGAAAGCCGGACTGGCGTTACGGAACTTCAATAATTTGAATAGTGCTTGAACGACGGGGCGTTGAACTTCTTGATCAACTTCGTCAAGTGAATAATAATGACGGTTAATGTTACGGCCTTCCTTCGTCTTTTCCAGAAGTGCCAGGTCATTCTTACCGGCGAGTAGACCAACGTAATAAATTTGAGGAATTCCCGGTGCAAAAATTTGAATGGCCCGGGCAAGCAGATAGGCTTGATCGTTGTCGCCTAAAGCGGAGTAGTAAGTGGTGTTGATTTGATAAACATCCAAATTGTGATAGGCGGTACTTGAGTAGACTTTCTTCACGTTGGCACCGACTTTGTACATCTCTGCTTTGGTGTAATCCAATTCATCGTCCGTTAAAATATCTTTGGCATCCACAACCCCAATACCATCATGGGTATCAAGAGTGGTGAATTGTTTCATCGGACTTTGACGCAACCAATCTGCCAAACGATCCGACTTACCCGAATATAAGCTGTAAAGGGTCACGATTGGAAGTGCAAAGTCATAGCTAAAGTAGTTGTGATCAGTTAATTTTCGAACAATATGGTAATTTTCATGAATTTCAGGTAATAACGTTGTTGCCTTTGGTGCTGTAATTTGGTTGATTTCGTTTAATAAGTCCCAAATTTCCGGTTCAACAAAGAAATCGTTGGTTCCCAATTTTTTAACGGCATAGGCAAAGGCATCAAGACGAATGATCGAAGCACCGTGGTCCATCAAAAAGTTTAACGTTTGTTTGATGAAGTCTTTGGTGACTTGTTTCGTGACATCAAGATCAATTTGGTCTTCGCCAAAGGTGTTCCAAACTTTTTCCGACTGTCCGTCCGCAAATCTAACTTCCTGAACCGGTGCCTTTGGTTTTCGTTTATAGATCAGGTCAATATCTTCCTGGGTTGGGCGACCCTTTGGCCAAAATTCATCCCAGTGAATAAATAAATCCCGGTAGGCAGATGCATTGTGGTTTTGCTGGAAGTCTTTAAAGTATTTGGACTTTTTTGAAATGTGGTTGACCATGAAATCGAACATCAGATAATAGGATTTTGCCAACTCTTGAACATCATCCCAGTTTCCGAATTTTTCATCCACTTTGGTGTAATCCATTGGTGCGAAGCCGCGATCTCCTGACGATGGGAAGAATGGCAGGAGATGGACACCGCCAATAACGCCTTTTAAATGGTTGGCTAAAACGGATTGAAGTTCCTTGATATTGTTGCCCAGACTGTCAGGATAAGTAATGAGCATGGCTTTGTTAGTGAGTTTCATTTTTTTAATTCCTCTCATATTTATATAGATAGGCTGCCCATGGCTTGAGTGCCATGGTTGATGATTGCTGTTTCTCGGTTGTATTTGTTAAAACGAGTTGTCTATTTTGATAACGATCGGAAATTGTGACGGTGGCCGGTTGATCACTTAGATTGGTGATAACCAAGTAGCCAACATGATTTTCTTCCCGCTGATAGACAAAGGATTGATGATCATGGGTTTCAATGAGTTGATATTGACCGTTAAGCAGAATTGGATCTTTTAAGCGAAGATGGATTAGCTGCCGGTAAAAATTGAGTACCGATTCAGGCTGTTCAACTTCATTGGCAATGTTAATGTAACGTGCATTTGGATTGCTTGAAATCCAAGGTTGATGATCACTGAAACCACCATTTGGCTGATCATTCCACTGCATGGGTGTTCTGGCGTTGTCACGACTTTTGGCACGAAGTTTAACCAATGTTTCTTCCGGCGAAGCACCCTTGGCTAATTCTTCCCGATAAAACCGTTGTGAATCTAAATCGCGAAATTGGTTAATATCATTGAAGTCAACGTTTGTCATCCCAAGTTCCTGACCCTGGTAAATAAAGGGGGTGCCTTTCATGAGAAAGTACATCATAGCCAATGCGGTCGCGCTTTGACTTCGAAACTTTTGATCATTTCCGAAGTATGATACGGCACGGGGCAAATCGTGATTTTCCAAGAAAAGTGCGTTCCAACCATTATTGTCCAGCCCGTTTTGCCAACGGGTGAGGGCGACTCGAAGCTTTGCGACGTCGACTTTACCAACAGTGAATTTTTCCCAAAAGCTAACGTGATCAAATTGGAAGATCATATCGAAGTAGCCCTTTTTAGAATCCACCCAGCGCTTGGCCTGTTCAACCGGAACACCGCCGGCCTCGCCAACGGTCATCAGATGGTTGCGCTTGAAATCGGTACTGAGATTGGCCAATAATTGGTCAATACCGGAAACGTTGTTCATCGCATCTTCCTGGTTGGTGACGTCTTTGAAACGTTGGTCTTTCTTGAGATGGGAGATCGCATCCAAACGGAAACCGTCAACACCGCGTTCAGCCCACCAATCGATGATCTTGGCAACGGCTTGATGGACCTTTGGATTTTCCCAGTTCAGATCCGGTTGTTGTTTGGCAAATAGATGATAGTAATAATCTTTCGTTGCGGGATTGTATTCCCAAGCGGATCCGCCGAATAACGAAACCCAGTTATTGGGGACGCTTCCATTTACGGGTTTACGCCAAATATAAAAATCATGGTAAGGATTATCAACGGATTTCTTAGCTTCCTTAAACCAGTGATGTTGATCCGACGTGTGATTGATAACCAAATCAAAGACAACTCGAATATTATTTTGATGAAATTGGTCAATCATCTCAAAAATGTCATCCAAAGTGCCATATTGAGGATCAATTGCTTGATAATCGGAAACATCGTAACCGTTATCAATATTTGGTGAGGCAAAAAATGGGGAGAGCCAGACAAAATTAACGCCTAAAGATTTAATGTATGGCATCTTTGAAATAATGCCTTGAATGTCACCAATACCGTCATGGTTGCTGTCAAAAAAGCTTTTTGGATATATCTGGTAGCCAACGGCATTCTGCCACCAAGTTGGATTTTGCTGATTACTGATCAAAATGCTCACCTCTCATATTTTTTGTAACCCCTTTCACCAACATATCATACGCTCATGAATTTGTATGTCAATCGTTTGACATAAAGTTTCATAAAAAACTTTTTCGATATGATATACTTAAAATAATGTTTTAATGGATTTTTAAAAAATGATACAGGTTATGTGGTAGATACATAAGAAGGTGAAGTTATGCAGCCTAAATTAGCGGATGTTGCCAAATTGGCAGGGGTTTCAATCACAACCGTTTCCAGAGTAATTAACGATCGGGGTTATTTGTCGTCTGACACAAAAGAAAAAGTGTTTTCGGCGATGCAGCAATTGAGTTATCAACCCAGTTTGGCCGCCCGAGCCCTGCACGGCAAGCAATTCAAATTAGTCGGATTGATCTTTGCCAGTCTTGAGAATCCTCTGATTGCCGAAGTGGTCGAAGAAATTGAAAATCGTTTATTCAATCGGGGCTATAAAGCGATTATCTGTAATAGTATGGATAATCCCGAAAAAGAACAGCAATATTTAAAAATGCTGATGGCTAATCAGGTTGACGGCATTATTACCGGCTCCCACAACGAGGGTATTAAAGAATACCGGCTGTCGGGGCTGCCGATTGTGTCATATGACCGCTATTTCCAAAATAAGATTCCGACAGTCAGCAGCGATAATTTGGCTGGTGGTGAATTGGCTGCTACTACAATGATCGAAAAGGGGTCAACTAATTTAATGCTGGTTTCCGGCAGTCTTGAGAAAAAGGCACCAAACAATGCGCGGCTAACCGGTTTTAAAACGGCTGCCAAAAATCGAAAGGTACCGGTTAACACGGTTGAATTTCCGTTTAATTCAACACCAACAATTAAACGGGCGACTATTCGTGAAAAATTGGTATCCCATCAACCGGACGGGGTCTTTTGTACTGATGATTTGACGGCACTTCTATGTATTCAGGAAGCTCAAAAATTGGGGTTAAAGGTCCCCGAAGATATACAGGTCATTGGTTATGACGGCTCAAAATATGTGCAGGAATATAACCCTGAGCTCAGTACGATAGTCCAGCCGGTTAGCGATATTGCCGATTTGTTGGTGCGATTATTATTCAACAGGTTGGAAAAAAATGACGAAAAACTATTAGATACGTATGTGCTGCCGATCAAACTACTACAGCGGAGATCAACCAGGAAATAAGGTATGAGAATGAAGATCTTCGACGGAATAGGTCGGTCGTTCAGAGGTTAATTGAGGAATCGTTATCATGGAAACTAAAGTAAAAAGAAGCTACTTTTCGCTGATTTTCAGCCCGTTTGCTTCTCAACTGGGGTCGGCGATTTATTTGTTGGGCCTTAATTGGCTGATTGTGCGAATGACCGGTAATACGAAGTTGCTTGGCATTATTGAAGGTATCGGCGGCATCGGATTTTTGTTAGGGGACCTTTTAGTTGGACGGCTTGTAGACCAATATAATCGAAAGGTTGTTTTAGTAGGAACCGATTTGATGTCGGCATCGATGTGTTTGGCCGGCGGCATTATCGTTGATAATCAAAAGCCTCAAATTTGGCTTTTATTGACAATTACTTTCGTACTGAATTTGATGCTGGCAATTAATTTTCCAGCGGCCAAAGCTATTGCACCGGAAATAATTGATAATGCCGGTTTACAGCGGTTCAATGCGGTTGCCAATATGTTCTTTAATTTTGCAAGCGTTCTCGCACCACTAATTGGTGGGGTATTGCTGGCAATTAAAAGTATTGAATTCAATGAATTCTTAATGATTAATGCGATGTCATTTGTGATTGCAATCCTGTTGAATTTGTTGATTTCATATCAGCCAACTAAGAGACTGGCGGATCAAGAACCACAGTCAATCTTAAAAAGTAATTTAATCGGGTTTGCTTACGTAAAAAAACACCCCAAATTAATCATGAATCTGTTTTCAATGGCTATTTTTAACTTTTGTTTTGCGGGTTATTTATTAGCAGCACCGTATATCAGCAGTCACTTTTTTGGCGGTCGTTCGGAAAATTACAGTTTGTTTTTAACTGTATATGCAATTGGTGGCTTAATTGGCGGGATTTGGCTGACACTTGAGAAACGAACCGTTTCAATTAAAGTGATCTACTATGAAGAATTATTTTACGGTACCGTGCTGATTATTTGTGGAACGTTTCTGTCATTTTATACTTGGATTTTGATTGCGTTGATTTGTGGCATTGTCCAAGCCAGGTTCTTCGGTAGTATAACGACATTGATTCAAAACGAAACCGATTTGGAATTCTTGGGACGGGTTTTCGGGTTAACCTACCTGTGCTTTGACGGCATTCAACCACTTGGAAATTTTTTGTTCGGCTTTTTTATTAGTAGCTGGCAGCATTGGACATACGTGGTGATAGGTATCTTTTTAATTGTGCCGTTTGGCATCATGTTGTATTTTGAGCGACAGACTGACCTGAAAAAAGTTGATTGATGCCTTTGGCAAAAAGAAAGAGGCCTTTAAATCACAGCTGTAAAGTGATTTGAAAGCTTCTTTTTTAATAGCGGATCATTGTTCGTAATATTGTTTGATAAAATTATTTAAAATCCAATCATCACGATCCGACACACTGCCAATGTAATCAGCTCTTTGAAGAGCGGTTTTTTCGACTGGCAATGCGTGACCGATATCAACAAATGTTGGCCCTTGTAAGCCGGATAATTGCCAATCTTTTAAGGGATAGAACCGATTTAATTCGTTAGCACCGCTATCAATTAGTTTAAAAAAGTAGCATTGTGAATCTGATGATGCTACAAATTCAGGCCGATTCTTTCCTTCCATTGCGGTTGTGTAGGGAATGTAAACTCCCTTGACGTTATCGACTTGATAAATCTTCGTTTTTGTCATAGCTTATTCCTCAACTTTCTTAAGTCCTACTTGGGACCTTATAGTTATTAAATACGAGAAATAAACCAGTTTTCTTGACTATTTTTTAAATCCAGAAAAGAATTTCTCTGTTATGATGATCAGTGAAGACTAAATTCTTGGAGGAAAAGTAAGGCATGACGCAAAACAAGCAGATTCAATATGATCTTCAACTTATCAAAAATTGGCAGCGACAACTCCACTACACCGATGATCAGGTTCAAGCAGTGATTCAAGTCGATGATTATTCAACGTTTATTACCGGACACGCAGCAGTCGGGGAGTATGATCCGGCAGCTGACAGGTTCAGAAAAGTGGCTTTTCAGAAACTGATGCCGAATTTGGATATGCGTTCGGCTTATTTATTGAACGGTATTAAATTTGAAATTCATGACTTGGCCTTAACGCCAACGAAGGTTCAATCGATTACCGGTGTTTCAACTGAAGAATATGATCACTTTCTTGCAGGGAAGTCGGATCGATTGGTTTATGAAGATGCTTTTGACAGAATGGGTGTTTACTATTATCAACAGGTGGGCAATCGGCTCGGCTGATATTAAACGGAGGAAAGCTTATGGGGTACTTGTTCTTGTTGCTCGCTATCTTGGGCGAGTTATTAGGCACCAGTCTGTTAAAGGCCTCAGAAGGATTCAGTGTGTTGCTGCCAACAGTTGGTGCAATTATTTCCTATATGACGTGCCTGTATTTCTTGGCGTTATCAATGAAAACGGTGAATCTAAACATTGCCTATGCAATCTGGTGTGGCATCGGCATGGTATTAACAACCATTATTGCGGTTTATATTTGGAAAGAACCGGTTAACCTGGCGAGCTTCTTGGGGATTGGCCTGATCCTGATGGGGACGGTCATTTTGAGCCTGTATGGCGCAGGACACTGATTAATGTCGGATTGGGGGATGATTTTTTGACGTTTGCTTGGCATTATAGTTTGTTGAAGAACCTGCCAATAGTGTTATTCGGAATAGCAGCGTCTTTTTGTGATTTGCTTTTTGAGTTTGATTGGTTACAATTTGTTGCTTTAGCAACTGGTTTAATTGTTTTTTCAACTTTTTATTATCAAATCATGATGAAAAGCTACTATAAAAGAAAGCCTCGTAACAATCCAAAGAACAGGACGGCCAGCATTAGTTACACAACGCTGATTGTCACAATACTGATATTAGCCTTAATAGTTGTGTGGTTTGCGCCCGCACAAGAAATCGGTATAATCAGCGTCTGGTTTCTGGTTATTTTACTGTTCACCGAAGACGGTTTCACATACGTTGATGGAGATATAGAGAAGCATCGTTTTAAAAGATAAAGTCATTTTAGTTATGACATAAAAATAATCTGAGATTAAATCCAATCAAGAACTGATAGATATCAGTTTATAACCGGGTTAATCTCAGATTATTTTTTATTGATTAAACGTATTATTTTCAACCTGACGGATAAAGTCTGCCAAATGCTTGTAGTAAACATCCGGGTTATCAACCATGTGGTGATGACCACCTTCGGGAGTAGAAACAAACTTGGCGTTTGGAATCATGTCAGCCATTCGCTTACCGGTTTCAATCGGCATTGTTTCGTGTTCACCAAAGGTTACCAGCGTTGGGACTTTAATGTTCTTAAGGTGGTCGGTAAAGTTCCATTCGGCTAATTTACCGGTAATGACAAACTCATTGTCGCCTTGGAAGGCACCGTAAATATCATTGTTGGTCACATCGATTAAGTGGGAAAGCTTTGAAGGTTGTTTTCGATCAATGTAGCCCTTATTCAAGATATCAACATAGGATTGATATTTGTCATTATCATAATCGTTATTTGCTTCGCATTTCTTCATATAGGCAACTTGATCGGGCGTTAGGGCTTCCTCACGAACCTGTTCCAGATGTTTGGTATAGTCGTCGATTCGGTCAACCATCGATGACACAATGGCACCCTTTAAATGCATGCCATACTTTTCAGCATATTCCTGGACCAATAAGCCACCCCAAGATTGGCCGATTAAGTAGAAATTATCCAAGCCTAATTTATCACGAACTTCGTCAACTTCATCCAAGAAATACTCGTAAGTTAAGATATCTTTGCGCACTTTTGGATCACTGAAATCAGGACTGTCTGAATACCATGACCCTAATTGATCGTACATTGTGACCTGAACGTTGAGACCCTGTTTTTTTAATTGTTGAGCAGCGTCTTCCCAATACTCATGTTCGCCACCGGGGCCACCATGAAGGGCTAACAGGTGAATATCACCCTCGCCCTGTGTGTTGGTCCATAAATGATAGCCGTTATCCAAAGTAATGATTTTGGTTCCTTGTTTCATTCAAATCACCGTGCTTTCTAGAATTTGTTTGATTAATCATAATGATAACACTTCTATTTAGCGTTCGCATCACTGGGTAAAAATGGTATTTCAAGCTTCGATTCGTCCAGAGCAATCGTGTAAGTGATGTCTTGGTTGCCGCGAATGGTGTAATCCATATCGGTTGCGTAAATAATAATCCCGAGTTGATGTCCTGCCAGCAATCGCCAGAAAGTTGGCTGAAATGCCAATTCAACTGTATAGTACTGACCGGGTTTAAGATCGTCGACTCGGTACGAATTCTGACGGTTCTGCATATTCATATGGGCATCGGTAAACTTCTTGTAGGTTGACGCTTTTTTCTCAAAGGTAAATTCCCTTAGGTTATCTTTGCGCCAGTTATAGCCGGTGATAATTTTTTGAGCGGCCAGGATTTGGGGAACGGCCGTTAGTCGTTTGGCTTTTCCGTAATCGACCAAAGCAGCGCTCAGCAAACCAATAGTTTCACTGCTGGCCGCTGAAAGGGTTAATTTGGCTTGCCCATCAACGATCAGATCTTTCTTTAATGGTTCTGAAATCAATTGAATGGCGTGCTTATCCATTTTGGTGTGTGATTTGTTAAAGAGTGCCCGTTGCCATTTAGCGGTATCTTTGACATAGTTTTTGAACAGATCATCGTCCAAATGATCACTAAAGACGTTATTCTCATTTAAATTAGTAAAGCGGGAATCGCTTAATGAATACGTGTCAGCGGAAGGATTGCCCCAATCTTGATAGGTGTGCCAGGTTTCCGGCTCGGCATTATCCTGAACCAATACGTCCGGCAGGATATCGTTAGCGTTGTTTTGAACGTCATATAATTTATTGGATAGCCATAAATTAACCAAATCAGTGTAATCAACCGAACGGAAGTTGTTCAGGTACTCATGTTGACCTTGGTGCAAAATCAGCTTTTGGGTAATCGCTTCCTTTTTTAAACGGTTGCGTAAATTCCAGACGTGGGACAATTTAACATTCCAGTCATTTAGACCATGAACCAGTAACATATCGCATTTGATATTGACATGTTTAAGCAGGTTTCTGGCATCCCAGAATGAATTGTAATTGCCGGTATCCCGATCCTGACCGCTGGTTAACTTTTTCAGTTGATCCAGCCAAGTATCCTTAATCTTCAAATAGTCGGCTGCCGATTGTTCCCGGCTAAATGTTAATTCACCAAGAACGTCGGTATCTTCACCCTGAAAACCACCAGGAGCGACAACCAAACCGTTTTCCCGATAGTAATCATAATAATTGGAAATCCCGGCTTCAACAACGGCTGTCTTTAAACCGGCAACTCCGGTCATTGCTGCAGCGGTGGATAGTGTTCCTAAATAAGAACGGCCGGTCATACCAACGTTACCATTACTCCACCAAGCCTTGATTCCGATTTGATCGGTTCGATTGGTAAAGGCAGTCCGATCACCATGCAGCCACTCAATAATCGCGGTAGCTGACAACGTTTCGGCACGGGTACCGGTTGTCCGCACGCCATCGGAATCCTTGGTACCGACACCTGATGAATAAACAACGGCAAACCCGCGCGCCAGAAAATAGTCATTTAATGAATAAGTCCATGTTTTGACAAATGTTTCTTCGGCAACGTCGGTATCGCCATTAACCTTTCGGGGTGCAGGAAGTTTCGGCTGCTCGTCACTTGCCTGAATATCTTCGTAGGTTAACTGGTTAGGCTGTTTTCTGCTAAGGGGATGATTGACGTCGTGGGTGAGTTTATCAGCAGCTTCGTCATTGGTTCCTTGATCGTATGGGCTGGCGGTGAAAACGGTAGGGACTTTTAAACCATCTTCGGTATTGGCGGGGCGAATAATTTCGGCTTTTAATAAATCCCGTTGACCGTCATGGTCGGTATCTAGCGGTGCTTCAACGTAAACCACGTCAGAAATGAGGCTGCTGGTATCAAATACTGCTTGTGCCTTGCCATTAAAAAAGAGGGGCCGGTTTAAGTTTTGATCGTCGTAAAATTGGGCGTAATAACCTTCGCCTGCCAAATAGTCAATTAATGTCTGACCGAATTTCGTGCGGGTATTTAATAGTCGATACCAAGCATCCACCAACTGTTCACGGCTTAATTGATCGTCGACATTGGCGATTGGCAATTTGAACTGGGCCATTGCAGCAAATGGGTGGTCCAATTCGAAGTCCAAGCCAACCTGAAAGCCCAGTAGTTGGAGGGCAACATTATAAAAGGCTGTTTTGGTAACAATACTTTGGGTGGTGGTGTAATCATAGGCGTTAAGTGTAGCCGTTGCCATGAGATTGGTGACTTTTTGAATTCGAACGGCCCGACTCTGTCGCTTCTCCATAAAGAATTTCAATAATAAGGCGCGATACAGCATCACCGGATCAGCCATCTTTTGCGTTCTGGCCGACAAGAAACGGCTATTGGCCAGTTCTTTAACAATTTGATGATGAGGTGTGGGTACATATGCAAATTGATTGATTTTCAAAAAGGATACCTCCAAATAATGATAGTGTGAAAGTTTTCAGAACACATTAGAAAAGAACTGTTGGCGTATGGATAACGTTCTGAATAATTTCTAGTTAGCAATATTATACCTTGATTTGTGGGTTGGGAGAAGTTGCCGAAGCCACAAAACGGTATTTATGAATGCGAATAGCTGGTTTTTCGATACTGAAGCGGTGTTTGACCGGTTTGCTTTTTAAATACCCGGGTAAAATAGGTCAGGTCATTATAACCGATCAGACCGGCAATGTCGGTGATGGACAATTGCTGATTCACCAGATAATCCTTAGCAATTTTGATCCGTCGGTGGTTTGTGAATGCTGTGAATGTCAGCCCGGTTTCTTCTTTGAATTTACGGGAAAGATAGGCCGGATTGGTACTTAATTGTCGAGCGGCATCAGCGAGTGAAAATTGGTGACCAAGATGAATCAGGATAAAATCAATCGCCCGTTTGACAATCGGACTGAAATTTGCCGAAGAGGTGTCCATCACCAATTGAGTGTAATCACGAAGCATTGAGAGAACCAGGTTTTTTAATCCTTGAATGGTATTCTGCTTCTCGATGAGAACCGCAGATTTTTCAGAGATGCTGTCTAAAAAAACGGGATGAACGCCACCCTGTTTAGCGGCGATTCGACACAAGGTGTTATTGACAAAGCAGATATTTTTTCCGGAACGGAGCGGTTGATTTGGGACACGACTGCTGAATAATGAAATTAGTTGGGTCAGTGGCTGTTGAAACTGACTAATCTTGTCCAGATTGCCAGTGGCCACCAGTTGCATCATATCGGCTTCCAATTGATAACGTTTTTCAATTGCTTGTTGATTTTCTGCGTTAATGGCTTGAACCGTTTTGGCGTGAAGCGGTTGGTCGGGCTTTAACAACTGTACGGCATGGGCTTTAATCGCTGGGGCTGAAAATAAATTAACCAGTAAGTCACCGGTTGCGCCGATTTCGGAAGTGTTAAGAATCGGCAAAGCATTATAAAACTGGGTGAGTTGGCGTCTCTCACTTACCGTAAGATGAGTCGTCAATAAGATTTGATTGATCGAGTCAATGGTAGCGGCTTTGGAAATAAACGGGCCGACTAAACAGGCACCGGCCAGGTTATCGTCATTAAACAATCCGATAGCGAGATATTCCAATTGGGCAGCATTGTTGTAATGCAAATAGTCATTCGAGTGGTGTTGATTTAAAATCGGCAAAAGTTGATTGGTATCCGGTAAGTCTTGGAATTTTGGCAGGGCATAACTTGTTGACTGGTAAAATTGATTGCCGGACAGATCAACTAATTGGACGTCCAGCTTAGTGGTGATTTGTAAGGCCTTTGCAATGTAAATGGCGTCCTCTTTTATCATGAGATTGTGAGCTCCTTGTTTCAAATAAATGATAGCGGTTTCAATAAAAGTAAAATAAATCTGCTTATAGTCAAAATTGTACGAGAAGTCTTGTGCGAAATCAATTATATTAAGACTATCTTGTAAATGTAATGTTAAATCAAAAGGTTATTAACCAGTAATGGAGGAATTCAAATATGCTATACCCAATGACAACCCCAAGTCGGGCTTTAATCGACTTATCAGGTCTCTGGAAATTTATGATTGACAAAGAAGTTCAGCCAATTGATCCCAAACAGCCTTTACCGACTGAAGATGTGATTTCGGTTCCGGCTTCGTTTAATGATCAAACAGCTTCTCAAGAAATTCGTGAGCACGTCGGTTACGTTTGGTATGAAACCAACTTTAGCATTGCCAGGGCATTAAGAAGCGAAAGGCTTGTTTTACGATTCGGATCAGCTACTCATGAGGCGTGGGTTTACCTAAACGGCCAAGAGATCACACATCACAAGGGCGGATTCACCCCGTTTGAGGTTGTGATTAACGATTATTTGAACGACGGCAATAACCGCTTAACCGTTAAACTCAGCAACGTCTTGGATTATTCGACGTTACCGGTCGGCAACTATTCCGAATCAACCGACGAAGATGGACACGTTGTTCGTCATTTGGATGAGAATTTTGACTTCTTCAATTACGCGGGCCTTCAGCGCCCGGTTAAGATTTACTCGACGCCTAAAGACTATATTCAAGATATCACAATTGTCCCGAATGTTGATTTGGACCGTTCATCTGCAGAGATTGAAATTAAAACACAAATCAGTGATGGCTTGGATAAAGTTAAAGTAACCATTTTGGATCAGGATGGTCATCCGGTGGCTGAAGTCAGTGGTACGGATAGTAGCGTGACTTTGACGGATGTCCGTCTTTGGCAGCCGTTAAATGCTTATTTGTATTCGGCCCAAGTTGATGGTTTCAAAAACGGCGAACTGGTGGACAGTTATTCAGAAGCTTTTGGCATTCGTAAAATTGAAGTCAGGGACGGTCAATTTCTGTTCAATGGGCAGCCATTCTACTTTAAAGGTTTCGGTAAGCATGAGGATACCTATGTTCACGGTCGGGGCTTTAATGAACCGGTCAACGTTTTAGATATCAATTTAATGAAAGATATGGGTGCCAACTCCTTTAGAACCTCCCATTATCCTTATTCAGAGGAAATGATGCGGCTTTGTGATCGAGAAGGGATTGTTGTCATAGATGAAACACCTGCTGTAGGCTTGATGGCGTCATTTGATTTCAATCTATCGATTTTGGAACAGGACGATTTCGAAGACGACACCTGGAAAACGATGAAAACAGCAGCTGCCCACCAACAAGTTATTCAAGAAATCATTGATCGTGATAAAAATCATGCTTGTGTTGCAATGTGGTCAATCGCCAATGAGGCGGCAACTTTCTCAAAGGGCGCGCACGAGTATTTCAAACCACTCTTTGATTTGGCTCGTCGACTCGATCCACAAAAACGGCCATGTACGTACACAAGTATTATGATGGCAAATCCACGAACGGATAAGTGTATCGACCTGGTTGATGTGATTGCCTTAAACCGTTATTACGGTTGGTATGTCGGCAATGGTGATTTAAAGACGGCGGAAAAGGCCACCAGGGATGAATTACTCGAGTACCAAGCCAAATTCCCTGAAAAACCGATTATATATACGGAATATGGCGCTGACACCGTAGCCGGATTACACAGTAACTATGGTGAGCCATTCTCGGAAGAATTCCAAGAAGATTACTATCGAATGGCAAGCAAAGTCTTTGATGAAATTCCAAACTTCGTCGGTGAACAGCTTTGGAACTTTGCGGACTTCCAGACCAAGTTCGGTATTCAGCGTGTACAGGGAAATAAGAAAGGGATTTTCACCCGGTCCCGTGAACCTAAGATGGTGGTCCGTTATTTAAAGAATCGCTGGACAGCCATTCCAAATTTGGGATATAAAGTAAAATCAGACACACAGGATCAGGCTAAAAAATTAACCACTAAATAAGTGACAGAAAAATGGCTTCGACACTAACCAGGCCGAAGCCATTTTTTTATGAATAAATGTAAGCGATAACAATAGGAAGAAAAAATTAGGACGTGAACTTTATGGATAAAACACAAGCGGTTTCTACAACTCATGATAAAACGCAAGAGGCAGCTTCCTTACAGGCAAAACAAACCATTACTATTACCGATGCCCATCCATTTGGCTGGAAAGATAAAATTGGTTATATGTTCGGCGATATCGGGAATAATTTTTCGTTCAACATGGTTAATTCATTTTTAATGATTTTCTATACCAACGTTCTCGGATTATCCGGTGCGATGGTCGGACTACTGTTTTTAATAGCCAGATTAGTTGACGCAGTCGCTGACGTCACTGTCGGTCGGATGGTGGATAATAGCCAGCTGACTAAAGAAGGTCGTTTTAAGCCCTGGGTACGGAGGATGAAATATCCATTGCTGGTCTTTTCAATTGTGTTATTTGTGCCGTGGGTCAAGGACCTGTCGATGGGACTTAGATTGGGGTATGTTTTTCTGACCTATCTTCTTTGGGGGATCTTTTACTCGGCTGTTAATATTCCTTATGGGTCAATGGCATCGTCATTATCGGATCAGCCCAGTGATAAAACATCTCTTTCCACCTTTAGAAGTATTGGTGCGGCAGTCGGTGGCTCGATTGTTGCCTATGTCGTCCCATTGTTTATGTATGTGGGCAGTTCGACACAAATCAGTGGCGAGCGATTCTTTATCGTCGTGATTGCCTGTTCCATCCTCGGCTTTCTTTCCTACATTGTCCTAACCAAGATGACTTCGGAACGGATTCGGACAGAAAAAAGCGAACCGGTTCCAATGAAATTATTGCTGGTTAATTTGTTGAAGAACAAAGCGTTGATTGTGTTGGTGATCGTCGATATTGTGGTTGTTATCAACCAAAACTTGAGTATGGTAACAATTGCCTACCTGTTTAATGATTATTTTCGGAACACGGCTGCCATGTCTGTAGCGATGATTTTTAACTACGTGATTATTATTATCTTAGCACCTTTTAGTGGCTGGATCGTCAAAAAATACGGTCGAAAAGAAAGCTCTGTCGTTGCATTATTCTTTGGCGCGGCGATTTATACGACCTTGGCAATTTTGCATACACACAGTGTTATTGTCTACCTGGCTATGGTTCTATTGGGAGCGCTTGGTGCCGGAATGTTTAGTATGATGGTCTGGGCATTTATTACCGACGTGATTGACAACCAGCAGGTCTTAACGGGTATTCGTGAAGACGGTATGGTCTATGGTATCAATTCGTTTTCCCGTAAGGTTGCCCAGGCACTTGCTGGTGGATTTGGCGGTATTATGCTAACTCTGATCGGTTACCAATCCTCTGCGGCCGGTGGTGTTGTCCAAAGCGATGCAGTTGCTAACAGTATTTATTATATGGCAACCGGGATTCCAGCGGTTTGTTGTGGATTAGCTGCTATTATCCTATTATTCTTCTATCCATTAAATAAAAAGCAGGTCATTAAGAAGCTGTCCAAGATCTATGATTTTTGATATACTTCTATGTAAAAAGCGAGTTTAAGCTATGAAAAATTATCCCAGCAATATTACTCGGCAACAATTTGAATTAATTCGACCAGCTTTA
>Ga0214925_100308_pt1 | contig 29467 bp, 24 predicted proteins | sample Stichaenrichment_FD_168299 | JGI IMG/M metagenome (GOLD analysis project Ga0214925, IMG submission 168299) | Xylose enriched microbial communities from anaerobic bioreactor in Madison, Wisconsin, United States - 63SRT | ecosystem: Engineered > Bioreactor > Anaerobic > Unclassified | place: USA... | reverse complement strand
TCAACGTCGTAAGAGGAGGCCCGGGAATCGGAGCCATCCAGCCGGCACAGCAGGACTATCTGCAGGCAACCAAGGCATCCGGAAATGGCGGATTCCGCATGATCGTACTGGCACCGTCCACGGTTCAGGAATGTGTAGACATGGTTTACGAAGCATTCGACCTGGCAGAGCGCGACGACAACCCGGTTATGATCCTGGCAGACGGCGTACTCGGAACCATGATGGAGCCGGTTGTTCTTCCGGACATGAAGAGCGATGAAGAAGTTGCCGCTCTGAAGGCAAAGTATTATGAGAAGGCCATCGTAGGCCATCCGATTACCGATAGAAAACTCGGAAAACCGGGCGGAGTCGGCAACGGACAGGAAATCCGCAATATCGAAGCAGCAGCGATGTATAAGACATGGGATAAGGACATCCGCTGTGAAGAATATATGACGGAAGACGCTGAGATCATTCTGGCAAGCTACGGTATTTCCGCGAGAATCTCCAAGGCAGCCGTAAAAGACCTGCGTGCAGAAGGAATCAAGGCCGGACTGATCCGTCCGATCACTGTTTCCCCGTTCCCGTATGACGTCTTCAAGAATCTGGACTACAGCCGCGTAAAGGGCATTCTGGACGTAGAGATGTCCATTCCTGCACAGATGAAGTGGGATGTGGAATACGCCGTTCAGGACAGACTTCCGATTCATGAGTGCCTGCGTTCCGGCGGACAGATTATGACCAAGGAAAAAGTCATGGAAGAAGCTCACGCATTGGTTAAGGAGGTGCTGTAGACATGATGAAAAAAGTTTACGCAAGAACAGAGGGTATTCAGAAGGATGTAGTATCTGGTTTCTGTCCGGGCTGCATGCATGGCACCATTCATAAGCTGATCGGTGAAGTTGCTGAAGAACTGGGAATTATGGACAGACTCGTCCGTGCAGAAGGAGTTGGCTGCTGCGGACTGGGACAGAATTACGTTTCTTACGACACAACAATTTCCCCGCACGGAAGAGCCTGCGCGATGGCAACTGGAATGAAGCGTTCCAATCCGGACTCCATTATCTATACTTATCAGGGAGACGGAGACCTGGCCTCCATCGGCCTTGCTGAAACCATGCACGCCGCTAACCGTAACGAGAACATTACCGTTATTTTCGTCAATAACGGAATTTACGGAATGACCGGAGGCCAGATGGCTCCGACAACACTGCTGGGCATGAAGTCCACAACCACACCGGGCGGAAGAGATCCGGAAAAGGGTCAGGGATATCCGATGCATATGTGTGAAATCCTGAACCAGCTGACTGGACCATATTATCTGGAGCGTACAACCTGCATCGATCCTGCTCATGTCAGAAAGACAAAGGCAGCCATCAAGAAGGCATTCCAGAATCAGATTGACGGAAAAGGTTTCTCCATGGTAGAGATTGTTACTTCATGTCCGACCAACTGGGGACTCAGCGCATTGAAGGCACTGGATTTCCTTAAGGACAACATGCTGAAAGAATATCCGCTGGGAGTTTACAGAGACAGATCAAAAGATGAGAAGGAGGCAGAGTAATGGAAAGAGATTTGATTGCCGCCGGATTCGGCGGACAGGGAGTCATGATGTTCGGAACTCTGCTTGCGCAGGGAACGACAGATGCAACCGATAAGAAGGTCACCTATTTCCCTTCCTACGGCGCAGAAATGCGTGGAGGTACAGCCAACTGCTATGTCGCAATCTCTGATGATGAAATCGGGGCGCCGGTTATGGATCAGGTCGACGACCTCGTTATTTTCAATGACGCTTCTCTGGAGAAGTTCATTGGAAAGCTGAAGAAAGGCGGCACACTGTTCCTGAACACATCCATCGTAAAGTCCCGTCCGGACAGAGACGATATTCATATCGTAGAAGCTCCGGTTACCGAGATGTCCCTGGAAATGGGAAATTCCAAGGTGCTGAACATCATTATGCTGGGTGTGTACGTCGGATATACACAGGTGATTTCCAAGGACGTCATTCTTCACGCGATTGAGCATAAGATCGGTGCCAAGAGACCGCATTTGGTTCCGCTGAATAATGAGGCCTTTGAAAAGGGACTGAAAATCGGACAGGCTGCAAGAGAACAGGAGAAATAGTCATGGGTATGGACATTCAGAAGATTTATCAGGAAAAACTGCGCACAGCTGAAGAAGCGGTGAAATGCGTAAAAAGCGGCGACTGGGTAGATTACAGCCAGACCTGTTCTTTCCCGACAGATCTGGATGCCGCCCTTGCAAAGAGAAAAGATGAACTGACGGACGTCAAAGTCAGAAATGCGATCTCCATGCAGCCAGTTCAGGTAGTCGAGCAGGATCCAGAGCAGAAGGCCTTTACCTACAATCTCTGGCACTGTTCGGGCATCGACCGCCATTACGTAGATCAGGGACGCGCATATCATATGCCGATGCTCTTCCGGGACTGCGGATCCTATTATCAGAACGGATTTGCACCGGTCGATGTCGCCATGGTTACCGTATCCCCGATGGACCGTTTCGGCAACTTCAGCTTTGGCCTGACCAACTGCTGCATGCAGGAGATGCTGGACGCGGCAAAGACGATTATCGTTGAGGTTAATCCGGAGATGCCGTTCATCTACGGCATGGAAAATGACCATATTAACGTCCGTGACGTAGATATGATTGTTGAAAGCAAGAGCCATATCGCTACAGTCGGCAGCCCTGCTCCGACCGAGATTGATAAGAAGATTGCCGGACAGATTCTTCCATTCCTGCATGATGGAATCACCCTGCAGCTTGGAATCGGCGGAATGCCGAATGCCCTGGGAACACTGATCGCCGAATCCGATCTGAAAGACCTGGGCATGCACACCGAGCTGATGAGCGACGGATATCTGAAGCTTTATCAGGCAGGTAAGATTACCAATAAGAAAAAGACACTTCTCCGCGGCAAAGGTGTATTCTCCATCTGCAACGGCTCCCGTGAGCTGTACGATTTTCTGAACGAGAATACAGATATCCTCTCTGCCCCGATGGCTTTTGTCAATAAACCGGAAACCATCGCGTCCATCGACAACTTCGTGTCCATCAACGGATGCATCAATGTCGATCTGTACGGACAGGTCTGCTCAGAAACGGTCGGAACACGGCAGATCAGCGGAACTGGCGGGCAGCTGGACTTCGTCACCGGCGCCTACCGCTCAAAAGGCGGAAAGGCATTCCTGACGCTTCCATCCGTGTTTACGGATAAGAAAGGGAAGAAGCACTCCAACATCATCCCTAAGTTCACAGAAGGAAATGTGATCACTACGCCGCGTACGCAGGCCCCGATCATCGTGACCGAATACGGAACCGCGCAGCTGCAGGGACACAGCACCTGGGAGCGCGCAGAGCGTCTGATTGCCATTGCCCATCCGGAAGTCAGAGACGAACTTATCGCCGCTGCAGAAGAGCAGAAGATCTGGAGACGTTCCAACAAGCGTTAAACATAACAGATAACTCCTCTATATAGAAGACAGAATGCCGTCTTCTATACATACATGATTAAGATAGATAGAATCAATCAAAATACGAAGTGTGAGTAATGGAAAAGAGTCCTCCGGATGCGGAGACTCTTTTCTGTTACCTGCAGGAGTGCAGAGAAAACAGGATTCCTGAATACAGGCAGGCCGCAGAAAGGCGGAGAAACCCCGAAAACCGCATTCCCGCGGGGACAGCTCTCACACGGCTTCTAAAACGCCCTGAGACGCGTCGTAAACCGCAAGCCTGCAGATGTCTGCCTGCGAGAGGCCTGAGACCGTTTTTTGTCAACCGTCAGAGGGCATTTCCAAAACCCTCAGTGGGAGGTAAAAGAGTGAATATTACAGAAAATTATAGTAAAAATATGAAAAAAAGGTGGGCTTATCTCATCGCCGGAGTTGTACTGCTCCTCTTCCTGGGACTGATTTACGCATGGTCGGTTTTCCGTGTTCCGCTGGCAAAAGAATTCGGCTGGAACAGTGCGCAGCTGTCCGTCACCTTCTCCATCTCCATGATGATGTTCTGCCTGGGCGGCCTGGTCTCCGGCATCATCAACCGGAAAAGCAGGGTAAAACTGACCATGATTCTGTGCGCCGCCTTTCTGGCTGCAGGATTTCTCAGTGCGTCAACAATTAACACCCTTGCCGGAATTTATCTGACTTACGGCGGACTCTGCGGCTTCGGCGTGGGACTCGGCTATAACACAGTCATCAGCACGGTTGTGAAGTGGTTCCCGGACAAGCAGGGCCTGATTTCCGGAATTTCCCTGATGGGCTTCGGATTCGGCGGCATGCTGCTCGGAACAGTGGGAGCGTCCATGATTTCCGCCCTCGGCTGGCGGACAACCTTCCGCCTGTTCGGCATCGTATTCGGCGTTCTGATGATTGCCGGCGCGCTCATTCTCAGACCTGCCGGCGAAGACTTCCTGAAGCAGCTGTCCGGAAGCGGAAAGCGCACAGACGACGCAGTAGAAGAAATCGCCGTACAGCAGATGCTGAAAAGAAAGAATTTCTGGCTGTATTTCCTCTGGGCGATCGTCCTCAGCGCAGCCGGCCTTTCCATCATCAACAGTTCAACCGTCTATGCGCAGGAAGTTCTGCACACCGGCCTGACCGCAGCTGCAGCCATTGCCGGCATCGTCTCCATCTTCAACGGAATCGGCCGCGTAATCTTCGGCCAGCTGTTCGACATGAAAGGCTATCGGGTCACCATGGTCTCCGTCTGCATCGTAACCGCAGCCGCGGCACTTCTGCTCATGCTCTCTTGGAAGACTGGTTCTTTTGCCGCACTGGCAGCAGCCTTCATCGTCATAGGCCTGGCCTACGGCGGTGTCACCCCGACCAACTCCGCCTTCACCGCGCATTTCTTCGGCAGACAGAACTACGCCCTCAACTTCAGCGTCATCAACCTGAATCTGATTGCGGCCTCCTACCTCGGACCAATGGTCGGAAACGGCTCCTACATGCGGACCTTCTTCATGATCCTGCTGTTCTCCGCAGCAGCACTGGTTCTGACTTTCCTCATCCGCCAGCCAAAATCCAGCCGCCAGGGGGAAACTGTGTAATCCGTGCCGGAAAAAGAATGGCGGGGAATGTGGTACGGGTATACTGTATAATAATCGCGTTACATAAACTATACCGCTGAAAATCTGCTAAGAGAGAACGAGGCCGCTGCACGGAGTTGTGAAAATCAACCTGCTGCAGGGGCCTCTATTCATGCTTGAAGTGGTGTAAATGGAAGTGCCAGTATTTAAAAAGGAAGAGGGGGTGATTGTGTATACTGTATTATTGATACATCTATTCATCATCCGATCAGAAACACAGCCCGCAGAACGGCCGGCCCAGCAAAAAGTTGGTGAAGGGAAGATGTTTGTGTGCAGGGACAGGATATGATACACTGTATATCCCGGTAATATAATTATGACGACTGGCCCGGAAAAGGGCCGGCTGTCTGTGAGAACCGGAATAATCAGTAAAATGCCGCGAATCTTCATAAAACCTCAGACAGATTCACTGCATGATACGAATACAGACTATGGAGATCGACTATGTATTTTATCATTTCACTGACGAACCAGATCATTGCCCTTTATGTCGCTGCGGCAGTCCTTCCGGCGGCCTTTCTCATGCGCTATATTTATAAAAAAGATACAGTGGAAAAGGAATCGCCGCGGCTACTGTGGGCCTGTGTGGGCCGCGGTGTTCTGGCGGTCATTGCTTCTATTGTGCTTGAAATAATCGGCGAAACTGTGCTGAACACCAGCGGACTGAAAGCCAATACGCCGGTCTATACTGCAGTTCTGGCCTTTCTGGTTGTAGCGGTCGTTGAAGAGGGAACAAAGTATTTCTTTATGGCCCGCCTGACCTGGCGGAATCCTGAATTCAACTACCGCTTCGACGGCATCGTTTATGCGGCGTTCACTTCTCTGGGCTTCGCTGCTGTCGAAAATGTAAAATACGTATTTTCCTATGGTCTGTCTGTTGCACTCCCGAGAGCCGTGCTTTCTATCCCGGGACATTTCGGATTCGCTGTGGTTTTCGGTATATTTTATGGAAGGGCAAGATATGCCGCCAACCGTCATCAGCCAGTCAAGCGCACGATTAATCTGATTGTCGGATACGCTTTGGCCGTCTTTCTGCACGGAAGCTATGACTTCTGCGCCATGCGGGGAACATCCCAGTCCACAGCCTTCTTCATCGGATTTGTTATTCTGATGTACATCGTCATTTTCAACCTGATCCGCCATGAATCCTGGACGGACAGGGAGATTATGTATTAGGGGAGATAAATCTTTTTTTCAGAGATGATGACTTGCATACGTGCAGCTGGTCTTTCTTCTTCCCGGATACCGGACTGACGGGTGAGGGGTTACCCGTCAGCCCGGTATCTGAAAATACCCTGCATCCATCGGCTCCTTACCTGGAAGCCCGGTTGAGCAATTGCCACGTTATAGGCGAATCGTGAATATACATGATTAGTATACAGTATACTTTAGTTATCCTTTTTCCCAGTCCCATAATCCAGGAACCCGGTATCCGTCAGCGCGTAATCCGGGAACCCGGTATCCGTCAACTCGTAATCCAGGAACCCGGTCCCCGTCAACCCGTAATCCGAACCCCGGTACCCGTCAGCGCGTTATCTGAAAATACCATGCATCCATCGGCTCCTTACCTGGAAGCCCGGTTGAGCAATTGCCGCGTTATAGGCGAAAAGTGAATATACATGATTGGTATACAGTATACTTTAGTTATCCTTTTTCCCAGTCCCGTAATCCAGGAACCCGGTATCCGTCAACTTGTTACCTGAAAACCTCAGTATTCGTCAACCCGTTATCCGACCCCGGTATCCGTCAACTCGTAATCCGAACCTCCGTCATCCGTCAATCCGTAATCCGAAACCCCCGGTATCCGTCAACCCGTAATCCAGGAACCCAGTATCCGTCAACTCGTAATCCGAACCCCGTCATCCGTCAGACCATTATCCGGAAAACCCGTAGCTCACTACCGCCCGCTGCAGGACAAGCCTGTTGCCCGTCAGTTTCTTACTAAACACCTTCTATCTTCTATAGGAATTGTTTCTTGTCGGGCTGATCGTTGCTGCGTTGTCATCATGGCTGCTTAAGGCGCCTGCAGCTGTCGTGCCGTGCATTTCTGCTTGTCATCGCTGTGTTTTTGAAGAATATTGGAGATAAAAACAACTTTTTCTCCTGGAAAATGGGATTTTCATATTGAATTTTATTAAAGATTGTAGTAACCTAGCCCTAATAGTTAATTACCTACTAGGAAAGTATGTATAATCACTACGCTTTACCGGGTTTATAGCTGGCCGGTGATCAGCCGAGAAGGCTGGAATGAGCAGAATGACCAGGAAGAATGGAAATGTCCCGGATGGCAGGAATGACCAGAAAGGCTGAAAAATCATGAAAGCAGATTCTGGGGAGTACATCCTGGAGGGAGAAAATAGGAAAGGAGGGAATGCGGATGACGCTGCAGCAGCTGAGACAGATTATTACGATTGCGGATGTGGGTTCGATGAATGAGGCGGCGAAGCAGCTTTATGTTTCGCAGCCGAATCTTTCGGCGGTGGTCCGGGAGATCGAGGAAGAGGCGGGAATTACGATTTTTCTGCGGTCGAACCGGGGAATCAAGGTGACGCCGGACGGTGAAGAGTTCCTGGGATATGCGCGTCAGATCATTGAACAGTATGCGCTTCTGGAAAAACGGTATCTGGAGCAGGACAGCAAAGAGAAGTTTTCTGTATCCTGCCAGCATTACAGTTTTGCGGTCAAGGCCTTTGTGGAGCTGGTGAAGGAAGTCGGCATGGCGGAGTATGAGTTTGCGATTCATGAGACGACGACCTATCAGGTCATCCGCAATGTACACAATTTCAAGAGTGAGATTGGAATCCTTTACCTTTCTGATTTTAATGAGGCGGTGCTGAAGCAGATGTTCCGGGAGAATGACCTGGTGTTTGAGCCGCTTCAGGATTGTGACACTTATGTGTATCTGTGGAAAGGGCATCCTCTTGCCGGGCGGAAGATTTTGTCGATGGAGGACCTGCAGGAGTACCCGTGTCTGGTCTTCGAGCAGGGCAGTCACAGTTCCTTCTACCTCGCGGAGGAAATGAAGAGTACTTATGAGTATAAGAAGCTGATCAAGGGCGATGACCGGGCGACCATGCTGAATCTGATGGTGGGACTGAATGCCTACACGCTGTGCTCGGGGATTATCAGTGAGGAACTGAACGGTACAGATTATGCGGCGATTCCGCTGAAGGAGTCGGAGAAGATGACGATCGGCTATTTGCGGCATAAGGGAGCCAAGCTGTCGCGGCTGGGTGAGATTTATCTTGATAAGCTGGAGCACTATCAGGGTGCTTAGATATAAGCCGGGGTTATAGCAAGACATCGAGAGTTCATATAACCATGTATACAGATGCAGTGGTAAGATGGTATTGCTTTATGGACAAAAGGGAATGAGAAAGGAGGAAGCATGGAATTTGATACGAAACTTCTGCACGGGAAGTCGGTAAAGCCGTATGCGGACGGCGCGACGCTTCCGCCGGTCAGCCAGGTCAGCGCCTTTCAGTTTGAGAGTGCGGAGAAGCATGCGGCGGTCTTCTCGCATAAGGCGATGGGCTATGCCTACACCCGGGTCGGAAATCCGACGGTTTCCGCCTTTGAGCAGCGGATCAATGAGCTGGAAGGCGGAGGCGGAGCGGCGGCTTGTTCTTCCGGGATGGCTGCGGTGGCACTGGCGCTTCTGAATATGCTGAGCAGCGGCGATGAGATTGTCGCCTGCAGCGGCCTGTACGGCGGGACGATCGGCCTGTTCGATGATTTTAAAAATTTTGGGATCACCACCCGGTTCGTGAAGGAACTGACGCCGGAAAACATCGAACCGCTGATTAATGAGAAGACGAGAGCTGTTTACGGAGAAGTGATCGGAAATCCGGGGCTGGGTGTCATGGATATTCAGGCCGTTGCGGAAACGGCTCACGCGCACGGTCTTCCGCTCGTTGTGGATAACACGACGGCAACGCCGTTTCTGGTACAGCCGATTTCGCTCGGAGCAGACATTGTCGTTCATTCTTCCTCTAAATATATCAACGGCGGGGGAAATTCCATCAGCGGAGTAATCGTGGACAGCACCTATTTCCGCTGGGATGAGAAACGCTATCCGGCTCTGGCGCCCTTTAAGAGATATGGTCCGATGGCCTATCTGGTGCGGATCAGAACGGATCTTGGAGAAAATCTGGGAGCCTGTCTGTCGCCGGCGAATGCGTACATGAACATCGTCGGCATGGAAACACTGGGTCTGAGGATGGAAAGAATCTGCAGCAATGCGCAGAAACTTGCGGAGGCCCTTCAGGAACTTCCGGGGATATCGAGGGTCTGTTATCCGGGCCTTAAGGATCATCCCTGTAAGAGTCTTACAGAAAAACAGTTCCGCGGAAAAGGCGGAGGTATCCTGACCTTCCGGGCAGGTTCAAAGGAAAAGGTCTTTCGTATTCTGGACGCGCTGAAGTGTGTGGTGATTGCCAGCAACATCGGCGATCTCAGAACACTGGCCATCCATCCATCTTCTACGATATTTATCCATAACACAAAAGAACAGAAAGAAGCCGCCGGTGTCTTTGAAGATACGGTGCGGGTCAGTGTGGGAATCGAGAATCCGGAAGATCTGATTGAAGATTTCACACAGGCCGTAAAGCAGGCAGATCAGTAACAGAGAATAAGAAATCCATTCAGAAATAGAAAAGTAAAGAAGGTTCAGGAGGAAAAATCATGAAGATCACAGTTTCAGGAGATCAGAAAGAAGTTAAAGACGGAATCACGATTTCCGAGCTCATCGCCCAGGAAAACGTCGAGACACCGGAGTACGTCAGTGTTTCCGTCAACGAAGAGTTTGCCAAGAGCGCAGATTTTGACACACAGCAGCTGCACGACGGCGATGTCGTCGAGTTCCTGTACTTCATGGGAGGTGGAAGATAATGGGTTTCACCAATGAACAGCTGGAGCGTTATTCCAGACATATTATCTTAAAAGAAATCGGCGTCAAGGGCCAGAAAAGGCTCCTGAACGGAAGTGTTCTGATCATCGGAGCCGGCGGCCTCGGAGCACCTGCCGCTCTGTATCTTGCAGCAGCAGGAGTAGGAAAAATCGGTATCGTTGATGCCGATGTTGTAGACCTGTCTAATCTTCAGCGCCAGGTCATCCACACTACGGCAGATGTCGGCCGTCCGAAGGTGGAATCCGCTGCAGAAACGATGCGTGCCATCAACCCGGATGTCGAGGTTGTCACCTACCATCAGTTCATCGACAGCAGCAACATCCTGGATATCATCAAGGATTATGATTTCATTCTAGACGGAACAGACAACTTCCCGGCCAAATTCCTGATCAACGATGCCTGCGTCATGGCCAACAAGCCATTCTCTCACGCCGGAATCCTGCGTTTCAGCGGCCAGCTGATGACCGTCATTCCACATGAGGGACCGTGTTACCGCTGCGTATTCAAGACCATGCCGCCGAAGGACGCGATCCCGACCTGCAAGTCCGCCGGAGTCATCGGCGCGATGGCCGGAACCATCGGATCCCTGCAGGCCCTGGAAGCGGTCAAGTATCTGACCGGAGCCGGAGATCTTCTGGTCGGAAAGCTTCTGACCTTTGACGGACTGAAAATGAAATTCCACACCATCAACCTTCCGCCGCGCGGAGAAGGATGCGCTGTATGCTCCGATCATCCGACCATTACCAAACTGATCGATTATGAGCAGCCAGCCTGCGAGTGGAAGCCGGGACAAAATTAAAAGAGGCAAGAGTGAAATGAAAATCACACTGAAAAAAAGCGACTATGAAAAAATACTGGAACATGCCAGGAAAGAAAAACCGGATGAAGCCTGCGGCCTGATTGGAGGAATTGACCATGAGGACGGCAGCAGAGAAATTCAGAAGGTTTACCTTCTGACCAATCTGGACCACAGCAACGAGCATTTTTCTCTGGATCCGAAGGAGCAGCTGAAGGCTGTAAAGGACATGAGAGAAAACGGTATGAAGCCGTTGGGAAACTGGCATTCCCATCCGGAGAGCCCGTCCAGATCTTCTCAGGAAGATATCCGTCTGGCATTTGACAGCAAAGCAAGTTATCTAATATTATCTCTGATGGATGAGAGTCATCCGGTGCTGAATTCCTTCCATGTTGAGGATAAGGTATCGACAAAGGAGGATCTGCAGATTGTTGAGGGCTGATCCCCTTGACCATTTGCTTTTTGTCACGGAAGAAGAGAAAGGAACCGAATATGGCAACAGATTATGCAGCATTGAAAAAAGGCGGATGGATGCGCCAGAAGCAGAAGAACCGGTTTGCACTGAGAGTTCATGTCATCGGCGGAAAGATGACAGAAGAGCAGCTGATCGGTGTCTCTAAAGTTGCGGAGAAATATGGCCAGGGCTATGTGCATCTGACGGCGCGCCAGTCGCTGGAAATTCCATATATGAAGCTTGAAGACATCGAGGAGGTAAAGAAGGAGCTGGCAAAGTATAACGTGGAGCCTTCTGTCTGCGGCCCGCGTGTCCGTACGACAACGGCCTGTCAGGGTGCGGATACCTGCCCAAGTGCCTGCATTTACACCTATGAGCTGGCAGAGGAAATTGACCAAAGATATTTTGCGAAAGAGCTTCCGGGAAAGTTCAAGTTTGGTATCACCGGATGCCAGAATAACTGCCTGAAGACTGAGGAAAACGATATCGGAATCAAAGGCGCGGAGCGTGTTGAGTGGATTCCGGATAAATGCATTCAGTGCGGTGTCTGTGTAAAAGCCTGCCGTGAGGGCGCGGTTTCGCTGGAGGACGGAAAGATTTCCATCGACCAGGATAAGTGCACCTACTGCGGCCGTTGCGCAAAGTCATGTCCGATGGATGCTTATGAGGAGCATCCGGGATATATCATGAGTTTTGGCGGAATGTACGGAAATCACTTCCATAAGGGACGTCAGCTCACACCGTTTGTGGAGAGTCACGACAAGCTGATTCAGATGTGCGATGCGACGATCCAGTTCTTCCATGATCACGCACAGCCGGGAGACCGCCTGCAGTTTGCGATCGCAAGAGAAGGCGAGGATAAGTTTGACGCGATGATCCGGAAGGTTTATGCAACAAGCGAGGTAGAGGCACATGCACAGGCCTCCAAACCGCTGGAACTGACGGACTGGAAGCTTCGTCCGGATCTGCAGAAGAAGTAGTAAGAGAAAAGGGGATTGAAATGGCTGAGGAAAAAGCAGGATTTCAGATTGATGATACCGTAGATATTACAGACGTTGTCTGCCCGGTAACTTTTGTAAAGGCAAAGGTTGCGCTGGAGGAGATTGACGAGGGACAGATTCTCTCCGTTCACATGAATGACGGCGAGCCGGTGCAGAATGTACCGCGCAGCATCAAGGAAGAGGGACACCAGATCCTGAAACTGATTGATAATGAAGACGGAACCTATGATCTGATCGTGAAAAAGGTCGGAGAGTAGGAGAATCCAGGAAATCTTACAAGGGCGGCGCTGTGCTGAGTTTATGGTGAACCAGCTTCGGCGCCTCTCCTTTTTTTCCTGTTTTCCCTTCTGGAATATGGTGACAAAAGGCACTTTTATTATTTGCATAAATGAGCAATTAAATTGCTATCGATATCATCCGTTGAGGAATCATGATGATTCTATGATTCCAAAACCAATTAAAAAAACTCTTCCTGGATGTTTTGGAAGTACAGGAAAATCTGGAAACGAAAACGTCGAGTCTCGCCTTTTATGCCGTATGTATGTTCCCCCGTCATAAGGAAAAGCATAGAACCGGTTATCAGGAATGCGTATTATCCAAACCGGCCGGAATGCGGTATGATTATAACTGTTAAAGATATATTCCTACTAGGATTGTGGTAATAACAAAAGCACCCGTTCAGGATGAAGACCGGATGTGTGACGAGAGCATCCCGGGCGGGCGCCTGAATCGATCAATATCCGTTAGAGATTATGACAGGAAAAGGGGAAGGATCATGAGCCAGTCAGCAGAACAGACAATGAAAGCAGAGCAGACCGTGCATGTGCCGGCATGCTCGGAAGCACGCAGATTCTGGAAGATGATCTTCTCCATGCTGAAAATCGGTGTGATTGGTTTTGGCGGCGGAAGCGCGCTGATTCCGGTGATCGAAGAGGAAGTCGTGCAGGAGCAGAAAATCATATCCAAGAAAGACTACGATGAGGATGTCGTCGCAGCCTGCGTGACTCCGGGCGCACTTCCGGTGGAAATTGCAGCTGGCAATGGTCTGACCACGTTTGGACTGAAGGGTATGATTCTGGCCGCAGCCGCAATGGCAGCGCCGGGAGCACTTCTTACCGTCCTTCTTCTGACCGTATTCTCCGGATCCGGTGTTAAATCGCTGAACATCATCCGTTACCTGTCTGTGGGTCTGGGCGCATTTATCTGCAGCCTTCTGATCAGCTACGCAGCAAAGACACAGAAAACATCCTCGCGGGAGGGAAAGAAAACCGGAAGAATTTCTCTTCTGATCATGATTGCGGTATTCCTTCTGACCTGCGGAAAAAACCTTTTCGCCATCCTGGGAATCTCAAGAAATCCGCTGCTCAGCCTGTCTACTATTGAAGTTCTGGGCCTGGCATTTTTCGGTATTTTCTATACCGGATGCCGGTTTACGAAGAAAAAGACAGCCGTATGCATCATCACTGCAGCACTTTACCTCGTTTTCACAGGAAAGACCGGAACCGCCGTCCCAGGCGTTCTGCGTATTGCTTTATACCTGTTCATGGCGTTCCTTTCTCTGAAAGGAATTTCAGAAAGTATCCAGAGTGACAGACTGCACAGCCGTATTGATGCGAATGCTTCGCTCAGTTGGAAAACACCGCTTCTGCAGACCGGCGCATGGCTGATTCTGCTTGCGGTCACTACACTTCCGGCTCTGCTTTACATCAGAGGATCCGTTCTTCTTCTCGGAAAAGGAATGCTCTCCTCACTGATTTCCTTTGGCGGCGGAGACGCATACCTGTCTGTAGCAGACGGCATGTTCGTCGGACACGGCATGGTCAGCGCACACGATTTCTACGGAACACTGGTTCCGGCAGCCAATGTGCTCCCGGGATCCATCCTCTGCAAGATCCTGACCGGCGTCGGCTATTTCACCGGACTGGATGTAAGCGGAACTGCTGCAGGCGGATGGCTGACCGCTCTAGCCTGCCTGGGCGTCAGCGTATCGGCTTCCGGCCTTGTTTTCTGCTGGATCCGCTGGCTGCTTGCAGAATTTGAAGAAGTTACCGTATTTCGTGAAATCAGCCGCTGGATCCGCCCGATCATCAGCGGACTTCTTCTGAACGTCACACTGACCATGGTTAGAACCAACATCGATGCAGGCACGGCGCTTGGAAACAGTGCAGCAGCTGCGCTGATCATCACCGCCGTTCTCACCGCAGCCAACCTGTTCCTTATGAACAGAAAGCACGCGGGAAATGGAATTCTGATCGCAGCATCGGCCCTGACGGGCGCACTGCTCCTTACCGTCTAGTGCATTACTTTTTGTCGGCAAAACAGAAACTTTCAAGGAATAAAGAGTCATGGATAAGCTGAAGATAAAGAAAATCAAAACCGATGTGCTGATCATCGGAGGAGGAACGGCAGGCTGTTACGCTGCCATCAAACTGGGCGGTGAAAACCTGCGCGTCCTTATCGCGGAAAAAGCGAACATCATCCGGAGCGGCTGCCTGGCGGCCGGGGTCAACGCGCTGAACGCCTATATTTCCGAAGGCCACACGCCTTCCGATTACGTGGAATACGCGAGGAAAGACGCCGAGGGCATCGTCAGAGACGACCTTCTGATGACGATCTCCGAAAGACTGAATGAGGTTACAGAAGACCTGGAGCGCCGCGGCCTGGTCATCCTGAAGGATGAAAATGGAAAGTATGTGACGCGGGGCTGGAGAAACGTAAAGATCAACGGCGAAAACATCAAGCCGCTGCTGGCGAAGGGCGCGGAAGCCCAGCCGAATGTCACGGTTCTGAATCACGTCAATATCACGGATCTGAAAACAGCAGAGTCGGATGGAAAAACTTCTGTTTCCGGAGCCGTCGGATTCTCCGTCAGAGAGCCGCTGGCCTATGACATCGATGCAGAGGCAGTCCTGATTGCTACAGGAGGTGCGGCAGGACTGTACCGGCCGAACAATCCGGGATTTTCCCGTCATAAGATGTGGTATCCGCCATTTAATACCGGAGCGGGATTTTCCATGGGCATCCGGGCAGGCGCAGAGATGACCACATTCGAAAACCGTTTTGTGGCGCTGCGCTGTAGAGACACCATTGCGCCGACAGGAACCATCGCCCAGGGCGTGCATGCAAAGCAGGTCAATTCCAGGGGCGAGGTCTACGAGATGAAATACGGCCTGACCACCCCGCAGAGAATCTACGGAACGGTGGAGGAAAACCGGGCGGGCAGAGGGCCGTGCTATCTGGCCACTTCCGGCATCACAAAGCAGCAGGAAGAGGATTTGTATAAGGCCTATCTGAACATGGCGCCGTCGCAGACCCTGAAATGGCTGGAGTCCGGGAAAGGCCCATCGGTACAGAATGTCGAAGTGGAGGGCACTGAACCTTACGTCGTTGGCGGTCATACCGCCAGCGGCTTCTGGGTCGACACTTCCCGGGAAACTACCGTACATGGGCTGTATGCAGCCGGAGACGCAGCAGGGGGCGCGCCTCAGAAATATGTCACGGGAGCTCTTGCGGAAGGGGAAATTGCCGCAGAGTCCATCGCCAGAAGGCTGAGGGACAAAAAAGACCCTGAAAACGGGTCCATGCAAGAGATTAATGAACAGGGAAACGGAAAAGCTGCTTCCGCAATTCAGGAAATGGAGGATCATCTGAATCAGCCAGCCGGAATTCTGGACTGGCATCAGCTGGAAGAAGCCATGCAGAAAGTCATGGACGAGTACGCAGGCGGAATCCGGACGGATTACCGCTACAACGAAAGCCGGCTGAAGAAGGCCGATGAGGAAATCGAAAAACTTCAGCATCTGGTAACAGGGCTTCCGGCAGGAGACATGTTCGATCTTCTGCATGTGTATGAAGTCAGAGAGCGTCTGACCGTCTGCCGCACTCTGATCGCCCACATGCGAGCGAGAAAGGAAACCCGCTGGCATACATTCGGAGAAAATGCGGATTATCCGGAGCAGTCCGAGAGGGGCCTCCGCTACGTCAACTCCAGAATGAAGGACGGAAAGATTGAAATCATCTACCGGGAGCTGGTGAAAGGAGGCAGTTATGAGCATACAGATCGATAAAAATAAATGTATCGGATGCGGACGCTGCACCGAAGCCTGTCCTGGAAATCTGATCCGTCTGAATGAAGAGAAAAAAGCGGAAATCCGGATTCTGGAAGACTGCTGGGGATGCACGTCCTGCATGAAAGTCTGCCCGGTTTCGGCCATCAGCCTTTTCCTGGGAGCAGACCTTGGCGGAGCCGGATCCGCCATGCGGATCGAAAAGGACGGAGACCTGTACAACTGGATTGTGCACAGGCCGTCCGGAGAGGAGACGGTGATCACCGTCAACCGGAAAAACGCAAACCAGTACTGATCCGGGAGGATCAGACAGCCGGAAATTGAAGCGGCCGGAATGGAAATGGTCTGGCCAGAGGCTTCAGCCGGCACCGGGCGGAGCCCGCAGAGGCAGGGAAATCCCTTGCGCGTGTGGCTTTTGTCCAGAAGGAATATGAAGGAAGCTCCGGAAAGCCGGAGACAGAAGGAGTCAGCAATGAGTAATTTATCACATCTGGACGCTCTGGAAGCAGAAGCGATCTACATCATCCGTGAGGTTGCCGCGGAATGCGAGAAACCGGTAATGCTCTATTCAATCGGAAAGGACAGCTCCGTCATGCTGCATCTTGCACTGAAGGCGTTCTATCCGGAAAAGCCGCCGTTCCCGTTCCTGCACGTCAACACCACCTGGAAATTTCATGAAATGATCAAGTTCAGAGACGAGCAGGCGAAGAAGTACGGCCTGGAAATGCTGGAATGGAAGAATGAGGAAGGGGTCAAGGCCGGCGTCAATCCGTTCGATTACGGCGCTTCTTACACGGATATCATGAAAACGCAGGCGCTGAAACAGGCCCTGACCTATTACGGCTTTACAGCAGCCTTCGGAGGCGGCCGCCGCGATGAGGAAAAGTCCAGAGCTAAGGAGAGAATCTTCTCCTTCAGAAATTCAGCGCAGGCCTGGGACCCGAAGAACCAGCGTCCGGAGATGTGGAAACTCTATAACACGGAAATCAACAAGGGCGAGAGTATGCGTGTGTTCCCGATTTCCAACTGGACAGAAAAAGACATCTGGCAGTACATTCAGAGAGAGCACATCGAGATCGTGCCGCTCTATTTCGCAAAAGAGCGCCCTTGCATCAATTACGAAGGAAATCTGATCATGGTGGACGACCACAGAATCATTGACCACCTGAATCTGAAGCCGGAAGACATCATGCATAAAAAGATTCGTTTCCGCACACTTGGATGTTATCCACTGACCGGCGGAATCGAGTCCGATGCGGATACTCTGGACAAGATCGTTCAGGAGACGCTCAGCGCCGTAGAATCTGAGCGTACCAGCCGTGTCATCGATAAAGACGGCGGAGCAGGAAGTATGGAGAAGCGTAAGAGAGAGGGGTATTTCTAATGAGCGGTTTACTGAAATTTATTACATGCGGAAGTGTGGATGACGGAAAATCCACGCTGATCGGGCATCTGCTGTACGATGCCAAGCTGATCTACGCAGATCAGAAGAATGCCCTGGAGCTGGACTCCAAGGTAGGAAGCCGCGGAGGAAAGATCGACTACTCTCTGCTGCTGGACGGACTGATTGCCGAGCGTGAGCAGGGCATCACCATCGACGTTGCTTATCGGTATTTCACCACCGACAACCGCAGCTTCATCTGCGCCGACACCCCGGGTCACGAGGAATACACCAGAAACATGGCCTGCGGAGCGTCATTCGCAGACCTGGCAGTCATCCTGATCGACGCCTCCCAGGGTGTGCTGATCCAGACCAAGCGCCATGCGAGAATCTGTGCCCTGATGGGAATCCGCCACTTCATCTTCGCGGTGAATAAGATGGATCTGGTCGGTTACGATGAGGGCCGCTTCCGCGAGATTGAGAAGCAGATCGGCGAGCTGAAAGATGACCTCGGCCTGCAGGATGTTGTCATTATCCCGGTTTCCGCAACCGAAGGCGATAACATCACCAAGCCGACGACAAATTTCGACTGGTACAAGGGGCCGACGCTCCTGCATCAGCTGGAAACCGTTGATGTAGGCGATGCCGCTGCTGAAGAAAAGGGATTCTACATGCCGGTTCAGCGTGTCTGCCGTCCAAGCCACGAGTTCAGAGGCTTCCAGGGCCAGATCGAGTGCGGCAGCGTGAAGGTCGGCGATGAGCTGACTTCGCTCCCGAGCGGCGAGCAGGCGCATGTAAAGAGCATTCTGGTTGCCGACCATGAAGAGCAGTCCGCCGTCACCGGGCAGCCAGTCACCATCCAGCTGGACCGCGAAGTCGATGTATCCAGAGGATGCGTACTGGAGTCTGGAAGCGGCCTGAGAGCTTCTGATTCCTTTGAGACCGAACTTCTCTGGATGGACGATCAGCCGCTGACCATCGGAAAAAATTTCCTGATCAAGCTGGGAACCAAGAAGATCCCTGGAATTCTGACAAAAATCAAGTACAAGATCGATATCAACACGGGTGAAAAGCAGAATGCGGACACCCTGAAGAAAAATGAAATCGCCGTCTGCGAAATCGCTGTAACTGAACCGATCATCCTCTCCGAGTTCAAAGATCACAGAACCCAGGGCGAGCTGATCCTGATCGACCGTATCAGCCACATGACTTCTGCCTGCGGAATCGTCACCAGAATCAATGATCAGTCGGAAAAGAAGCATCCGAAGGCTACCCGTCAGATGAGAAGCTCGCTGAACTGGCAGACTTCCGGCATCATCGAGTTCCGCCCGGGAGAAGACGGTTCTACGCTGGAGGCTGTTGAAGAGGCAGAATTCAATCTGGTCAGAAACGGACGCCATACCTACCTCTATCATCCGCAGGAAGGCGAAGACTATGTCAACGTTCTGAAGCATCTGAGAGAAACAGGAATCATCGTCCTGCTGGTACTCGACTCCGACCAGGAGCCGGATGATACCCTGAGCTCCGACGAACACTACAAGCTCTGGTCCGAGCTGAGCGGAGCCGGTGCAGATTCTGCTGCAGCTGTCGGAGCTGGCGCAGGAGCGGGTGTCCATGAAGCTTCAGCGGCTGAAATCGCCCAGAAGATCTTCCAGATCACCAACGCCAACGTGACCATCGAATACAATAACTGGGTAATTTAAGAGAAGATAATTTACTTTTATGCCATACCGCCAGCATACGCAGCAGGCTGCCGGAGCAGGGCTCCGGGCAGCTGATGCGGTACACACAGTTTTGCGGCTGAGGATCGATCAGCCTTCCGACGAGGCGAAAGAGAAGCAGTCGCGTTCAGCTGATCCTGCCGCAGTCAGAGCACTGCTGCCGGCCTATCAATGCAATTTACAATACTTCAACATATTCCTTCACAAGGAGCCGCCGGCCGGGAAAGGCAGAGAGTCAGCCCGGCCGGCGGCTTTCGTGCCTATAGGTGGCGGCGGCAGAATGTACAGTTTGGCTGGCGTTGTTTGTGACTTCAGATGGCCGGTGCGGGGAAGGCGAGGACCCGGCCGGTGGCTTTCGTGCCTATAGGTGGCGGCGGCAGAATGTACAGTTTGGCTGGCGTTGTTTGTGACTTCAGATGGCCGGTGTGGGGAAGGCGAGGACCCGGCCGGTGGGGTGAAAACAGGCCGGTTGGCAGTTTTTGATGTTTCAGAGAGAACGACGGGCAGAAGGCAGATTGACGGGCAGAAGGCAGATTGACGGGCAGAAGGCAGATTGACGGGCAGATAGACAGGGTTGATAGATTGATGTAGGTATACTGTATACTTCAACGTGCAGTATTCATAAAAGATTCACGTTAAATTGTGCGGATATTGATACGATGCACTTCCTAAAGGTCGGGAAAACAGCTTATAAATGTGGAATTCCCGAGACGTATTGCACGCAATTCGGGAATTCTTTCATATCAGGGGGTGTTCCCGAACTTTTGACAGCAGAGCCTTCGGGAAAATACCTTATTACAGCTAGTCTCCCGAACTTCCAGATGCAGAAGTTCGGGGGAAGTCTCATGCATGAGGGATATATTTATTATATAGTAAAAATATCATGATTATTAAATAGAATATATGAATAAATATGTGCATAATATAATATATATTTATTTGGGCGTATATGAGTATAATGCTGCTTTTGGCAGGCTCGGTAAAAACACGATTAAGTTGATTTTCCCGAGGCCCTGAAAAATAAGCTCGGGAATTTGCCGTGAAAGGACCGTTTTCCCGACTGTAGGAAATGAGAGTCGGGAAACCCTCGGATTAGTATGGAAATCTCGACCAGCAGAATTTGTCGAATGCGATTATAATACAGTATACTTGTTCACTACCGCCGGCTACACACTACACTACCGCCGGCCAACACACTACACCACCGCCGAGCACGCCGCTGGCCACTCAACTACATCACCGCCGGGATACTACTGTATCTCTGCCAGACACATTATTATGCTGCATACAGTATACCTTCACCGCCCGTCCCACTTTCCTGCAATTCCTACTTTATATGTAATTGATTTTTCGCTATAATAGGAACATATTCAGTGATAGGGGCAGCCGGAGAAACAGAGTATTTATGAAACGGGCTTCTATGAAAGCAGGCTGCAGTCTGGCAGCAGTGAAAGTGAATAAGAAAGAATTTGTTTTGGGGCATTGGCGCAGCTGGGAGCGCGTTTGACTGGCAGTCAAGAGGTCATGGGTTCGAATCCCATATGCTCCATTTTTTCGTGTAATTTTATCTAATATAAAAGAAAAGGGAGAACGGACGGCAGGCGGCAGGTCTGCAGAAGAGAAATCAGGCTGACGGATACACTGACGGCGGAATAGACTGTGCAGATATCTGCCAGAGCCCTGCAGCTGAGAAGTCGCTCGTCCGCTGACAGAAAAGAGGCTTGGGAAAAATGAGACCATTATCAGACCGCACGGCGCATTTCACGGATTCAGTAATCCGCCGCATGACGCGTATTTCCAATAAATACGGCGCGGTAAATCTGTCACAGGGATTTCCGGATTTTAAACCGCCGGAAGAGATTCTGAAGAGACTGAGAGAGGTGACAGAGGAGGATTTCCATCAGTATTCCATCACCTGGGGAGCAAAGGACACGCGCGAGGCGCTGGCTGCCAAGCAGTCTCATTACATGGGCATGAACATTGATCCGGAGTCGGAAATTGTCATAACCGCAGGTTCTACGGAGGCGATGATGGCGGCCATGATGTCCGTCGTCAATCCGGGAGACAAGGTTGTTGTATTTTCACCGTTTTATGAGAACTATGGTGCCGATGCGATTTTGTCCGGTGCCGTTCCGGTCTATGTTCCGCTCAATCCGCCGGAATATGATTTTGATCCGAATGTGCTGGAAGATGCCTTCCGCCAGGGCGCCAAGGCTCTGGTCCTCTGCAATCCGTCCAATCCAAGCGGAAAGGTTTTCACTCGCGAAGAACTCATGATGATCGCGGACCTCGCGGAGAAGTACGATGCCTACGTCATTACGGATGAAGTTTACGAGCATATCGTCTATGCGCCGTACAAGCACGTGTATTTTGCCACTCTCCCGGGAATGCGCAAACGCACGATTTCCTGCAGTTCACTTTCTAAGACTTATTCCATCACAGGGTGGCGTCTGGGCTACACCATCGCTCCGGCAGAAATCACCGACCGCATCCGGAAAGTGCATGACTTTCTGACGGTTGGAGCTGCCGCACCCCTTCAGGAGGCGGTCATTCCGGGACTTCAGTTCGGTCAGGAATATTACGACGAGCTGCTCGCCGTCTACACGCATAAGCGGGATCTGTTCCTGAAAGGCCTTGACGACATCGGCCTGAAGCACAATGTTCCGCAGGGTGCCTACTACGTCATGGTTGATATTTCTGACTACGGTTATGACGACGATCTGAAGTTCTGCGAGGATCTGGCCGAGAAGGTGAAAGTCGGCGCCGTTCCGGGTTCCAGCTTCTTCAGCGAGCCGGAAAACCGCTATATCCGATTTCATTTTGCCAAGAAAGATGAGACACTCCAGGCTGCCCTGGAGAACCTTTCCGATATTGGCAAGCTGAAGAAATAGCCCATCCAGGGACCTGTGTTAATTTTTACTCAGTTTACGCCCCTGGAAATTTGTTATGACTAACATCTACTCCGGATTGGCTGAAATCTCGTAATAAGCATTGGTAAAAACCGTAAAAAATACGGTTTCTTACCAATGCAAAAAATATTTTGGGAAAATGGAATGATAATCATGATTCATACCAAAAAAATGCACAAATACGGATACAATGAAAATGACTTTTTACATGATTTTATAATTATGAGAAAATATGCATAAACTTCCCACAACAGTCTGGCAGATCGATAAGGGAAATGGGTTTACAGTTTAATTGTCGGAATATTGACTGTTATGAGTAGGTGAAAACATCAGAAATCATCTATTATTACCAACATATATAGAAATCTGTATAGTATGTATTTGGTAAAAATCGCCGGTTTCGATAGATTGTACCAAAACACTTCCGCGTATTTGGTACAATGTGGAGTTTTTGTCTGGTTTATACCAAAATGAAAGCAGGATTGCAGAAAACAATGTCTGAAGTGCCTGCATAAATGATGAATATCAGATAATGAGACTGATGACAATGAAAACGCAGGGTCATATGTACACAGTATACGCAGATGGAGCCCGGCCCAGCAGCAAGAGCCGTGATATGCTCGGTTTTCAGATGCGCAAGCTGCCGGCCTGTGCGTACTGTATACACGCCGTCTGGTATAACTCAAGGCAGAGTGATCGCGTGTGGGAATACTGTGAGCGCGGGAGTGTGGAATTTGCCTTCCCTGCAGATGAGACGTGAGAAGTATTTTGTATACACGACCTGCTGAGCAGTATTCAATGCCCTGCTGACCGGTTGAATCATGCACATTCCTGTCCGGCAGGCTGGGCCGCGGCCGACTGATGGGTTTTCGCAGGTATCGCGTAAGCCGGAAATGACCAGTTCACGACTGATTCATTGCATTGTTTTACAGATATCCCAGTGATTTAAACAGGAACATCCAGGCGGTCAGGGTTACGGAGCTTAAAAGGGTGGTCAGGATGACGGTGCCGGATGTGAGACTGCCTTCGTGGCCGAAGCCTTTTGCCATGACGAAGCTGGTGACGGTGGTCGGGGAACCGCACATGATGATGGCGGCCAGAAGTTCCTGCCCCCGAAAACCGAGGCGGATGGCCAGGGGCAGGAAGAGGATGCCGAGGCCGGCGAGTTTAAAGAAAGCCGCGATGCTGGTCAGTTTAATCTGTGACAGAGATTTTCCGAGGCTGAAGGAGGCACCGAGAGCCAGAAGTCCCAGAGGCGATGCGGTATTTCCCAGTGTGTCCAGGGAACTGGCAAGGATTCTCGGCATCGGAATGCTCAGAAGTGACCAGAAAAGGCCGAGAAAAATTCCGATCAGGAGCGGGTTTTTCAGGACGTTGAGAAGCGTTGTTTTTATCAGTTTCCCGCTCAGCGCTTCCCGGTTCGGTTTGAAGAAGGACAGAATCAGCACCGCCATGATGTTATAAAGGGGCACGGCTCCCAGAATCATCAGTGGAATTTTTCCGGCGCTCCCGTACATGTTCTGAGCAAGCATGACGCCGAGGATTGCCGCGCTGCTCCGGTAGGCACTCTGAATGAATTCTCCTTGCACATTTCTTTTTGTCCGGCAGAAAAGGTAAGACAGCAGGATGATCAGGCCGATGCTGGCGCAGGTGGCCAGAAAGCAGTACAGCACAAATCGGCCGTCCCAGGCCTCGTAAAAGTTCTTGCTGGCGAGACTGTAAAACAGCAGGACCGGCAGAGTGACTTTAAACACAAAATTATTCAGCTTTTTCGTGAAATCGAGCGTCATAAAACCGATTTTCCGCAGAAACATGCCCAGAGCCATCATCAGAAAGGCCGGTATGGTCGTGTCCAGACAGATAATAAAATTATTTAACATTGAAAATTTCCCCTTTGAACGTCAGATGGATACATTCTACCGCGATCGGAGAGAGAATTAAAGGAGCAGAATGCGTTGTTTTTTATGGGGAAGTGCAGAATTCTGTGCTATGATGGACGCAGAGAATAAACGGTACGGAAGAATCCGGGAAGCATGAGGATCAGGGAGGAAAGGATGAGTAAACATATCGATGTGACCGCGCTGGGTGAACTTCTGGTGGACTTCACTGCCAACGGCATCAGCGCGCAGGGAAATCCGACTTTTGAGGCTAATCCTGGCGGCGCGCCGTGCAACGTGCTGGCCATGCTGGGAAAGCTTGGCTGCGAGACGGCCTTTATCGGAAAGGTCGGAAATGACGCCTTCGGCCAGATGCTGAAGAAGAAGGCGCAGGAACAGGGCATTAATCTCATGGGACTGATGGTGGACCAGGAAATTCACACGACCCTGGCATTTGTGCAGAAGTTGGATAATGGAGATCGGGATTTTTCCTTTTATCGGAATCCGGGAGCTGATGTCCGTCTGACAAAAAGTGAAGTGCAAGAGCATTCCCAGTTAATTGAGGACGCAAAAATCTTCCACTTCGGCACACTTTCGATGACGGATGAAACCGTTGAGAATGCGACGGTTGAGGCTCTTCGTATCGCAAAGGACAGCGGCTGCCTGATTTCTTTCGATCCGAATCTGCGTCCGCCGCTCTGGCGTTCCAGAATCTACGCAGAAGAGAAAATCCGCTATGGCCTGTCAAAATGTGATGTTCTGAAAATCTCGGACAATGAAGTGGAATTCCTGACCGGACGGGACGGAACGAATATCGAGGAAATGAAGGCCGGAGCCAGGGAATTGATTGAAGAATACCAGATTCCGCTGGTTTTCGTAACGCTGGGACCGAATGGTTCACTGGCCTTCAAGGACGGTGAATGTGTCTATCATCCGGGATATAAAATTGAGCCGGTGGAGACGACGGGCGCCGGAGATACCTTCTGTGCCTGCGCCCTGTATTATGTCCTGAAATATGGTCTGGGAAGTTTGGATACGCAGCGTCTGACCGAGCTTCTGTCTTTTGCGAATGCGGCGGCATCCGTTATTACGCAGAGAAAGGGCGCACTGGCTGTCATGCCTTCAGTGAATGAAATCAATGAGAGACTGAAATCAGCAAAGTAATACAGATTGAAAACGGAGCGGCCTGCCGGAAATTAACATCCGGCAGACCGCTTTTCTGCTGCCAGGCGGGCTGCAGCAGACGTTTGCATTTCTGCTGCATTCTTCAGGATCTTCCCCCTGGTTTTCAGCGATGCACAGAGTCAGAACTTCTGCTTTTTCGTGTACGGAAATAAATAATTTTTTCTGAGAATGGCCGAAACTATTGAAATTATTGCAGATATACAGTATACTACTGAATAAATTGTTCCAGATAATGGATATTCTTGAATAGATGGTAAGTATGCTCTCCGTTAGCGGGCTGCGTGTCAGGTGCGGACAGTTTCTGACTCGGGGAATAGCTTGCTCATCCGTTTTGTATACATAATACATCATAATCGTTATCCCAGCTTATTCGTTGTATCTTAAATCTTCTGACGATTTCGTTTATAGCATCGCGGGTGAGATATTTGTATTAACTATACTGTATTCTGTATACATGATATCGAGGCGGAACATCCAGGATAAGTCTCTTCATCGGTGGGTGCAGGAAGCTGAATGTGGTCTGCAAGAAGGATATCATTGAAATCTGCATTCTGGAAATTGCCTGAATGCGGGAAAAATGCCGATGTCCAGGCGGAAAGTCCGGTATTCTGGAAGCACGGCCTGAGCTTCCCGGATGATGAATTTCGTCAATTCCCCGGCTGAAGAGACCTGCAGAAGTGAACATGCAGGCAGCCGGGATCAGAATACGCTGTTGTTAAAATAAACAGGTTACAGGAAATCCTGGAAAAGGAGGTTTGTTAATGTTAGAGTTTATTCTTGCTCTATTGCCAATTATATGGCTGGTCATCGCGCTCTGCGTGATCAAGATGCAGGGCTATAAGGCCTGCATGATTGCCGTACTGGTTTCTGCTGCAGTGGGCATGCTGTATTTCAAACTGAATCTGATGAATACAGTGACCGGCGCTGTGGAAGGAATTATCAACGCGCTTTGGCCGATCTGCGCCGTTATCATCGCGGCCTTGTTCGTCTATGAACTGACACTGGAAACGAAAGCGATGGATTCTATCAAGGCCATGCTTTCCGGTGTCTCTTCCAACAAGATGATCGTTCTTCTGATTATCGTCTGGGGATTCGGCAACTTCATGGAAGGCATGGCAGGATTCGGAACGGCGGTTGCCATTCCGGCAGGAATCCTGGTTGCCATGGGTTATGACCCGATTCCGACCGTTATCGCCTGTCTGATCGTCAACTCTACGCCGACGGCATTCGGTTCTGTCGGAGTACCGACGACCACAATCGCGCAGGTTACTGGTCTGAACGCAACTGCAGTATCCGGTTCTATCGTGCTTCTGCAGTTTATCCTGACCTTCATCGCGCCGTTCGTTATGATTATCATCGTCGGAAGGGGCGTAAAGGCCCTGAAAGGCGTATGGCCGATTGCGCTGATTTCCTCACTTTCCTTCATCATCCCGCAGTACGTCGCGGCAAAATTTATCGGACCGGAGCTCCCGAACATCCTCGGTTCTGTAGTCTGCATGATCTGCACCGTTATCGCGGGAATCGTTTATGAGAAGAAACATCCAGATCAAGATGCAGAGCAGTCAGAAGCCATGAAGGATCTGACCGTGAAGAAAGCCCTGGTTGCATGGAGTCCGTTCATCCTGATTTTTGTTCTGCTCCTCTTCACATCCAGCATTTTCCCGGCTCTGCACAATCCAATCGCAAAAGTCGCAAGCCAGGTTACCGTATACACCGGAAAGAACCCGAATACGCTGACTCTGAGCTGGCTGGACTGCCCGGGCGTAAAGATCTTCATCGCCGGCATCATCGGCGGCCTGATTCAGGGCGCGTCTTTCGGGCGTATTATGGGCGTATTCTGGAGAACCTTTAAAGCGAACATCAAAACCATCATCACGATCTGCAGCGTCCTTGCGACAGCAAAAATCATGGGCTACAGCGGCATGATCTCCGCAATGGCGGCATTCCTGGTTGCCGTAACCGGAAGCTTCTATCCGGCCATTTCCCCACTGATCGGAATGATCGGAGGATTCGTAACCGGAAGCGGAACATCCACCGCGGTTCTCTTCGGAAAACTGCAGACAGACACAGCTGCTGCCATCCACGTCAACCCGGACCTGCTTGCTGCTGCCAACCTGATGGGTGCCGGCATCGGAAAAGCCATCTCCCCGCAGGGCATTGCCATCGGCTGCGCTGCATCCGGACTTGCCGGACATGAGAGCACCGTACTCAGCCGCGTACTGAAATTCGCGCTGATCTACGTGGTTATCGCGGGAATTATTACCTATGTGATTGTCTAGGATTTCAGAGGAAAATCAGAAAGAATATGGAATAGATATACGGCTGGCAATATCTGTGCCGGCCGTTTTTCTTGAGCCTGTAACGCAGTATAATATAGGGAGTAAAGCATACAGAAAGGAGATCCAGTATGGAGAAGCTGAATGTGATCGGTTTTCATGAGCCGGAGAAAGAATATGGATTTTTAAGCAACTGGTATGAGACAGACTTTACCATCGACGGAAAGACATTTTCTTCCATCGAGCAGTATATGATGTACCGCAAGGCTGTAGTTTTCCACGATGAAGAGCATGCTCAGGAAGTGCTCGGTCTGACCGACGCGCGGGAAATCAAGGCTATCGGCCGCAGGGTCAGAAACTATAACGATACCGTATGGAACGGCGTCCGTCAGATCGTCGTCTATGAGGGACTTCTGGCAAAATTCACCCAGAACAGGGAATTACGGGATAAACTGCTGGCAACGGGAGACGCCGTTCTGGCAGAATGCAACCCGGGTGATCCGATCTGGGGAATCGCCATGGAAAGAGATGACGAAAACCGCTTCTATATGGAAAACTGGAAGGGCAGCAACTATCTGGGCTTTCTGCTGATGATGGTCAGAGAAAAGCTGAAAAAGGAAGCGTAAAGCCGGATAGAAAAGGTATAGTCATTCAGCAGACGCTGTGACAGAAGTTCAGCGCTGCTGTATACATGAATTATGAGCACTTCTGTAACCTGTGTTACGGAAGTGCTTTTTTAAGTGTGATAATCTGATCACAAAGCTTTCTGATCATCTATATTTAACTATTAATTGACTAGGTTTAAGGAAAATGGTACACTGGAAGCAGTTGGGATTCATACCTGATCAGGTATGAATCAGTCAGGTCCGCCAGGACTGAATCTTTCAGAAGAGTCTGCGGGCGGCCGGAAATCGTGCCGGTATCGGGAGTGGCAGCAGAAACGGAGCAGATCATGGCATATTTTCCATTCATGATGGATATTTCGGGAAAAACGGTAATCATCGCCGGCGGCGGACACAGTGCGCTGTGGAAAGTGAGAGCTTTTCAGGGATTCGGAGCAGATGTTCTGGTTATCGCGCCAGAAATTTCCGAAGAGATTGAGCAGTTTGAAGGAGTCCGTCTGATCAGAAGAAAATTTCAGGAGCAGGATCTGGAAAAGGCAGATATTCTGGTCGCTGCGACCGATGACCGCGCGCTGAATAAAAAGCTTGCGGAACTGGCCAGAAGTCACGGTGTCCTGGCTAATGCAGTGGATGATAAGGAGATGTGCGACTTCATTTTCCCGGCTATTGTCCGCCGTGATAATTATACGGTTGCAATATCTACAGATGGGAAGAGCCCTCTGCTGGCACGAGAAATCAAGAAAGCCATCAGCCGCAGCATTCCGGATGCCTACGACAGGGCAGTCGGAGAACTGGGTGCTGTCCGTCAGGAAGTAAAAGAAAAGGCGGAGACCCAGAGCGAGCGTCAGAAAATCTTTACGCAGCTTGCGGAAAAATACATCGGAAGCCGGAAACTCCGCATCGGCACCAGAGGCAGCGAACTAGCCATGATTCAGACAGAGATGGTTATGGACGCTCTCCAGCGTATCGGCATTGAGTCCGAAGCCGTTGTCATTAAAACCATGGGCGACAAGGTGCAGAATAAGCCGCTCTGGAAATTCGGAGGAAAAGCCGTTTTTGTCACGGACTTTGAAGATGCCATCCTGAAAGGAAAGATCGATTTGGCTGTCCACAGCGCAAAGGACATGCCGGCGGCCTGTCCTTCCGGCACGGCGGTCCTCGCCTGTCTGAAAAGAGATGATG
>Ga0214925_100307_pt1 | contig 29539 bp, 24 predicted proteins | sample Stichaenrichment_FD_168299 | JGI IMG/M metagenome (GOLD analysis project Ga0214925, IMG submission 168299) | Xylose enriched microbial communities from anaerobic bioreactor in Madison, Wisconsin, United States - 63SRT | ecosystem: Engineered > Bioreactor > Anaerobic > Unclassified | place: USA... | reverse complement strand
CTGTATATCCATATCTACTCCTTATATTAATGTAGTCTTTTCATCTTCCATTCTGTCTGCTTCCCGGACAAAACCCACCCGCGCAAGGAAACACCCTGTTTTCTGCGGCCGTGTTCTTTCTCAGGCCTGCCTGACACAGCTTCAAACATGTTCTTTCATCTTACACCCGTCCGGCCGCCTTCGTCTACTGAAAATACTGCATTTCCGCCCTCAAAAACGCTAGACATCCATAAGCGTAACGTGATAAAATCGATACATTATCGTTATTATCCTGTTCATCCAGAAAGAGAGTTTCCATGCATCAGAAATCAACTTCCAGTATGGCCAATATCTACAGGCTGGACGGCCGTGTTCCAGTAGGAAAAGCGATCCCATTCGGTCTGCAGCACGTTCTGGCTATGTTCGTTGCCAACCTGACTCCGATCACCATGATCGCAGCTGCTGCGCATCCGGCACTTTCCCAGGCACAGATTGCCATGCTCCTGCAGAACGCCATGTTCGTCGCGGGAATCGCCACCCTCATTCAGCTTTACCCTCATTTCCATATCGGTTCCGGCCTTCCGATCGTTATGGGAATCAGCTTTACCTTTGTAGCCGTTTTAAGTTCCATCGGTGCCGCTTACGGATACGGCGCCGTAGTCGGTTCCGTCCTCATCGGAGGAATTTTTGAGGGCACCCTGGGCCTGTTCGCAAAATACTGGCGCCGCCTGATCGCTCCGATCGTTGCGGCTACTGTAGTAACGTCCATCGGCTATTCCCTCTTCAGCGTCGGCGCCAGATCCTTCGGCGGCGGCTACGGAAAAGATTTCGGCTCCGCGGAAAACCTGATCATCGCCACCATCACCCTGGTCACCTGCCTGCTCTGGACCTGTCTGGCCAAAGGCTATAAAAAGCAGCTGTCCATTCTGGCTGGACTGATCGTCGGTTACATCGTATCCCTGGCTATGGGAAAGGTGAACCTGTCTTCCATCATGTCCGGTGGAATTATTGCGGTCCCGCATCTCTTCCCTTTCAAGCCGGAATTCCACGCAGGAGCGGTTTTCTCCACCTGCATCATCTTCCTGGTTTCTGCGGCAGAAACCATCGGAGACACGACCGCCCTCGTTTCTGCCGGCCTGAAAAGAGACATCAAAACAAAGGAAATTTCCGGTTCCATCGCCTGCGACGGTTATGCTTCCGCCATTTCCTCCCTGTTCGGAACCCCGCCGGTTACTTCATTTTCTCAGAACGTCGGCCTGATTAACATGACGGGCGTAGTCAACCGCTTCACCCTGATGACCGGTGCCTGCGTCATGCTGCTGGCCGGACTGCTTCCGCCGGTCGGTAACTTTTTTGCCTCCCTGCCGTCTTCTGTTCTCGGAGGATGCACGATCATGATGTTCGGAACGATTCTGACTTCCGGCATTCAGATGATTGCAAAGTGCGGATTCAGCCAGAGAAATATCACGATTGCGTCACTGTCTCTGGCGATCGGAATCGGATTCACGTCAACCAGCGAGACGGATATCTGGAAAGCATTTCCTCATCTTGCACAGTCGGTTTTTGCCAATAACGTCGTAGCCGTAGTATTCCTGATCGCGATCTTCCTGAACCTGGTCCTGCCAAAGGATATGGATATCAGGAAAAACCTGGATGAAAAGAAAGACTAAAAATATGCGCGTGCCCCCTGCCGGGGTACGCATTTTTCAATTGTATTCATGTCATTTAAGACCTTACTTAAGGTTCTGTTAAGAAACAGACCATATAGTATATAAAGTAAAAGAAAGATGAATGAGATACAGGAGGACTTTAGCATGAGTCAGGGAAATATATTAATTGTAGAGGATGACAGAGACATTCGTGAAGGTGTCCGCATTCTTCTGGAAAGTGAAGGATACCACGTCGATGAGGCGGAAAATGGAACGGAAGGCCTGAAAAAGCTGAATATCGCCACCGACCTGGTGATTCTGGACATTATGATGCCGGGAATTTCCGGGATCAAGACCTGTGAGGAGCTGCGAAAGACGTCCAATGTTCCGGTTCTCTTTCTGACCGCGAAATCGCAGGAATCGGACAAGCTGATCGGGCTGATGGCCGGAGGAGACGACTATCTGCCGAAGCCGTTTTCCTACACAGAACTGCTGGGGCGCGTGAAGGCGCTGATCCGCCGCTACCAGACCTATCAGGGAAAGCAGAGCCCGGATATGAGAAAAGATGAATACATCGTATGCGGCGACCTGAAAGTCAGCACGCGCTATAACGAAGTTTTCCGAAGCGGTCAGGAAATTTCAATCTCCGATATCGAATACCGCATTCTTCTGCTTCTGATGCAGCACCGAGGAAAAATATTCTCCGCGCAGAATATCTACGAAAGTGTCTGGAATGAGCCATATTACTACACGAACAGCAACACCGTCATGGTCCACATTCGGAAACTGCGTGTGGCAGTAGAACCGACACCGGAAAAGCCGCAGTATATCAAGACCATCTGGGGAAAGGGGTACCGCTTTGAAAATCCGATTCCGGAAGATTAAATCCATCCGCACACGCCTGCTGGTGATCATTGCCCTTGCAGCGCTGGTCGCCGTTGCAGCGACCTACGCCATGCTGATGGCCGCGGATTCCGTGCTGGCCGACTATTACGACCACTTCTCAGAAAAACTGAAGGACAGAAACACGAAATATGTTGATCAGTTTCAGGACTATATCGATGCCAATCATCTGAAAAGCTCAGACACTAGAAAAATTGCAGCATTTACCAGAAAACACCCAAGTATTTCGGTTTCCATTTACCGGAGCAATTCGACGATCTACGATTCATTCGTCCCGGACCATCCAACCAGCTTCGATGACACGCTGAACCAGTCCATCAGTAAAACCTATACGCTGAAATTCAAAGACGCAAAAGCAATCGCCGTTCTGTACGGTACAGATGACTACCATGCCTCGAATATTCTCGGCCTTATCATTCTTTCTATCGGTTTTCTTCTGTTTCTTCTGGTCGTCCTCATTGCCATCAACAGAGAAATTAAATACATTCAGCTTCTCCGCGACGAAATCGGCATCCTGGAAACCGGAAACCTGGACTACGAGGTAACCGTTAAAGGACGCGACGAACTTTCTGAGCTTGCTGCAGGCCTGAACGGCATGCGCGTGTCACTCCGCGATCAGTTCAAACTGGAACAGGATCTCCTGAAAGCGAATAAAGATATGGTCACCAGCATGTCTCACGACATCCGTACCCCGCTGACCTCCATCCTGCTTTATACAGAAATCCTGAAATCCCACCGCTGGGAAACCGAAGAACAGCTTTATGATTACATCAATAAAATCGACCAGAAAACCCACCGGCTGAAAAGCCTGACAGACCATCTGTTTGAATATGCCCTGGTTTCCCGCGAAGATAAAGGCGTAAATCTTTCCGAGCCTGAAAACGCAGAATTCCTGCTTTACGACATCCTGTCCGAAGCCGGTGCAACGCTCATGCAGCACGGATTCAACTGCGAGCCGGACTTCCACTGGGATGACTCCAAAATTTCCATCAACCAGGACTACCTGGGCAGAATCATGGACAACATCGTCTCCAACATCTGCAAATACGCAGAGCCGGAGAAAGCCGTCCGGATCATTGTAAAAACCTCCGGAAGCCAGGTCGTCGTCATGTTCCAGAATACAGTCAGCACGTCTCGTCCTGCTGCTCCAACAGAAAGCAGCGGCATCGGCCTGCGCAACATCGAAAACATGATGCAGCAGATGAACGGATCCAGCGCCGTGAAAACAGAGCACAGCATCTACACCATCGCACTGAGCTTCCCCCTGGCGGGAACTGTGCTGCCATAATGACTTTTCTTCACACTCCTACTCTTCCCGCTCAACTTTTCAGGTTTAAATAATACTTTTTTAAGAAACATTTAATCTTCTTTTGATACAGTAAATATGAATGAGCGAAGGATGCAATCGATTCACGATGCAAGATGATATATCATTTCCTGATAAGGAGGTGCAGAAATGAATGTTTTAAATACCATTCGCCGCACAGCAGAGACAGATCCGCAGCGACAGGTATTCCGCTCCCGTTTGGGAACACTGACCTATGGTGAGCTCTGGCGGAAGTCTGGAAGACTCGCCCAGTGGCTGCAAGAGCAGCTGAAAGACGATCACTCACCGATTCCAATTTTTGGACATAAGGAACCGATGATGCTGGTCTGCTTCCTGGCCGCGGCGCGTTCCGGCAGACCCTACTGCCCGCTGGACATGAACATGCCGGCCAGCCGGATTTACGACATTGCCAATGTTACGGAAAGCCGGATTCTTCTGGCCTGCCGGGAACTTCCGAAGGCGACAGCATCTGAGATTGTTGATTCTGAGATAAGGGACAATAGCGATAAGCAGACAAACGGCTGCCTGGCAGGCGGATCTGCATCTGCAGAAGCCCCAGCTGCCTGCAGACTGAATGCCGAGGTCATCACTTCCGAAGACCTTGAAGCAATCTGTTCCGGAAGCTTCCGCGGGGAGTCCGTCGGCGAAATTGATGAAACATACCAAGACCGCCTGGAGGATATTCAGTACATAATCTTCACCTCCGGCAGCACAGGAAAACCGAAAGGCGTGCAGATCAGCGCCGGAGCACTTTCCAATTACCTGGACTGGTGCAGTGAGCTGTCCGGCATGGACAAGGGCGTGTTCCTGAACCAGGCGCCCTATTCTTTTGACCTATCCATCATGGATCTCTACTGCGCACTGGCAACAGCTTCCAGCATCGTCTCTGTGGATAAAGCCATGGAACAGGATCTGCCGACGCTGATGGATTACCTGAAGAAATCCGGCATCAGCTGCTGGGTATCCACCCCGTCTTTTGCCGACCTTTGCCTGAGTGATCCGGGCTTTAACCAGGAAGAGCTTCCTCAGCTGAAGAAATTCCTTTTCTGCGGGGAAACTCTGCGGAATACCACTGCCCGCCAGCTGATCCGCCGCTTTCCAGATGCCGAAGTCATCAACACTTACGGTCCGACAGAGAGCACAGTTTGTGTCACTTCCATCAGAATCACAAGAGAAATGGCAGAAAACGATGATCCGCTTCCAATCGGATACGCGAAGCCGGGCACGGAAATCCGCATTGAAAGCGAGCCGGAAAAGACGGCAGCTGCGGGAGAATCCGGCGAAATGGTCATCATTGGAAACACCGTCGGCGCCGGCTACTATAAGGAACCGGAAAAGACAGCCGCCAGCTTCTTCATGGAGAAGGACGGCAGCTATATCCCGTATCCGGATTCCGCAGAAAAGCGTGAAACTCTTCTGAAGAGCGGTTACCGTCCGGCCTACCGCACTGGCGATGCCGGCCATAAAGACGCAGACGGCCGGCTCTTTTACGAAGGCCGCATCGATAAGCAGATAAAATTTCACGGCTACCGCATCGAGCTCGGAGACATTGAAAACACCCTGCTCCGCCTGGACTACATCAAGCAGGCCGCCGTCATCCCGAACCAGAAAGACGGCAGAATCCGCTTCCTGACCGCCTTCATCGTTCCAGAGGAAGACAGCCTTCTGGAAGACACTTTTGAAAACCGCAAGAAAGTCCGCATGGCCGTAAAACAGCTTCTGCCGTCCTACATGGTCCCGCGTCAGGTCCGCATGCTCACCCGCATGCCGCTGACGGCCAACGGAAAAGCCGACCGGAAGAAGCTGGAGAGTGAGTTATAGATTATGCAGTTATTCAGTGATACAAGTTTTTTCATCGTGGCCGGGGTCCTTTCGATCCCAGCCATTATTATGGGCCTCAGGCAGATCCGCATAAGCTGCTACGGATTCGCCGTCACGCTGATATTCCTCTGGCTGGCCATGGGGCATAACATCAGAGCGCTTCTCTGGCTCGCCGGATTCAGCTTTGGCGAATACGCCGTGATCCGTATTTACCTGATGCTGCATCAGAAATACGGCAGGAACAAGCACATTTACCACTTATTCCTTGCGCTGAGTATTTTGCCGGTAGCGGCGAATAAAGTGCTGACCGCTGTCGGAAACCCCTATCACATGTTCGCTTTCCTGGGCATTTCCTACATGTCCTTCAAGGTAATTCAGATTGTGATTGAGATTTACGACAACGTCATCCACGAAGTCCGGCCGTTCGAATACCTTTACCTGCTCTGGTTCTTTCCGACCGTCATGTCCGGCCCGATCGACAGAAGCCGCCGCTTCAGCGCAGACCTGGAGCACGTCCCGTCGAGAAGCGAATACATCGAAATGCTGGGAAGCGGGCTTTCCCGCATCCTGCAGGGCCTGGTGTATAAGAAGGTCATCGGCACCGGATTCTACCAGCTGATGATGTGGTTCGGCATGAAATCAGGCTTTACATCTGCCATGATTTACATGTACTGCTATGGTTTCTACCTCTTCTTCGATTTTGCGGGCTACAGCAGCATGGCCATCGGCGTATCTAAGATCTTCGGCATCAACACCCCGGAGAACTTCAACAAGCCCTTTATCAGCAAGGACATCAAGGAGTTCTGGGACCGCTGGCACATCACCCTGTCCCACTGGTTCCGCGACTTCATCTTCTCCCGCGTGACGATGGGGCTGATCAGAAAGCGCTTCACCAGAAACAAGCTGGTCATCGCGACGATCGCCTTCATCATCAACATGGGCATCATGGGATGCTGGCATGGACTGACGATTTACTACATTCTCTACGGCCTCTATCACGGCATTCTCCTGTCCCTGACGGAGATTTACCAGAAGAAGTCGAAATTCTATAAGAAACATAAGAAAGACCGCTGGTTCTGCCTTCTGGAATGGTTTATCACCTTCCATCTGGTCATGTTCGGATTCTTCCTGTTTTCCGGACGATTCACCCAGCTGGTGCTCGGATAATTCCCGGGACAAAAGGAAGCCGCCGCGCTCCGCGCGGCTGCAGCAAGGAAATACCGCCGGTCCGTTGATTTTTGTCCGGCAGAAATGAAATGTAATCATTATGGAGGTTCAATATTATGGCTAAGGTAAGCAAAGAAAAAGCAAAGGAATTAATTCTCGACATGCTGGAGGACATCTGCGGCGATGACATCGTCAGGGAAAATCTGGACATCAACCTGCTGGAAGAGGACCTGATCGATTCTCTGGATTACGTCACCCTGCTGATGGACGTTGAGGACCAGATCGGCGTTGTTCTGGCACCTTCTGAACTGAAGAGAGAGGAAATGGACACCCCGAATAAGGTCATCCATGTCGTGCAGTCCAGAATGTAGTCTGCCGTCGATTCTGCGGGAGCGGAGGGCCTGAAGGTCCCGCATTCTGCACATTCATCCGTCCATTCAAGGAGAGAAGTCACGTATTATGAAGAAGTTAAAAGCCTTTCTGATCGCGTCCGCGCTGTTCCTGGCCTTCGCCGCCGGCCTGCACGCATACTGTATTTCGCAGGGCATGAAGACCAGCGATCCGGAGTTCGGGACCTGGTATAACCAGTATAAGGATATTTCCTACAGCGCCCTCGACCAGAATATGAGTAAAACTGATATGCTTGTTTTCGGTTCGTCGGAATTCAGGCACGGAAGGAAGACATCTTTTCATCCGGCCAATTTTTTCCGCGGCACCAATGTCCATCTGATGACGATCGGAGGGCCCTTTAACCAGACCCTGTTTCACACCGTCGCCCTGGGCGCGCTGGAGCCGCAGATTAAGAACCGCCGCGTCGTCCTGATGGTTTCCCCTTCCTGGTTCCGTCCGGCAAAAGGTGTAAGCAGCAAGGGATACGCCCTGCGTTTTTCTGAGACGGAGTATGTCGCCTTTCTGAAGAATAAAGACGTTCCGAAAGACGTGAAAATCTATGCTGCAAAACGTTCCGTGAAGCTGCTGAAAGATTCACCGGAACTGCTGAGCCATGTCAGGCTTTACAACCGCGTTCTTCTGCATATGGAGAAACCACATCTGACCGATGCTCTGGCCTATAAGGCAGTCACCAGCTACCAGAACGATAAGGACATGATTACCACGAGCGCCGCAATGAAATTACTGCGCAGCCAGGATCCGGCCATGTCATTCAGCAAGACCCCGATACACAACAGAGATTTTGACTGGAACATCTGGGTCGACAGGGCCAGAAAGATCGCGGACCATAAATCTCATAACCAGTTCTATATGAGTGACCACAGCTGGAAGCGGAAATTCAGATTCATTTATCCCCGGGCAGAAGGCGTGCATAAAAAGGATTCTCTTTTGAAATCAAAGGAATACGGCGATCTGGAAGCCTTTCTGGAGCTCTGTCAGGCCAGCCATATCCGCCCGCTGCTGATCATCCAGCCGATGAATGGCTACTGGTACGACTACACCGGAATCAACGCACACGAGCGCGCCGCCTTTGCAAAGAAAATCAAAACCATCGCCAGCATGTACGGCGCCGAAGTTGACGATTTAACCAAATATGATTACACCCCAGGCATCACCCGCGATGCCGTACATCCATGGGGAGAAGGATGGATAAAAATCAATGAAGGACTCTACAATTTCTACACAGAAAACCAGAACAAACCCGACATCACAGACGCTGCAGGAGGCGAAAGCAGCAGCACAGCCGGCACCACCCGCTGATGACACAGAGCCAAATAAAAAGAAGACCTTCAGCCAGCGACTGAAAGTCCTCTTTAAGAACCAGGTATTCCGGTACACCCTGCTCTTCCTGGGCGGCATGATCCTCCTCTACCTCTTCTCCATGTTCGGAGGCATGCTCACCTCACCGGGATTTACCTATGCGGAGTTTTAGGGAGACCTAGCCTTGCGACTGGCAAGCTGCGTAAGCAGCGCAGACAGAGCAATGGCAGGTCCCCCGTCAGGGAATCCCAAGAGCGCAAGCCGTCAGGCGCCGCGCGATTGGCTGATTCCTACGGCGCTCCCAAATGGCCCTCATCCGCACAAATGGATCACGCCGTGCGGATGACACACCTTACAAAAGGGGACTCCTTATGCTTTCGCGGCCTGAGAGATCGAGTCACCAGACGAAGATCGATCAGCGTGCCGCGTGTCGTATATGTATCCAATTTCCAATGTCAAATTCGATAGCAAAAAGGCAGATGCACTCAGCACCTGTCTTTTTTCTGCTTTCACGCTCTTTCTACCGTTCTGCTATTGCCGCCCACTGCAATTTCCAATTAAAAAACATATTTCTCTAATCGGTCAAATGCCTCTTTCACCCTGGACAGCGGCAGAGCGAGGTTCATCCGGATGCAGTTCGCTTTTCCGAAAATCTCGCCATCCTGCCAGTCCACGCCAACATCCCAGCCGGCTTTTTTCAGTTCCTGCAGGGTCTTTCCGTGCTCGTGGCACCAGCCGCTGAAATCGATATACAGCATATACGTTCCCTGCGGCATGGAAACCTCCGCGCCCGGAACTTTATCGTTAATAAACGATACAGCATACTTTACATTTTCTGTCAGCACATCCCGCAGTTCATCGACCCATTCACGGCCTTCCTGAGAATACGCACCCAGCAGAGCGTGCATGGACAGGACATTCATCGCGTTCAGATGCGTCCGCCCCAGTTCGGCCAGATACCGCTCCCTCAGCCAGTCGTTATAGATAATGCTGTAGCTGCCGACCAGTCCGGCCAGATTGAAGGTCTTGGAAGGTGCATACAGGGCAATCGTTCTCTGGCGGGCATCCTCGCTCACGCTCTGGGTCGGAATGTGGTGATTTCCGTCCAGAATCAGATCCGACCAGATCTCATCCGCGATGATGTAAACCTGATTTCTGCGGTAAACCTCCATGGCCTTCTCGATTTCGTCCTTTTCCCAGACACGGCCCGTCGGATTGTGCGGAGAGCAGAAAATCGCCGCGTGGATATGATACTTCTGAATTTTCTTTTCCATATCCTCATAATCCATGCGCCAGACCCCGTTTTCATCCTTCTTCAGGTCGGAATGCACAATCTTATACCCGTTTGTCTTCAGCGTGCCGGTAAATCCGACATAGGTCGGACGATGTACCAGAACCGGGTCTCCAGGGCCGCACAGCACCTTCAGCGCCGCCGCAACTCCGCCGAGCACACCGTTCAGATAGTCGATATGGTCCGCCGTCAGCTTCTCCACCTTGTTCCTGTCCTTTTGCCAGGAAATAATCGCATCATAATACTCATCCGGCGTCAGATAATAGCCATAAGCCGGGTGCTGCGCGCGCTCAATCATCGCCTGCGGAATTGTCGGGACCGTCGGGAAATTCATGTCCGCAATCCACATCGGGATCACATCGAACCCTTCCTTCGGCTTATCCGGTGCGAAGCCGAACCGCTCCGTCTGTCCGACACTGTCATACGCCGCGGCGTCCTTTCCCCTGCGGTCCAGATAACTCGTAAAATCGTACTTCATTCTTCTTCTCCTTTAAAACAGATCTGCCGCCCCGGTCCCTCCTTCTGACAAAAAAGACACGCAAGAGGGCGAAACGGCTGTTTCACCTCACACGCTGATGCCGATACAGGCCCCTGGCCCGGCACGATGTCTGCCTTTTATTATACCCGGATCCGGCCGGATATAAGCGAAAGCTGCTTTCCTGCTACTTCAGCATAAAGTTATTCTCCTCCAGCATGCCGTTTACCTTCTTCAGCAGATCGGTAATCGGCAGATGCTGCGGACAGACACGCTCACAGCCGCGGCACTCAATGCAGGCTGATGCACGCCCAAATCCGTCGTTCACGCTGTTCGCGTAATACTCCTGCTCCGGCGACCAATCTCTTCCCGGGCAGAGGCTTTCTGTGTTATACAGATTGAAATATCGCGGGATCGGAATGTTCTGCGGGCAGTGATTCTCCTCAATGCAGTAGCGGCAGCCGGTGCATGGGATCGCAATCGTATTATGGATAATATCTGCGGCTTTCTTCAGCAGATCCTTCTCTTCCTGATTCAGCGGACGGAAGTTCTGCATATAGGAGGTATTATCCTCCAGCTGCTCCATATTCGACATGCCGGAAAGCACCACCTTCACCATCGGCAGGCTCGCGGCAAAACGAATGGCCCAGGAAGCCGGGCTCCAGTCCGGATGGCAGTCCTTCAGCATCTTCTCAACCTCTGCCGGGACTTTTGCCAGCGTTCCGCCCTTCACCGGTTCCATGACAATCACCGGCTTCTGATGCTTCTCACAGACCCTGTAGCAGGCTCCGGACTGAATCGCGTCGCTGTCCCAGTCCAGATAGTTAATCTGCAGCTGGACGAACTCCAGGTCCGGATTCTCCGTCAGCACACGGTCGAGATGCTCCGGCGTGTCATGGCAGCTGAATCCCAGATGATGAATCTTTCCTTCCTGCTTCATCTTTCTGGCAAAATCAATCACATGGAACTTCTGCGCCGTCTCGTAATTCGTCTTGTTCATATCATGCATCAGGTAATAGTCAAAATACCTGACATGCAGCTTCTCCATCTGCTCTTTAAAGATTCTCCCGACATCCTCTTCCTTTTTCAGCATGCCCAGCGGCATCTTGCTGGCAATCGTAAAGGAATCTCTCGGGTAACGGTCCACAACCGCCTTTCCCACAGCATCCTCACTCTTGAAATCGTGATACATATAGGCCGTATCGCAATACGTGAATCCCTGCTGGAAAAAGTGGTCCACCATCTTCTCAACCTGCGGAAGGTCAATCGACGCTTCATCATTTTCATCCGTCTGCGGAAGACGCATGAAGCCGAATCCCAGTTTCATGTTCGGGTCTTCTTTCGTATATTTTCTTTCCATATCACACCACCAATCGTTTAACTGCGATATATTTTTTCGGGACAAAAATCAATATTCAAGGAAGCAGTTTCCCTGCCTTGTTCCCCGGTCGTTTACCATACCGGAAGATCATGATCCTTTATTTTTCCGAACATACAGGAAGCCATCCTGCCACTTCAGCACGGAATCAGTATTCTGCCCCAGTCGTCAGATCAGTCAGCAAAAAAGCTTAAAAAGGATCGGGCACCTGCCCGATCCTTTCCGGTTTATTCTGCCGATACCCATTTCAGTGTATCATAAAATAAATTCGTATTCTATTCTTTACAAGACTATACATATCAGCAGTTTGACCTGTTGTCCGCTATAATGGATGAATCTGTCTGCAAACTGCGATTACAGCTCGTCAGCGTGGATCCACTTATTGAACTTCTTACCAAACGGCATCAGGAGAACTCCGATTACCAGAATGATAATTGCAAGCAGTCCGTAAGCTTTGATGAAGTCGAACTTGTCCATGAAGTTGTACAGCGGTCCATAGATCAGGCCGGAGAAGAAGATGATCAGCGGCCATACACCGAGCAGAGTTCCCAGCAGGGACTTCGGTGCGTACTTACTGATGAAGGAATTGCCCAGAGGGGAGAACACAACTTCTCCGAGTGTCATAAAGAATGCAGAGAGTGCAACGATCCAAACACCAACTGGGGTCTTTCCACCATGAGCCATAGCTCCGGCAAGTGTCAGTACTGCTACGCAGACTCCCAGGACGAAGATTCCGAAACCGGTCTTAGTCAGGAAGGACCAGTCCTTGCCTTTCTTATCCAACGTAGACCAGATCTTCGCAAAGATCGGGCAGAGGATGATGCAGAGCAGTCCGTTCTCTGAATCGAACCAGGATGTCGGCATTGTGAAGTTTCCGATGTTCCAGTTTGCCCATCCGAGACCTCCCATGGAAGCCGGTCCGAACTTGTAGTATACAGGCATGTATACCATGTACCAGATCAGCCAGAAAATGCCGGACAGAATGGTTACCAGAATGATTGCGGCAACACGGTTCTTCTCAACAGATGTGAGCGGAGCCTTTTCTTCTTCAACTTCAGCCTTCTCAGCGTCCTCTGTACGGTTATCAACCAGGAATGGCTTCAGGCCGGCATCGCCCAGGGACTTCTGTCCAATGAGCCACCAAGCACAGTCGATCAGCAGGAAGATTCCGCATACGAAGAACATTCCTCTGTAACCCATCTTGGTCTGTGTTGCAATCAGAGTCAGGAATGTTGTTCCGCAGAAGGAACCGATGTTTACGAAAGAATACTGCCAGCTGAATACAGTGTCGAGGAATTCAGCATCTGCTGCCGGGAACTGACGTCCCTGGATACCGGAAACATTTCCTTTGAAGAATCCGGTTCCGATAGCGATTACGATGATCATGATAATCAGCATGCCTTTGCCGGTTGCTTTCCATGCACAGAAGTAACCGATTGCCATCAGGATTTCGCCCAGCGGAACGAGCTTTCTCGGGCTCAGCCAGTGGTCAGCGATGAAACCACCGATAACCGGTGTGATGTAAGTAAAAGCTACAAGGAATGAGGAGAACAGAGCTCCCTGAGACTGGCTTAAACCAAGTCCGCCCTTTGCAGCACTTACTACCATGAAAATTGCAATGCCCCACTTTGCAGCGTAATACGCAAGACGCTCAAATGTGAAGGACAAACTGCAGACGTAAAATCCCATAGGGAACGAGTGCTTTTTCGTCTGTTCCATTGATTTACACCTCCTACGATGTATTAAATGATAAAAAATGAATTGATGGATGTTTCCACCCGGCCTGTGACCGCGCACCTGTCTTTCCATGACTGTACAGATGGTTTACGTTCATCACAAGCAGATTACAATTTTATCATAGGCTTATCACATTGTAAATAGAATTTATGCACTATAAATAAATAGTTTTACGTTTACCTATGATAAAACATCAATAAAACGGATAAGTATGAAGCTTGTTCAAAATACCAGATAAATTTTTCCGGCCACCCATTACTACAACGAACATTTTTTCACACCCATCCGGTTTCTGACAATATAATAGATTATTTATCGTGCTCGTTCAGCCACTTGATCAGGAGATCAATGTACTTCTCTGTTTCTTCAACAAAGCACATATGATGGGAATGTGTGAAGAGCTCCCACTTGGAATCCGGAATTCCGTCATACATGGTCTTTGCAACCAGCGGTGAACACAGATCCTGAATTCCGCTGCAGATGAAAGACGGAATCTTAATCTCGTTCAGACGGTCAACGTACTCAAAGTCTCCCAGTGTGCCGGATGGTACGAACTCGTTCGGTCCCCATCCATAGAGATAAGCCTCATCGCCGTGCTTCTTCTCTCTGCTCAGGCACTCCGGGGAATCTTCTGTAACCGGATAATCACAATATCTTCTCATATATTCAGCTACGGCAGCATCATAGGCTTCTCCTGTGAAGTCCTGTGTCTCCATAGCATGATGAATGGCCTTCTGCATGTCCTCCGGCATCATCTTGATTCTTCTGAGTCCTTCTTCTGCCCAGAGGCTGCTGCTCGGATGACCGCTGGAAATAACATAAGACTTTACACCCTTCGGCTGACGCTCGATGGCATAGCAGATCTGCAGCATTCCGCCCCAGGACTGTCCGAGCATATGGCACTCATCCAGATCCAGGTGCTTGCGCAGTGCATCCAGCTCGTCCATCCATGTGTCCTGATTCCAGAGCTCAGGATGTCCGTCCAGATAAGACTTTCCGCAGCCGATCTGGTCGTACATAACCAGCTGACGGTCGTCCATGTCTGCAACACAGTCCAGAACCTCAAAATAGTTGTGTGTGGATCCCGGGCCGCCATGCAGGAAGACCAGCGGAGCCTTTCCGTTGTCCTTGCGCTCGCCTACAATTCTGTAATACGTCTGGTGACCGAGAAATGGCATATATCCTTCTGTAACCTTTGCCATTGTTTTCCCTCCTAAATATATATGATGAAGATAGAATCAAAATTCATAATCGAGATTATGAAAAAAATTCTCCTGACGGCTGCCGCGCATCAGGAGAATTGCAATCAAAACTTAACCTGAAAATCAGCGGATCATATCCTCTGTTTCCGACTATTTTCCGTCCGGAACGTCGATCATTTCTTCCTTCGGATAGTGGTTCAGAACCTCGCATCCGTCCTCTGTTACGATGACGATATCCTCGATTCTTACACCGATTCCCTCATCATAGAGGTAAATTCCCGGCTCGATGGAGAATGCCTGACCAACTTCAATGATCTCATCGTTTGCAGAGGAAACATCGCCGACCTCATGGTCTTCCAGTCCGATGGAATGTCCCAGTCTGTGTGTAAAATACTCACCATATCCTTTAGAAGCAATATAGTCTCTTGCTGCAGCGTCAACGTCGCTCATCTTTACACCCGGCTTTGCAGCTGCGATTCCGCGCTTGTTTGCTTCCAGAACGATATCATAGATTTCTTTCTGTCTTTCACTGTGCTCTCCGATAAATACGGTTCTTGTAATATCGGAAGCATAGTTCTTCCACATTCCGCCGATATCGAAGATTACGCAGTCGCCATGCTTGCCCTTGGAATCATCGGTGATGTGATGCGGGTCAGCAGCACCCTTTGCATAAGCTGTGATCGGGTCGAAGGAAACGTCTGTAAATCCGACTTCTTTGCAGAGCTCTCTGCACTTGTCGTTCAGTTCACGCTCTGTCAGTCCCTTTGCGCACCATGGGATGAGCTTGTCCATAACCTCATCGATCTTGGCCGCGGACTCTCTCATTGCCTGCTTCTCGCCTTCGTCCTTGATCTGTCTTACTTTGTCTACGATGACAGATCCGTTGACGAACTTGCTGCCGCCTTTCAGCTCCATCAGTCTCAGCAGGAATCTGGACGGCCAGTTCTTATCAACGCCCATCGGAGCATCCTTGTCTACAAACTGGCTCAGAATTTCTACGCCGTCCTCTACGTCGTCGTAGTATGTCAGAGGAACTCCCAGATCCTCTGTCTGCGGGAACAGCTTGTTCAGTACCAGATGATTGTCGCCGTTTACATTGATGTACAGAGCCAGCATTCTCTCTCCCGGAATAATCCACTTACCTGTCAGGTAGAAAATGGATACCGGATCAGAGATAATCATCTGCGGAAGATTCTGTTCCTTCATCTTCTCAACAATTCTGCCCAGTTTTTTAGAATCTAACATTTTGTTCGCCTCCTGAATATTTATTACAGTGCTCATTAACAATATCAATGATACATTCAAGTCAAATAATTGTCAAACATTATGAAAGCGAAAATACTGAAAAATAAAAGTATACATGATTTTAGAAAATCCGCCCGTCTATATCTTTGTTCTCATGTTGTTTATTTTCATGCCCGATTTATTCCCATCCATTCTTTTTTCAATACTTTCTCCACATTCAGAAAATCTATAGCACTCCCGATTCTATACCGTATTCCAGTCGTTTTCACGCAGCCGGAAATTTGTTTTCCAGCCCAAAACCTGCGTCAATATTTCATGCTTTTATACCACGTTCTATACCGAAGTTCACCAATAAATTGCATTTCCTCACGCATATCTTCAGTTTCACAGCGGATTTTGCTCTTTAATTTATCATGCTAAAGTTCTCCTGAAGAAGAGTAGTTTATTACCTTTTTCAAACTATATTTTTCACCTTGCATGCCCATCTTCTTCTGCGTATACTACTCTATAACATGATGCAGACGTCCGGAAACTTGTCAGCATGCGGCGCCGCATCCGTTCAGGAAAGGAGCTTTGTCCATGAATATACATCCATATACTTCCAGCGAGTCCGATGCTTTTTATCACATCTGGGAAGCCTGCTTCGGCGATTCTCAGGAGATCATCGACGAATTTCTGGACGCTTTCAAAGGAAACATCCGGGAGCTCACCCTAACCGGTCAGAACGATCAGGTCTGTGCTGCACTGACCCAGTTTCACATGGGAACCCTGTCAGAGCCGCGGAACAGATTCAATGATACAGATGCTGCCGGCATCCCGGTACAGATCAGCTACGCTATCGGCACGGACCCTCTTCAGCGCGGTCACGGATATGGCTCCGCTATAACCCAGTATGCCGCAGAGCAGGCAGAGAAAAATCATGCACTTTCTGTCCTTTCCCCTGCCGACCAGGGCCTGGTAAATTTCTACCTGCCTCTGAACTACATTCCCTTTTTCTATAAAGAGGAGCTGACTGCAGAAGCTGCCAGTAAAAGCGACAGAAACATCGATCATCTGATTATCCGCCCGGTATCTCCAGCAGAATATCATATTCTCCGGGAAGAATTTCTCCAGAATCGTCCGCATATCCGCCTGTCTGACCAGGCGCTCGCCTATGAATCCCTCTGCGCCGGAGTAGAAATGCCGGAAGGATCTTCAGAATCGCTGACCGGACTGTCCGCGGGAAAAGCAGCGGAAAACGCTGCAGACAGCTTTCCGTCATCCGGATTTTTCCACTGCACAGCGCCGCTGCCCTGCGTATTTACCGTTGAACCGGCCGAGGAGGAAGACCCCCTGTACATTCCAGAGCTTCTCACAGAAGGTAAGAAAGACCGGGAAACACTTACTGATTTTCTTTCCCTTCTCTCTGCCTTCTTCCATAAATCTCATGCTTTCTGCATGACGCCGGCTGATAACGCTTCTGAAAGCGCACTTGTGCACGGCATGGTACATATTCCAGAAAGCTCCGAAACCGGCATAAAAACAGAATCTGCGAAAATACAGAAACAGCCTGCCGTAAAGAATACTGCAGATGCAGCAAAGAGTCTGGCAGAAGCCATGCAGATGATCCGGGAATCCTGTTCCCGTCAGCCGCTTCCTGCCTGGCTCGGTTTTGCCTTTGACTAATCCATCCTCTTCCGCGCCGCCTGCAGCGGCGCGGAATTCTCATATTTATCCGCTACGCTCTCTTCTTCAGCATGATGTGGATGATTTCCTTGTCGGTATCCGCCATGCCGTCCCGGGCCAGCTCACCGATGTTATCGATGGTGTTCTCTACGCCCTTCGTTACGATGCCATCGCCGCTGTAAAATTCGCTTCCCTGCTTATACATATTCATGCCGAGAAGTCCCGCCTCAATCGCGGACGCAATCTTGGCCGCGCAGCTCGCCTTGGCTCCGTCGCAGACGACGCCGGAATTGATCGCCAGGGTATTTACGATCGTATGGGAAATTTCCTTCATTCCGCCGCCGTACAGATAGGTAATGCCCGCGGCCGCACCTGCACCCGCACTGGTTGCACCGCAGTAGGCGGACAGACAGCCGATTCCCGTTTTCAGATGAATGGCCGTCAGATTGCCGATAATCAGCGCCCGGAGCAGATGTTCATGGTCTGCCTTCAGATACTCTGCATATTTTATTATCGGAAGAGAAATCGTAATTCCCTGATTTCCGCTGCCGGAATTGATGACCACCGGAAGATCGCATCCGCCCATGCGCGCGTCCGAGCCCGCCGCAGCCCAGGCCTTTGCCTGATTCTGCACAGAATCTCCGTAAGATGCCAGCAGGACCTGACCAATTCTCGCGCCGTAAGGATTTCCCAGGCCTTCCCTTGCAATGGCCGTATTATAGTCAATCTGACGCTGCAGGGTCTCCTCCACATCGTTCAGATCTGCCGTCTCCGCAAACTCGATGATGTCCTCAATATTCAGAACGCTTCTGTCCGTCTTTTTCTGTCCTTCTGCGTCTTCTCCGCATTCCTTTTCAAACACCGGCTTTCCGTTCTTTTCAATCCGCACCACATTGGTATGGCGGTCGCAGATCAGAACCCTCGCAGAATTTTCCCCTTTATACACGCGCAGGTCAATTTCAAACACACGGTCCGTGTTCGCCCTCTGCACGTTGATCTCATGGGATTCCAGATAGTCACGGATCGCCGGAATCTCCTCTTCCGTCACACCCGCCAGAACCTCAAGCTCCCGGTCCGCGTCTCCCGCTGCGATTCCCGCAGAAGCCGCCGCTTCCAGACCGTGCATGCCACCCGTATTCGGCACGATGACACTCTTTACGTTCTTGATAATATTTCCGCTGACGATCACATCCGCTATCTCCGGAATTTCCCCCAGCGTCTTTCTGGCCAGCGCCGCTGCATAAGCCACCGCAATCGGCTCCGTGCAGCCCATCGCCGGAACCAGCTCTTCCTTCAGAATATTAACGTACTGCTGATACATGTTCTGATCCATCATTTTCCCCATCCGTTTTCTACTCTATGCACTATTGTATTTTTTATGTTTTTTCGACAAAATGTTCCCGGCAAGGAAGTTTCCGCCTTGGCCGGCCCAATTTTTGTCGATTGCAGACAAATTATTGAGATAAACATATGTTCGCTTTCACAGAATAACAGGGCCACACGCCCTGATTTCAGGCACATAGTAACCGATTTTGTATTGAATTGCAACCAAGTATTTCAGTATGATGGTGTCAAGGGCTAAGTGGAAGTTCTTGTTGACCGATCTCCAGGCTTTTTCTGTTCCATATAAAAGGGCCGGTTCTTCCGAACCGGCCCTCTCTGCATGCAGGACACTCACTGCTTTTCAGCCGTTAGTGCGGCAGCTGCCTTTTTGACTGCCTGGATGCGGCCCATGCAATGACCAGACCCGCAACAGCAAATACAGCTGCAAGCAGCGTATTTACCAAAGGCAGAGTAAAGAATGCAGTTCCATCCTCGAACAGCGACAGCGAATACATATATTCTGATTTTACTTCACTACTCGTCTTGCAGAACGTGCTGTCTTTCCCCAGTTCAGGGATGTGATTCCGATTCCGTACTGGTAGTTGATGGCGTGGACGACTTTTCCGTTTCCGATGTACATGGAGAAGTGTCCGCTGTAAAGAATGATGTCTCCCGGCTTCAGATTGCTCAGGGAAACTCTCTTTCCGGCTGTGGACGGGATTCTGGCTACGTTCAGGCCGAAGTGACGGTAAACGGAATAAATGAATCCGGAACAGTCCGCTCCGTTGGTCAGGCTCGTGCCGCCCCAGCGATAAGGATTTCCGACGAACTTCTTTGCGTAGTTGGCGATTTCCTGGCCGCTGGTTCCGCTGTAGGTTTTTCCCGTTCCGACCGTTACAGAACCGGTTCCCTTGGTAACGACCTTTGTTTTCGGCTGTGTTGTCTTGGTGGAAACAAGCTCTTTATCTGTCGTTTCTCCGTTCGTCGTGGTTACTTCATAGGTCTTGACGGTCTTTCCCTTGACTCCGCCGGTAACCTTCTTGGTTGTTTTTCTCAGGGCGGAGCTTGTCTTATTTACTGTTTTATACGGGATGGTCGTTGTTGTCTTCTCTGTGGATACGATGGTTGTGTCCAGCGCCTTGTCTTCTACAACGCTGTCGCAGAACTCAGACTCGGAATCGACATCGTTTCCGCTGTTCTCCACGCTGGTCTTGTCCAGGCCGGAGCTTCTTACCGTCAGGGAGCTGTCATCGCTGAAGGTTACAGACTTGACATTGGAGTTATCCTCCTTGATCTGATCCTTGACTTCCTGCTCGAGTTCGCTGGAAGACTTATTGGTAGCTACATAGTAGGTTGTAGACTTCTCTCCGTTGCTGGCTACAACCTTGGAAACTGTGGTACTTCCTGCTGTATCTGCATAAACTGCAGAGTGTCCGGATGATACACCGAGGAAAGCCGTGCCTGCGGACAAAAGAGCTGCCATGCCGAGGCATACGGCTGCGGTTTTTCTGCGATTGGACTTTACCTTGTTATACATTCGTGAACTCCTTCTATTCTTCTCAATAAATTTTTTAGGCTTTAAAAACAATTCACGGGAAGTTCTTTCCGCCCTCCCGTGATCAACTGTCCTTATATTACTTAAATTCTATTAAGAAGTCAATAGAATTCTTAGGTTTTCTTTAGAACTTCATATTTTCTCTTTGGAATTTCGGCATGTTCACTTTCCTCTTTCTCCGCCAAGCAAACCGCATGACACTTGAAATTCCAACGTTATAGCCGTATAGCAGTTTTTGTCCCCACATATTCTCCGCTATTTTATAAATCTAAAGAATTATCTTCCCATCACATCGCTTTCACATTTCTATTCTTCATTCTTAACCTTATTTCTGCTCCTTCCGTTTCCGTTCTTTCCATTCCTTTATCGCCTGAAGCCGCTCCTTATATTTTTTCTCCAGCCCCTGTTCCGTCGGGTCATAATACACAGTCCCCTCCAGATCATCCGGCAGACACTGCATATCGGTCAGCTTTTCCTTTGTATCGTGGGCATACTGATAGCCCTTTCCGTAGCCTTCTTCTCTCATCAGGCCGGTGACGCCATTTCGGATATTCATCGGCACCGGCTCTGCCAGACTGTTCAGCGCGTCTGTCTTCGCGTGTTCATAGGCGCGGTAGAGGGCGTTGGACTTCGGGGCAAGCGACATGTACACCACAGCCTGCGTCAGATGCACGCTGCATTCCGGCATGCCGATGTAATGGCAGGCCTGATAGGCGGCAACTGCTGTCTGCAGGGCTCTCGGATCGGCCATTCCCACATCTTCGCTGGCAAAACGCACAACTCTCCTTGCTACATACAAGGGGTCTTCCCCGGCCTCCAGCATCCTGGCCAGCCAGTAAACCGCCGCATCCGGATCGGAATTCCGCATAGACTTATGAAGGGCAGAAATCAGGTTATAGTGTTCTTCTCCGTTCCGGTCATAGAGCAGCATTTTCTTTCCGGTACACTGCTCCACCGTTTCTCTGGTCACGGTAACCGAATGATCTTCCTTTTCCTGCCCGTTCAGAACGGCCATTTCTAAAGTGGAAAGCGCACTTCTGGCATCTCCGTTGGAGAAAACGGCAATCTGATCCAGCAGGGAATCGTCTATCCGCACGCGAGAATTACGGCCGGATGCATCCGTCCCGAAGCCGCGCGGATCGTAGAGCGCGCGGCGGAGAACCTCTTTCACATCAGATTTTGTCAGGGCTTTCAGCATGAAGACCCGGCAGCGGGAAAGAAGCGCGCCGTTCACCTCAAAGGACGGATTCTCGGTCGTCGCGCCGATCAGGGTAATGGTCCCGCGCTCCACAAAGGGCAGAAAGGCGTCCTGCTGGGCCTTATTAAAGCGGTGAATCTCATCGACGAAGACGATGGTCCGGCCACCGAAGGCCTGATTCTGCTCGGCTTCCTTCATGACCTGGCGGATTTCCCGGATCCCGCTTGTCACTGCGGAAAAGTTCAGAAACTCTGCACGGGTCTGGCGGGCAATGATCCTTGCCAGGGTTGTTTTGCCGACTCCCGGCGGGCCCCAGAAGATCATGGAAGAAATCTGATCGTTCTCGATCATGCGGCGGAGAATCTTCCCCTTTCCGACCAGATGCTTCTGTCCGGCGTACTCGTCCAGGGTCTGCGGGCGGAGTCTGGCCGCCAGCGGTTCCTCTGTCCTTCTGTTTTCAAACATATTCACCTGCTTCATCGTTTCCCTCCGGAGAAAGAAAAATCTTCTGTACACGCTGCGCTGTTTCTGCTATAATAACATCAAACATACGTTCGTGTCAAGGGAGGAGGAAAAGATGCCGAAGGAATGCGCTTATATTGCGATCGACTTAAAGTCTTTCTACGCCTCGGTGGAATGCGCGGCGCGGCGTCTGGACCCCTTGCGCACCAATCTGGTCGTGGCGGATTCTTCCAGGACGGATAAGACCATCTGCCTGGCTGTGTCGCCCTCGCTGAAGGCCCTTGGGATTTCCGGACGCGCACGCCTGTTCGAGGTCGTCGCCAGGGTCAGGGAGATCAACGCCATGCGCGCCTCCCGCATTCCCGGAGGCCGCTTTACGGGGGAATCCTCAGACGCAGACGAGCTCGCGGCACATCCCGACTGGAAACTTACCTATATTACGGCTCCTCCCCGCATGGCCGCATATATAAAGGTAAGTACAGACATTTACCAGATTTACCTGCGCCACATCGCGCCGGAGGATATCCACGTCTACTCCATCGACGAGGTCTTCATCGACGCGACGGGATATCTGAAGACCTATAAAATGACCGCGCATGAACTGGCCATGCAGCTGATCCGCGAAGTCCTGCATGAGACCGGCATCACCGCGACAGCCGGCATCGGCAGCAATCTCTACCTCTGCAAGATCGCCATGGACATCGTCGCCAAGCATAAGGAAGCGGACGCGGATGGCGTGCGGATTGCGGAGCTGGATGCGTATTCTTACCGCCGGGAGCTCTGGAATCACCGGCCCCTGCGGGATTTCTGGCGGATCGGCCGGCGGACGGAGAAAAAGCTGGCTTCCCGCGGAATTTACACCATGGGAGACATCGCCCGCTGCTCCCTGGGAAGTCCTTCCGATTTCTATAACGAGGACCTCCTCTACCGCATGTTCGGCGTGAATGCGGAGCTTCTGATCGACCACGCCTGGGGCTGGGAACCCTGCACGATTGAACAGATTCACTCCTACCGGCCGAAATCCAGCAGTCTCGGCTCGGGGCAGGTGCTGACCCGACCTTATAAATACGATGAAGCCCGGATTGTCCTGCAGGAGATGACGGAAAGTCTGGTTCTGGACCTGGTTGACGCGCATCTGACCGCCGATCAGGTCGTGCTGACCGTCGGCTACGACATTGAAAATCTGCAGCACAGCATAAAAGGAAAGGATTACCGCGGTCCTGTGGTCGTTGACGGCTACGGGCGCCGGGTGCCCCGCCACGCCCACGGAACCGCTTCCTTCCATGAGCAGACCTCCTCTGGAGAACGCATCATCCCGGAGACTCTGGCCCTGTTTGACCGGATTGTGGACCCGGACCTGACCATCCGCCGGCTGACCATCACAGCAGGCCACACCCAGCCGGAGTCCCTCACTGAAGAAGAGCGGAAACAGCAGGAAACCCAGCCGAAGCAGCTCAGCATGTTCGACCTGGCCGGCGGCAGCGGGCCCTCTCTGCTTTCTCCTTCCGGGACAAAAACCACGCGCAAGGAGAAAACGATCTCCCACACGCCCCAGCAGGAAAAACAGCTCCAGAATGCCGTCTTGAACATCCAGAAAAAATACGGGAAAAACGCCGTTCTGAAGGGAATCAGCTACCAGGACGGCGCAACCCAGCGGGAACGGAACGGGCAGATCGGAGGCCACAAAGCCGGATCAGAGGAGAGTATCCCTCTTCATCCGAAAACGAGGCAGGAAAACAATGGATAAGAACACAAACGACAGCTTAACAGCGGAAGAAGCAGAAACCCTCCGGAAATACGGAGACATCATCAATCTCCCGCACCCGCGCTCCAACCGGCATCCCCACATGTCCGCGGAAGCCCGGGCGGCGCAGTTTGCGCCCTTTGCCGCGCTGAACGGCTTCGAGACTGCCATCCGGCGCACCGGGCGCAAGGTCCGGGAACAGAACGACGACGCGCCCGGCCATAACAAGGGTAATTATTCACCGGATGAAGATTATTTTGATGACGATTTTCCTCCAGATTTCGACGAATAGGGGGTTTTTCTGCCTTGCAATTTTTCTTCTTATCGTGATAAACTAATAGGTAGTTGAGTTGCTGACAGAATTAAAGCGTAAGTCCAAACGGGCTTGCGCTTTTTCTTTTGCCGCAATTGACCGTGCCCGGTCTCTGTATCTTCCTGAGCTTCACGACCTGAACCGTACTCCGCCCGCTTCAGGCCGCCGGGCACACATTCTAAGCTGAAAAGAAAGGTGATTATTTACATGTCAAAAGAAAATGCTCCACGCAGGTGGAAACTGACCACGGCGATTCTGTCGCTGTCTCTGCTGACCGTCATGGCCGGCGCCGCAGTCGCTCCGGCCCTCAGTCTGATTCAGGACTACTTTAAGAATGTCGATTCCATGTTCGTGCAGCTGATCATCAGCATGCCGGCACTGTTCATCGGTTTTGCCAACGGCGTCGGCATCCCGTTTATTATTTCCTCCGCGTCGATCAAGGCGGGAAAGAACGCGGCTTCAACGGTTATGCCGCTTCTGTCCATTTCCATGTACCTGTCTCAGTTCCTTGCGCCGTTTATTTTGTCCGGCCTGGAAAAGCTGATGGGCACATTCATTCCAGGATTCCATTCCTTCCAGGCGGCCATGATCACTGCGGCCCTGCTCTTCTTCTTGTCCTTCACGATCAAAGGAAGCGCGCAGCTCCCGCAGAAACCGCAGATTCATCAGGAAAAACATCAGAAGCACTAAGTACTTCAGAAATATTCATCCAACATAAAAAAGCACCAGCTCCGGCTAGTGCTTTTTCTGTTTCTTTCTCTGCTTCTGGCGCATAATCTCCAGACCGCCCTTACGGTCCTCTACATCCGGCTCGTAATCCTGATCCAGGAAGGTTGTGGTGAAGCCGTTTCCGTTGACCTCACTGACATTGCTGATGGTGATGAAGGCCTTGTCATCGATGGCCAGCGCGGCACGCTTGATGGCATTCAGATTGCGGCTGGAAACGACGCAGTAAACGACCCGCTGGTCATTCTGCATGTATCCGCTGGTGGTGTGAATCAGCGTCGTGCCATAGCCCAGCTTCAGCAGCCGTTCGTTCACCTCCGCCGGTTTCCGCGAGAAAATCATGATCTGCACACCGCCCTGATCCATAACGATGATTTTATTCATTACCACGCTGTAAATCAGTGCGTAGAGGATTCCCAGAATGATTCCATTGGTGCTGGTAACCGGGATCTGAATCAGGAAAATCGTGACGTCACAGGCGTACAAGATCGGCGCAACATTCCAGCCCAGTTTCCGGTTCAGAATAATCGGCGGAACGTCCATGCCGCCGGTAGAGCCGCCCATCCGGAGCACCAGTCCCAGTCCGACACCGTCCAGAACACCGGCGCAGATCGCCGCCAGCAGCGGGTCATTCACCAGGTGGTGCAGCATCGTCATCTTCTGGAATACCCCCAGACAAAAAGGAAAGAGAAAGGTACCAACGGCAATGGTTGCCGCAAACTTCTTTCCCAGCATCAGAAAGCCGACAACGAACAGCGAAACGTTAATTACAGCTACAGAAACCGTGACACTTACACCGAAATAGTAATGAAGCATTCTGCCGATTCCGGTAACCCCTGCAACCGTCATATGATACGGGAGGGCAAAACACGCCATGGAAAAAGCGCTCATCGCGTTTCCCAGCAGCAGCTGGATCGTATCAAGAACAAACTTGCGATTCTTCTTCATCTGTGCCTCCTGTCTTATTCTTCTAAAAACTCATTATTTTATCCGCATCATCATGCAGCTCTTTCATCAGAAAAGCGCAGCCGGGAACACCATTTCCGGTATGGCCGCTTTTTACATTTTTCGCTTCCGCGCGCAGAAATTCCCGATGCGCGCGTCCGCCCCGCATAAGAGCACACATGCTTTTGCGCAAGAATAGATTATATCAAAGGAAAACACAGATTGGAAGAAAAATCCAGCTGATTCAGTGAAAAATAACCGAAGTCTCCGTCTTTCTCATGAGACAGGCATGAAATTTATTACGGATTTCTGTCGTCAGATATAGAAGGGACGCATTCAGACAGAATGCCGGATGACGGAGTGCGCTTCGGGATGTGGCGCAGATAGATATCCGGATATCTCAGACCTATAAATGCTGCATTCAGACAGAATGCCGGATTCCGGAGCGCTCTCCGGGATGGCCGCAGAGTCGGAGCCCATCCGAAAACCCGCGGGAACTGCCGCAAACGTTAATGCATACGGTGCGGCAGTCCGCTCGCAGGTTTTATCGTCTGGCTCCGGCTGCGGCATCATCCCTGCGAGAAGCTCCGTCATCCAGCATTTGTTTGAAAGGGATAGGCCACATTTTCTTCTACGGACATGTTCGGAAACAGGCGCATGTCCTGAAAGACGATGACGGTGTTTCTTTTATGAGGCGGAAGGGTGGTGATATCCTTCCCGTTCAGACGGACAATGCCCTGCGAAACAGGATAAATCCCGGCAATCGCCTTGAGCAGAGTACTTTTGCCGCATCCGGACGGGCCCAGAAGGGAAATAAACTGGCCTTCTTCAACCTGAAGGGAGATGTCCGGGAGGATAACATGCTTTCCGAACTGCACCCGCAGATTTTCTATACTTAATTTAATCATGCTTGTTCCTTTTCTTGATTTCACGAGCTGCCCCCTTCTGTGGAGCAGACTCAGCAAGTGATCTCCTTGCGGATTGGTTTTTGCCGCTTATGCCTGCAGATTCCGGTTCATTTTCTTCAGAATGCTCTCGAAAACCGCGAAGACGAGCAGCGCAGACCCGACGAATACGACGGAGTAGACGGAAGAAAGTGCACGGTCGCCGCTCTGAATATAAGGCACCAGAACCAGCGCGATGGTCTTGATCTTTCCGCCTCCGGCAAGGAGGGTCGTGAAGTACTGGCTGTAGGAAATGATGAATGACATGCAGAAGGAGGACAGGATTCCCGGCAGCAGCTGCGGCAGGGTGACATCCAGAAAGGCTCTTCTCACCGGACTTGCGCCCAGGTTCTCTGCCGCTTCGCCCAGGCTTTCCCCGACGCTCTTCATCAGTGCCAGGGTGAAATAGGCCACAAACGGCGATTCTTTCCAGATATAGGCGATAATCGCTCCGCTGTAACTCTGCCCGTACAGAAAATCCGGGAAATGATTGTAGTTATGTAAAAGTCCAAGCGCGTAGAAAATACGCGGAATAATTCCTGTCTGTGAAAGAAGCGCCACCGTAAACACCGCGACAACCGCGTGCGGAACCAGAATCGGCAGCCGCACCACCGTCTGCATCTTGCCCTCTGCCTTCCGGCAGCGGATCAGCGCCGCACAGATCAGCGTTCCCAGAATGGATGCGATTACTGCCGAGAAAAACGCGATCCTCAGGCTGAGATGACATCGATGCTTCCCTTCTTGGTGCCGCCTTCTTTGTCGCTGGACAGCTTGGCCAGAATATCATCGATATCCATGCCGACAACCTTCAGATTGATGTCGTACTTTTCCTTGACGTAAGGCTTGACTGTGTTATTCAGCCAGGCGTTTCTGTCCTTGTCTCCGGCCCATCCGTAGAATGTAACCGTCGTTCCCTTCGCCTTCTTCTCTACCTGGCTCCAGCCCATGCCCGCCAAAGAGTCCTTGCTTTTGGAACGGTCAGACTTACTGCTTCCGCATCCGGTCAGCCCGAACGCCACCGTCGTCAGCGCCAGCATGACCGCCAGCAAAGGTTTTTTATGCATTGATAATTTCTATACGTTATTCACTGTACGTCAGCACATTTCTTTCACCGTCCAGTTTCTTTTTGTCATAAAAACATATTATACTGACTGTAATGGACAAATTTCTGAATCATGGAGAGAAAACCAATATGAAACATATCTTATTCGACTGCGATAACACAATGGGAATGGAAGGACGTCCGATGGATGACGGGCTGGCGCTGCTGTATCTGGCGGGCTGCCCTGAGGAGGTAAAGATCGAAGGAATCGGCTGTAACTTCGGAAACGGCACGGTGGAGGAAACTTATAACTGCACGGCCGGACTGCTGCAGGAAGCTGGTCTCCGTGATATTCCGCTCCGACGGGGAAGTGAGAGCGGAGAAGATCCGAGAAGTGAAGCGTCGGAAATGATTGTCCGGACGGCAGATAAATGCAAGGGGAAACTGGAGTATCTGGGTATTGGATCGCTTGGAAATCTCTACGGCGCATACCTGATCGACCCGGACATTTTCAGTAAAATCGAGCGGATCGTACTGATGGGCGGCATCACGGAGCCGCTGTTTATCCACGACAGCACACCTCTTCATGAGCTGAATTTTTCCATTTATAACGAGGCCGCCTGCTGTGTTCTGACGCACGGAAAGAATATCAGTATCATCACGGGAAACAACTGCCTTCCGGTCTCTGAGCTGCCAAAAGACGAATTTATGGATAAGATGTGCCTGAATTCCAACCCGAGTGGCATGTACATCGCGCAGAAATGCGGTTACCGCTTTCATGACAAGGAAGTGATTTACGGCGCGGACAGCTCCTATTTCTGGGACGGGGTTGCCGCCGCTTATCTGCTGCACCCGGATATGTTCACCGACCATCCGACGCCCTGCCGGATAAAGCCGGAGGATATGGAGTCCGGTTTTCTCCATCCGACGGATGAAATGCACGCAAACTGCATGCTGAACCTGCCGCAGGCGAAGAACCGCCGCACATTCCAGAACACATTCTATGAAGGATGGCTGAATCTGAATATCAACACACCGGATAAAAATTTTTCCTGCAACGGAGTCTACCTGGACCGGCTTTTGCAGCCGTCGATTCTGATCGAGCTGAGCAAGGCGCCTGCCCATGGCTTCCTGCTGATGCAGAAGCTGAAAAACGACGGGCTGATCGACAACAGCCTGGATCCGGCTGGTTTTTACCGCAGGCTGAAAAAGCTGGAGCAGGATAACTGCCTGACTTCCGTTATTGACCGTACTTCCGGAAAACCAAAGCGCGTGTTCTCTATTACGGATTTTGGGAGCCGGACCCTGCTCGCCTGGGAACGCACGCTGGAAAATTACGACCAGCATATCCAGCTGATTTTGCAGGAAATCGAGAAAGTGAAGTAATGTGATCCCCGGATCCGTTGCTTCATCTCCACCACGCCAGGCTGCAGAGACAATCCCGGATCCCTCCGTCCGGGAACAAAATATTACTGGCCAGAGAGAAAACGTATCACAAAAACAGACAATCCCGAAATGCCTGCTTTTCCTCAGACATTCCGGGTTTATTTTTTCATCGGTTTTTTCGTGTTTTGCATCCGTTATCCGGCTTGTTTCTGCGCTGTTTCCGTGTAACTCCGCAGACGACAGAGTCACGGGCATTTTCTGTCCGGCCTCTGTTTCAGCGCATTACTGCAGCAGAGCTAATGAGCTCTGTCCCAGTCCGATTAATAAGCCAGTACCTCGCAGCCATCCTCAG
>Ga0214925_100306_pt1 | contig 29844 bp, 33 predicted proteins | sample Stichaenrichment_FD_168299 | JGI IMG/M metagenome (GOLD analysis project Ga0214925, IMG submission 168299) | Xylose enriched microbial communities from anaerobic bioreactor in Madison, Wisconsin, United States - 63SRT | ecosystem: Engineered > Bioreactor > Anaerobic > Unclassified | place: USA... | reverse complement strand
AATTATAAATATAAAATCAATAGGCTGATGTCCGAAAAACGCCTTGATTTCAAGGGGCTTTCGACATCATCGTAGAGCGATGAAGGCTAAATCCAATGGTCTATTACCGATCTACGGGTAATTTGCGCAAGAGTAAAATTCAAAATACCTTTTCTCGCCGCTGGGAAATAAGAATACGTGGTCGCGTGACCACTTGCGTTCTTATTTACTGGCACACTCCCATGTGCCGCCACATAATCCAGATATGCCGCTTCCGCTGCTGAGAACGCTGCTCTCCCGTTCGCCTGATTGGTTGCAAGCCTTGCCTTCCGAAGCTGAGCATGGAAGATCGGTATACTGATGGAAACGAGCACAGCAATGATGGCGACCACAATGAGAAGCTCTGCAAGAGTGAAGCCTTTATTCTTGTTTTTCATGATGATCACCTGCCTTTCATTGCCACAAGCATACAATCGCCGTGAAGGTTCCATCACCCTGCATTGCTACGTCCCAGTAGCGGTATGTACGGTCGGTGAGAACTGTATTAGAATAGCTTTGGTCCATCAACTTAGCCTCTTGATTTTCTGTCCACTTTGACACATCGCTAAGTCCTACCCCATTTTTATTTTTCTCGTAACCGATATTAGCAAAATTCTTGTATGTAAAGTTGTCTATACCTTGTGGACTCGTATCTTTTCTCTCAATGTACTTGCACCGTCCTGTTGCCGTATCATATCGGAAGTACATGTGCTGGGAGTTATATCGACCCATTGTAGCTGCCTTATCCCCCTCCGGTGCATCAATGAACTCAGCCATCGCTGCAGATAAAGCAGATCTCGCGTTTGCCTTGTTTGTGGCAAGTCTAGCTTTCTTGAGCTGGGCGGTAAAGATCGGAATGCTGATCGCAACGAGCACAGCAATAATGGCAACCACGATTAGGAGTTCTGCAAGGGTAAAGCCTTTTTTCTGTTTTCTCTTCATCCGCAGTCACCTTCCTTCCGTTGTCTCGGCTCACCGCTGATTCACCCCATCAGTATGGATCCTTGGGTTGCGACTTGTGATTATCATTTGCCTGAATCTGTTTGATGGTTCCATTTTCATCGAATGTGTAAATGTAGTGATAGAAATAATAATCTCCTAGTTTATAATTCAGATTATTGTATAATGGTGTATTTACTGTCCATGAAGATATATCATTAGGGATTTTATTATAATCGGCTTTATAGGATCCCATCTTTCTTTTGTCTCCTATGTTCAGCTCTTTAACTATCGTATTTTCACCATTGGTCGTTTTCGATTTTTTAACCTTACCCGAGCGTATATCATACGCAATAATATCGTAAGAAGGGTCCTCGAGATATGCAGCATACGCCGCAGCCTCTCCCGCTCTCGCATTTGCCTGGTTTACTGCCACTCTCGCTTTTCTAAGCTGGGAGGTAAAGATCGGTATGGATATTGCGACAAGGACAGCAATGATGGCGACCACGATGAGGAGTTCTGCAAGGGTGAAGCCTTTATTCTGTTTTCTCTTCATCCCGCATCACCCCTTCAATTCTGTGCCTTACATCAACACAAAAGTAAATCATTCAGTCCTTTAAGCAAAATACCGTAAAAACAATATCAGCCCCAGAAAAATAAAGTTGATTATAAGGACAATCGTTGCCATTACGCCCAAAAATGTGATACGTCTTTTTGCTCTCTCGGTTCTTATGGTAGATGGCATGACCACGCTAAGTGCAATTGAAAATACCATTACCCGAATATCTATTTTCTGACACAAACATATCAGGAACGTTATCACCCCAAGTACAATGCCAACAGTACTTACGCTCGATTTATGCTCCTCTCCAACATGAACTGAAGCAGAACTCTTCTTGCCAGTTTTGTAAACATACCCACCCTTCGGGAATTCCTTCCGAAGCTTTGAAATTTGCATCCACTCGCCTGACCCATGTTTCACCAGGCTGCTGTCATCAAGCCTGTGCTCTCGCATCAACCGGCAGATATTGTCTTTATCACACGGACCGAAATCATATCCATTCAGTCTGTAATACCAGCCCTGTGAGTTTTTATATTTTACGCCTGCCGCCTTATATTCTTTTGCGCGCTGGTCTCTTTGATACCAGTCCCGTTCTTGAATACCCACATTACTCCTCCATCATAATCTCAAAAGAATCAGATAATGCTTTCCGTAAATGGAATAACGCCCACAGGTTCTAAAAATTGCGGAAAACGACCTCATTATGCGCAAATGTGCACGTTGAAAATTGCAGGTCAGGTGGTTCATCCCGGTCGTCTCCCTATGGGCCGATGAACCACATTCTTATATTACGCCCGCAGGTTCTGAAATCTGCGGAAAATGGCCTCATTCTGCGCAATAGTCTAGGCTTATTACAAGCGATGGACAGGCGCGCGTAATAGCTCATGATATGAAGAAACCCTCCAGATTACTCCGGAGGGCAAAATTGTAAAGTCTATTCTTATGAAATTATTTGAATGCTGCCAAATAGCCGGTAACTGTTCCGTTTTGATCCAAGACAACCGTCCATTCACTTGCAGTTTTGTCACCAAGCTGGGTAGACGCTGACTGATCCGTGATCTTCCAACTTGAAATGTCAGTATTACTCAAATCTGCTGTTTTGGCTGCCGTATCTGCCACAGCCTTTCCGGTTGACACAGTATACGTATACGAAATATTTCCCGTCGGCGTTGTATCGTCATAATCAAGCAGATGCTGCGTAGTTGCAGCCGCATATGCTGCTCTAGCATTAGCCTGATTGGTAGCCAGTCTAGCCTTCTTCAGCTGCGATGAGAAGATCGGAATCGAGATGGCGACAAGGACGCCCGGCACATTTCAGCCACAATATCTTGTGGTTTTACCTATGATTATGCGTCGTCTATACCATATATTGTGTTGCAGACCTATGCGCATATTAGAAAATCCACTTTGTGAGCTTTCCAACGCATCAGCCCTCAATGATGGAAGGAGCGCTCACCTTGTTTAATTTTCAAGGTTCCAACCACTGCCCTTCGCGCTTTATCAGCGTTTTTGAGCATCTTATTCACTTATTGGATACTATTTTCCTAAATTATAATTATACACACTATATGCGCGTAATGAAAGACTACCTTTGCAAAAATGCACTTTCCCACACCATCGTGAATTGAAATTCATACTTCCACCCAAGCGGAGAAAAAGTGGAAGTTAATTCTTCCGAATCCAAACTGGATGTTAATCCTTCCGAAAAATGACTTACAATCAGTCTATGGCTCCCATCCCTGATACCCCGGCGGAAGGGAGTTCCAAATGGCAAAATACAAAAAGTTAACACGTGAAGACCGCGTTTCCATCGAGTCTGCCCTCGACAGGCGCGACTCATTTAAGACGATCGCCAGTGAGACAGGCAAGGACTGCACCACCATCTCCAAGGAAGTGCGCGCTCACCTTATCTTCCGGAAGGACGGCGCCTACGGGCGGGCTTTCAATGACTGTGCTCTGCGTAAATCCTGTTCCATACTCGACGCCTGCAGTAAGTGCAGATATTCCCCTGACCGTGCCCGCCGCTGCTCCGGCTGCGGACGATGCACTTCGGAATGCGTACTCTATAAAAAGGAGACCTGCCGGAAGCTTCTCAAGCCGCCGTATGTCTGCAACGGATGCCCCGACCGGAGCTCCTGCACGCTTGAAAAACGGGTTTATGATGCCGGCAAGGCTCAGGATGAATACTCCACGGTTATGAAGGAGTCTCGCGAGGGAATTGCCGTTTCAGAGCTGGAGATCAAACGGCTGGACAGTATCATTTCTCCGCTTCTGCTGAAAGGACAATCGCTGCATCATATTTATGAAAATCACCGTGCAGAGCTCATGGTGAGCGAACGTACCCTTTATTCCTACGTATCGGATGGTCTGTTCAGTGCAAGAAATATTGACATGCCCCGGGTGGTCCGCATGAGCCCGCGCAGGAAGAAACCGGACACCATTAAGATCGATCCGAAGTGCCGGGAGGGACGTAAACGGGAAGACTTCATCGTATTTATGAAAGAGCATCCGGATACGCCTTTGGTCGAACTCGACTCCGTCGAGGGGATCCGGGGAGGCGCCGTCCTGCTTACGATTACGTTCGTTCACACCGGCCTTCAGCTCGCTTACTGGCGTCAGGCAAACGATTCCCAGTCCGTCACCGACATCTTTGCAAAACTCTATTTTGAACTCGGTCCCGTCGACTTTATGAGGCTTTTCCCCGTCTGTCTTGCGGACAACGGGAGCGAATTCTCTGACCCAAAGAAGAGCGAGTTCGACGCGAACGGTAATCAGCGCACGCATGTTTTTTACTGCGACGCAAGCGCTCCTTACCAGAAGGGAAGCTGCGAAGTGCGGCATGAAATGATCCGCCGCATTATTCCAAAACACACGGACATATCCCTGTATTCGCAGGAGCAGATCCTGTTGATGATGTGCCATATCAATTCCTATGGGCGCGGCACGCTCGGCAATAAGAGCCCATATGAAGTGTTTGCATTTGAATACGGTGAAGCGATACTAAAAAAGCTCGGCCTTCAAAAGATTTCCGCCGACGAAATCATTCTGAGGCCGAGTCTCCTCAGTAAATAAAACACGTAAAGCCGGAGTATCTGGTCTCCAAGGGGGCCATCCCATGTTTCCCTTCAGGGGTGGAACTTACGATTACCGAAATTTCGGCTTTAAGTTCGACCTCCGGTTTTGATGTGCTTATTTACAGAAGCAGATGCTTCTATTAGCCATTTATAGGCCAACCGCGCGAATTTGTACAGAGGATGACCTCCTGAAATTGGACTTTGGTCTGCAAATGTTCCAAAAGATGGAAGTTACCGCTTCAAACTGGAAGTATGAATTTCAACCGACCTTTCCCACACCATCGGTAGTGATGAGAAAAGCCCCGCCACCATCGGGCAGGGCTGCATTCCTCTCCTTCTCAGAGCTTGATATTCCGCACCGTCCCATCCAGCAACTTGATCGTAAAACTCTTAGGATCGGTGACTCTGACCTCATCAAGAACCATACGGGTGAGTTCCGGGATTTCAAAGTCCAAGTGCCCTTCTGCCGTGAGCTCGATCATCTGCCGACCCCTCAGCCGTTCCAGAGCATTCTCTGATTCCATCATCTTCTTCCATCGTGGCAGCTCCGTCTCCCTGTTCTCGACAAGGCTGTTCCAAGCGATGACGAAGGCCTGCCGAAGATCTGACTCCCGAACATTCCCTGCATCGCAGGTATAGCCGTTCCGCTTATCCGTATTCAGGCATTTCCAGAATGGTTTATTTCCTTTCGGGTTTCTCCGCTGCATCTTGCAGCCGCATTTGCCGCAATAGACCTTATTGTAGAATGCCGTCCCGGTAAGGCTGCTGATCTCCTTGATGCCGTGGCTCTCCATAAATCCCTCTCTCCGCTTCAACTCATACTGAGCAGCTTCCCAATCATCCGGAGAAACAATCGCTTCGTGGTTTCCCTGCACATAGTACTGATCCCGTTCACCGTTGTTCTCCACCATCTTCTTGGTGAGGTAATCCGCCGTGAAGGTCTTCTGCATCAGGAGGTCGCCCTTGTATTTCTCATTCTGAAGCATTCGCTCGATGGTGAAGCCGTTCCACTTTGCCTTGCCGGACACACCGGGAATCTTCTCCCTGTTGAGCCGCTGTGCAATCTCCCGCGTGGACCAGCCCTCAAGAAACTCCCGGAAGATTCGCTTCACCACCTTGGCCTGCTCGGGATTGATGACCAGCTTCCCATTCTCGTCTTTGTCATATCCCATGAAGTTTCCGGTGTTGATCATCGGAACACCCTGCTTGAATTTCGACCGGATTCCCCATGTGGTATTCTCCGAAATGTTCCGGCTCTCCTCCTGCGCAAGGGAGGACAGGATCGTGAAGAGCAGCTCACCCGATGCCGCCATCGTATCTATCCCTTCCTTCTCGAAGAAAATGGGGATGCCGAGGTCCTTCAGTTCTCTTGAATAGTGCAGGCAGTCAGCGGTGTTACGAGCGAATCTGGAAATTGACTTCGTAATCACCCGATCGACCTTTCCCTCGCGGCAGGCCCTGATCATGTTCTGGAAGCCCTGACGCTTCTTCGTCCCGGTGCCGGAAATGCCCTCGTCCGAGAAGATGCCGGCCATCACCCAATCGGGCTTGCTGTTTATGAGCTCCGTGTAGTAGCTCACCTGGTTCTCGAAGGAACCGAGTTGCTCTTCCTGCTCGGTCGAGACGCGGCAGTATGCTGCCACCCGGATCTTCTTTTTTGCCGCCTCAGCTGATTTTCTTGTCTGGCTGGCGGGAATAACCGTAACGCTCTTTGCCATCGATGTTCTCCTTTCCAATGTAGACAATGCCAGGGTAATCTTTGAGGGAATGCAGCATCTCGTCCGGCACCCGGACACCCCTGCAGATGTCCTTTCCGTACCGGCTCATCGTGTTGCAGATCCAGAAGACGCTACCATTGTTTCCGATGATGCGCCGGAGCCTTCCTCCGCAGTATTTGCAGTAAACCCGGTCCTTATAGGGATAATTTTCTTCTGTAAGAGCAGGTGCCTGTGTGACGTGCCGCTTGCGCGTATGGCTCTTATGCCAGGTATCGCCGTCCTCATAGGTGAAACCAGTAACCCGGCCCCGGTCGGTTGTTTCGCTGATGTACCGGTCTTCCGGAAAGTCTCCCCAGCTCTTCACCACCTCGTCGGGAATAGAAACACCGGAGCAGAAGTCACTGCTGAATCGCTCTTTTCCCGAGCAGACCCAGCGGTTCTTCCCTCCGGTGTAGGAACGCATCAGCCTGTGACCACACTTCGCGCAGAACAGTTGATGCCGATATGGGAGCGTGTCGAGCAAGGGCTTCTCCTCCGGTTCCGGCTTGGGATTCTGCCGGACGCCAAGCGCCTGCTGTGCTTTCTCCCAGAGTTCATTCGTCACGATCGGCGGATGATTCTCTGCATAGTAGATCATGGCGTGCTCTCCGGCGTTCTTTCTCTCCTTCCGGTGTTCATCCGAGTAGTGTTTGAACTGTACGAAGTCACCTTTGTATTCCTCGTTCGTGAGGATTCTCGTCACCGTGGTGCGGTAGAACTTGGCTCCCCGCTTTGTCGTCACGCCCTCACTGTTCAGGTAGTTTGTGATCTGCCCTACTGTGAATCCATCCGCAGCCATCTCGAAGATTTCCAGCACGCGGCCTGCGTTCTCATCCGGAACGATCTCCCCGTCTGCATTCTTCGTGTATCCGAAAACCCGCTGGATCTGCTGGATGGCTTCCTGCTTCTCTACCTTCCGTTTGATCGTCATCTTTGTGCCGAGGCGGTTGGATTCGCTCTCGGCCTGTCCGAATGCAGCAAACAGTGTCATGAGCAGCTCTCCGCCTTCACCGAGGGTGTTGATCTGCTGCAGCTCGAAGAATACACCGATGCCCCGGCTCTTCAGGAGCCTTGTAGCATCGAGCACCGTGGCTGTGTTCCGGGCAAAGCGGGTGATGGACTTCGTGATGACCAGCTCAAACTTCCCGTCTTTCGATTCCTCGAGCATCCGCTGGAACCCGGGCCTTGCTTCCTTGAATCCCGAGATACCAAAGTCGTAATAGATCTCGACAAGCTCGTAGCGCCTGTCTTCTCCGATCGTCTCCCGGTAATGCCGGATCTGGTTCTCAAGGGAATATTCCTGATCCTCGTGCTTGCTCGATACCCGGCAATACACCGCTGCCCGTATCCTGTGATCCTTTGGCTTCTCGATATGAGGAAGAAGGATTACATGGCTGTCGGCATCAGCCGAGGACAATGAAATCTGGCTTGTTGTCATGTTCTTTCTCCTCCTTCTTTTTCTGCTTGGCAAGCGCCGCTGCTCTCTGCTCTGGTGTCCGGTAGGAACTGTCACCGGAAAGGCGCTCGAGCAGGATGCGCCTCGTTGCCGTATGCTTTTTCCCGGAAAGTCCCATGCTGTTCATCCAACTGCGGAAGGTGTATTTCTCGTTCTCCACTTCCGGTGCATCACCCTTCAGCCATTTGGAATGGCGGCAGGTGTCAGTGATAGTCTCTGCAAAGTCGCGGAATGCTTCTCTCTCATCTTCAGAGCGCCCATCCGGAAATCCGGTGAAGACTACTTTTTCCTTCAGGAATGTGATGCCCTTCAGAGCTTTATCTCCTCCGCAGGCGATGAATGCTTCATTGAATTCGAAAAGGTCCTCCGGAGGATTGTCCTTCAGCACCCGTACCAGCGCTGCCGCTACATAGAAGGCATTCGGCTTGCCTATCGCCTTGTTGATAAGCGAGCCCCTTGCCGCGAATGTGTTTACAAGGTTCACTCTTGTCAGGGCATCACAGCCAATGTCAAATTCCATCCCGGTGGAGCTGTCATCCTTAGCAACGTACCCAAGCTCCTGCATCTTTCTAATGAGCGAAGGATCCGCTTTTTCATCCTCTACCCGGATGCTGGCGTTCCGAAGGACTGTATAAGGACCGACACTGTAGTTGAAAGTCGGAGCGCCGGCATACTTGACTGGCTGTTTTATCTCATCTTTCAAAAGCCGCACCAGTGCAGCTCTGTCTGTGATAGTTGTCGTAATTTCCATGCTTGCCTCCTTTCGGTAGTCTATAGATCACTCTGAAGTGCAATAGTATCAAGTCATTTCTGGCTTTCTCTTCCTTATATTTATATAAGGGACATCACCTGGATCTCAGCCCTTCCCGAAGTAGTCGAGGACGTAGTGCTCATGGCAGCAATACTTCCGATTCTTATTGCCGTAGACCTCGAAGGTCTTCCCGCAGTACGGGCACACCTTGACGTAGATCGCAGAGGGCTTTTTCTTCTGCTCATCCCGGTGCAGCTTCCAGTACTTTCTGCGGCACGCCTCGCAGCAGAAACGCTTCCGTCTTCCCGGGTGATGTTCGTCCTGTGCAATAGGCTTTCCACAGAAAGCGCAGGCTTCTCTTGCTCTGATCTTATCGAGCACGCCCTCCATAACCGGTGCCTCGTTGCACGGCAGATCCTTGCAGCGATACCGAATTGCCTCTGTGTTGAGGCCGGTGTAATCTGTGATCTTCCGATAGCTCATGCCGTTTGTCCTGAGCAGGATGGCCTGCTCCAATTCTTCATCTGATATCTTTCTTGCCATATCCGTTCTCCTTTTGCGCTCTGGTTGTCGATACAGTGATCCCTTCACTACTCACAGGACAGATAGGTCTGCTTTGAGCAAAGGATTATCCCGGCACATATAAACGGAACTTTCGAGGAGAAATCGGAAATGGAATGAAACAAAAAAAATAACGGGCATCCCGAAGGACACCCGTTGATGTACAGATTATGAAGTTTTCAAAGCAGGTAATTAGTCGATATAGATATCATGAATGGTCGGTATGAAGTCCTCAAAGTGGGTGACCAGCTCTGCATCTTCCTCTGGCCAGTCTTTATATGCATTCCCATACTTCTTTATCTTCTTATTCATCCACGCAAGTAGCGCCTGCGGCATCGCCTTCGGCCCCTTGTTCGCCATCATCACTTCTTTGTCAGCGTATGTGCCATATTCTGCAATATTAAAATTCCGCACGGTGCCACTGTAAATAATGGCTTTATGTTTGTCTTCCTCCTTCTTACTGAAATGTAGATGGAAACTTGTAATCCTGATCTCATCATCAGGATTTAAACCCAAAACATACTCAAGAATTGTTTGATGCTTTTGTTCTGCCAACGCCCTATTCCCCCCTGTACTTCATTGTTGTTAATCCCATAATAACACCACATTTTTCAGAACGGGGAAATAATAGGGCGTTGTCCAGACTTAATTACTTCACCCGGATCTTCCATCCCACCTGGATCAGATTTACATTCCTGATCAAAGTTGGATTCAGTTTCTGAATTGCGGAAACGCTTGTACCATATTTCTGTGCAATCGCGGAGAGCGTATCTCCGCTTCTTACCGTGTAGTAGACGGCCTGACCTGCACCGAGCAGCTCGTTCACCTTTGCCTGAACGGCAGAGTAATCATAACCTGCAGTCGTGATGCGGCTCTTCCTGTCATCACCGTTGCCCCACTTCCCGGCAAGCACCTCCCGGGCAAGTTCATCGACCGTCTTGTTCGGCTGAACCGGAGTGGTTGTGGTAGTACCTCCCTGCTTGGTGTATCCGTTGTAGCCGCCTGCTTTGATAATGGACGGGTAGTCCTGATACGAAATATCCAGGTCAACATTTCCGTTGATCCCGTTCACCTTCCCGGAGGACGAATACTGCCATATTCCGAACGCTCCGCCATAGGTGCATTTCGAAGCATACTGCGCTACCCAATGGGTGAATGGCGTGAGCTTTGAATCATCCATCCGGTCACGGAAGCCTGAATAAGCTGACCCATATACACCCGCAAAATATCCAGCAGATTCCAGCGTATGGCAGAAGGCAATCGTTGCCTCCGTGATGCCGGCCTTGGCGGATGCAGGCTGAGCTTCATTATCCATGAACACAGGATATTCAAGCTCCTTTCCTTTAAGCTGTGCAAGGAAGCGCTGTGCGTCGGCCTTTCCAGCTTCAGCAGAAATGCATCCCGGCCCCACGAAATAGTACGCTCCGACAGCTATCCCGTTTGCTTTGGCACCTTTGTAATTCTCTTCCCATCTGGGGTCTGTGTAGAATCCGGCATCGGATCCACCTGACTTGATGATGGCGAACTGGATCCCGGAAGCCTTCACCTTTGCCCAGTCGATATGTCCCTGCCAATGGCTGACATCTATTCCTTTGTATTCACTCATGACTTTTCCTCCTATAAGAAAAGCCCTCCGGGCAATGACGCCCAGAGAGCCAATGTTGCTCCTATGACGGAAGGAGCATCCGGGATACGAGGATCACCTCCTCTCACTGATTTGTCTTTGTAAGCTGCTTGTAGATCTGGTTCACGCCAGTTGCCGCTAGACCAGATACGATGCCAACAGCCAGAGCGTTGATGACATCCTTTGCCGGGAAATCCGGCATCAGGTACAGCCCCGCAATGCCGAGCACCGCACCAACGCATCCGCAGATCACCGGGATCAGCTCATCCTTCACGGAGCCTGCTGCCTTGCAGCCGATACCGACCAGATACGCAATTACCGTGATTGCCGACACATTTGCAATTCCAAAATCCATAAGTCATTCCTCCTTTTCTCTACTGTCTGCCGTAAGCGGCAGTTCCAGACACTTCTTATACAAAGACTCCCCGGTTCCGTTGCCGCCGAGTGCCTTGTATGGCTTAAACAAATACTCGAGATTGCTCCTATCCTCCGGAGAACACCATCCCCGGGCAATAAAAAAGCTGCAGGCCTGATAAATCCGGTCGTGCAGCAATGCCATCATTCCTTCTTTGATTTCGTCGTTCTCCTGCTTCCTTCGGAGCAGTGCTCGCCACAGCCACGTGATGATGGCAATGATCAGGGCAAACAGTTCCTGAATCCAGTAACGTAAGATAAAATCTATCAACGGTTTCTCCTTCTTTCATGCTACGTGCTTTGTAATGTCATACTCCTCATTCACTGCCGTCCATCCGCTTGATTCTGCGTCTGTTCTGTAGAAGGATACACACTCACCTTCTGCTATCGTATACGCTGTCTCAAAGAAGCTGAAGGTTCCGTCCCATTTACTTCCTTGCTTCACCAACCGCAGCATTGCATCTCCGTTCTCGAAGAAATACATCTCGAAGATCTGCTCCACGCTGTGGTTTGAGTAGTATGAGCTTCCTTCCCAGCGGATCCTGTAACAATTCAGATCCAAATCTGCCAAGTGATATACAGCATGGTAGAAAATCGTACCATAGGCATCGCGCCGGTTTATCTTGATATCTTCTGAACCAGTCACGCCAAGCCATGAGTTTGTACTGACGTAGAACGTCGTCCTGTCTGTTCCCTTGTATGGCCAGCCCATGACAGTATTAGTGAAAGTGATCGTCTGATCGTCTGCACCGGTTGAAAATCCAATGGTCATACTATTCGTATCTGCCAGCATGGTTTCCATTGTCCGTTCCAGTATCGGGCTGTCGCAGTCTGAATTATGGTGATCTATGTCATACATCTCATCAACGAGCCGGTATCTGGTGCCAAAGAAGTCGTCCCGATAGATAGAAAGATGGCCTCCTGCTCCCGGATCCGTAAAAACTGTATTATTCAGCTTGTATGCGCCGGTGCGATTGGCGCTCTCACCATATTTCAGAATATGAAGCAACGCATCGCCATTTCCAAGGAACGCAAAATCCCACGAAGAACGATATTTCTGATCCTGATTGTATGGCATGTAGCCATCCCATGTGACACGGATCATCGACTTCACATCATCCATCGGAAGTTCCAACAGATAAAGGTTCAGGTAGCCGTCATCCCTGTTATTTACACAAAGACTCATATCTCCACACGTTAGAAGGGAATCCCCAGTAAGAGCAATCGTTGAGTTCGTCTTTCCCTCTGCCGTGATATCCGGGCACTGCACCAGAAATGGTCTTGCCTTGAACTTCTGCAAGGTAATCGAATAGGTACCGCCGTCACTATAGGTAGACGTGAGATTTGTTCTTCCTAGTGTGATACCATCCAAGGTGTCGATTTCATTCTTTATCGGAAGGCTCAGCGTTCTGGATGCACCGTTCTTGTTCAGATACGCCGTTGTCTTGGCCTGTACCTGAAATCTTGTCCCCTTCGTGATCCTTTCGGTATCTACCGATGCTCTGGCAAGCAGTTCATTCACATAAGAGATTTCTGTAATTCCTGGGGCATCGAAATCTGAAATACTGAGAGACGGATTCAGTACGGTGTCTGATCTGAGCCAAACCGTATGAATGTCATGCGGCATCACCAGCATGTTGCTTTCAGAATCTGAAAGGAACAAGTTGTTGACACCTCCATCACCACCCTGCGAGATATCGAGAACTTTCGGCACAAGTACCGACAAAGCTTCCTTGTGATTTGCAGCAACGCCCATTGTCACCAGGTTGTCAGCGAGTTTATTCCGGAGTGTATTGAGCCTGGAAAGATAATCACTAATCGCCATTCATGCCTCCTGTCCGATGATATCCTTCAGCACGGTTTCCACATCACCAATCGCCGCCGTCACCGCTGCATTGGTTACAGGATTCATAGAGTCCTTGTCCAGAACGCTGTCGACATCGATATGCACATTTTGAATGGCTTCTGCCAATTCCTGTTTATCGGTGAAATTGGCATTCCGTGCCTTTGGATTCCCGGGAAGATCCAAGGTCATGACATTACTGTCCTTGGAGCAGATCTGCCCTTCCTGAAGATACCCAATTGCATGGCAAAGATATGTACCCGCTTGCTCTGGAATTTCAAGTTCTCCAGAAAGTTCATATACAACGTGGCTCGCCGTCCTGCCATCACACTCCAGTTCAATCCGGTAGCAGTCATAGACTACTTTCTTTTCTTCCGGCTCTGTGATGGCGTAACTCAGTACTTTCCTTTCCGTATCCAACGCAAGCGAGAGCACCGGAGCTGTGTTCTTCTCCTTATTCGGATGAAGTGGCACCACTACACGAGAGAGATCCCGATAGCGCAGTCGGTAGAAACCAACGGCACCGAGCTGCGGGAAAGACTTGACACCGATATGCCGTACCTCTCTCGGCGTCATACATACTTCCGGCGGGCTGCTCCATGCCAGGTTATCGTAATCAGCAAGGGTAATCTGTGTATGCACCTGCCAAGGTGTATGTTTGTCGGAAACATAGTGCTGATACAGGCTATTGTCCGGCTGATTGGCGATGAAGTTCTGGATACCGTTCTGTGGCCCTGCAAAGTTCTTAATAAAATTGAGTGGCACATCATCACCTCCCTGCATTCAATCTGTTACTGTGCAAAAGAAATCGTAGGATTGAAATCAAAAATATAATCAGAACTCTTCCATGGACGATCAATTGCGGCATCCATCGTCAGCACATCATTTGCGGCAGGTGCATTTGCAAAAACGATGCCGGAACCTCTATGACAGAATTGGCTGTCGCCTGCGGCCTGATAGAGTCCTAAGGTATCTTTATCTCTCGTTCCGTCAGGCCATTTGACAGAAATCTTCATGTAGTTCATCACATAATCTTTATCGAGCCTATGATCGGTCGTATCTGAAAAGCTGTTATTGTAGCTGCAGGAGATCGGAAGAGAAAGAACATCTGTGTAGGTTTTTCCATCTTCTGACACAGAGTAGGTTAGCGTCGTTCCCTCTGGAATTTCATATTTATCGCTATAACGGCTTGGCATGGTGCATGTCCAAGTTCCCGGAACAATCGTATTGATCGAATTACCGAGCAACGGATCCGTCATATAGGAGATGATCATTGGCGTAGATTCATTCAAAGAGTGGCCTTTGTCGTTATATCCATTTACTACCTTCTGCTTTGTTCCCGGAATAAAGAAACCATACTGGTCAACATAGTTTGCCTGCGGAATCTGGTCACTATACTGCAGTAATTTCTTAAAGAATGTCCCCTGCGTGATACCCTGCATCCTTCTCGCATTTCCGAGATGATCACAGGTATAGTCCACGCCCCTTGTAAGGGCAACTCCATTCTTGTAAATCACTTCGGTATCCTTCACCCAGACAGGCAGCACAGGTGTAAATTCCTTTGTGACTCCATCTCCTTTTCCAAGAGACATCCCGGTCAGAGTTCTCTGTGGAAAGAGCTTTGCATTTGGAAACCGGAAGGCAAAAGAAGGAGTCTCCATAGATGCCAGTGCATCGGAAGGCCGCGAATAAGAAAATGCCACCATGTTCACATACATTTCCGGGCTGTTCGAAGTGGAAAACCGACATCCGGACATCGTGTAAGTCGTATCCTTCCATGCAGCGGTATTACCCGCTTTCTGCCGGGGCTTAAACAGATAATCAATATTTGCGGCATCTGTCAGTTCCAGACAGCTCTGGTAGCTGTAATAGGAATAAAAATATTCGAAGAAATGGTAGCTGTCGATTAGCACATTTCCACCAAAAGAAAATACGAGCTCACTCTTACTGATATCTCCTCATGTCACATAGAAATCCACGGAAACAGTCAACTCATCAATGTTCGTCTTGTTGATACTGATCGGGTTTCCTTCAGAGTCCATGATCATTGCATGTGTATACAAATGGCCTCCTCCGGCAAGTCCAAGTTCTGAGATGTTCGCCGAATAAGTATCCGACGGAGGGATCACAAAAGTGACATTGAACTTCCGTTCATTCTCGCTGATGACTTCCATATCCCCAAAGGATCGCTTCACGTTGGCATCGCCAGTTCCGGCACTGAATGCTGGCGTGAACATTTGTGTATCTGTTGCAGAAGGAGTTCCTGACCCAGTACCAAAATAAACTCCACTGACTTCACAACTATATCCATTCGAATAATAGGGCAGATGTCCGACCAGATTATATATTCCGTAGGTAGTCAGGATGTTGTGCGTCCTCACGGACTGTCTCTTTCCAGTTAAAGTGTTTCGAAGCGTCAGGGTATATTCTGTTTTGATGCCGATAGGCGACTTTTCATTTCTCATCATCTTTCCTCCTCAGAGCAATCCGTCAGATCGGCTGCTCGTTTTTATCGTAATAACCGACAGCAGCATAAGAAACTGGCGCCTTAGGGAGCGTGATTCTCTCATCACCCGCTGTTTTTTCCGGATTCTTTCTGCCGAAGAACAATTCAGTTGCATCCTTCACGCTGACCGGAAGAATAAGGTTCTCTTTGCTCTTCCCAGTCAACTCCCCTTTATGGGTGTAATAGGCCGGTTCATTTGCTGTATTCTGCGGCAATGCGACAGCTTCCTTGGATCCATAGTCGTTATATCTTGTGCGGTCAAAGATAAAAGCGGTCTTCAGAACACCCACCCGAACAACACCATAGTCTCCAATCTGGGCGAGAAAGGTAGGATCATCCTCCGGGTTGAGTGTGACGTCATACTCGTATTTCAGTGCAGATGGAACAGGTGCCTCCGACAGCTGGATTCTCAGAGTAGATGTCCTGTTTTCCTTATCCTCAGCAAATTCCCATGTTCTGACAGAGTAGCTTCCATCAGGCTTGGGTGTGCAGACAAAAGAAAAATCAGAAGGACTCATCTTCTCACCATTTCTTTTCTGAAACAGCCGATTGTATTTCACTGAGTATGTCAGACCATCCTCACTTTGCGTCTTTTCCTGCACGTTTACGGAAAGGTCAGTTCCCGGCGGATACAAACACGACTCCGGAATCGCGGTCTCCGGAAGATCAATCTTTTCTCTGGGCACCGCCTGCATCACATATGTCCGGTCGGTAATATAGATCTTTGTTCCATTTGATGTGGAGTGAATTGTCACCGCCATTCGATAATCATTCAATCTGGCAACAGAGCAGTGATCTGCATCAGAAATGCTGCTGTCCACCTCATACGCTTTGTCCCATTTCATGACACCAACATCCGAGAAGTACTTGTACTGCCGGTACCAGACATGACCAGATTTGATATAAACGACAACAAGCCCCTGATCCTGAGAAAGCTTCACCTCCGACTTGAATCCTCGGCAGGCATGAACAGAGCTGACGCCGCTGTCAAGCTCAAGTCGCATGGTCTCATCTTCTCCCTCCTGCCCATGGAGCATGCCGTCTTCAGTCACCCAGAAATACCAGGGCTGATCCTTTGTCACCAGCGTAAAAACTTCCTCTGTAGACCGCCGCGTCCAGTAACCATTGAACTCGATCGCCGCGTCTACCGCCTTGCCAAGATCTGCAACACTGGCCCACTCCGGACGTTTGGTTGCCTTCTCGTCATAGTCGCGGTGCGCCACTAGAAGCTCCCCGTCCTCAATGCCAATGGCCCAGATCTGATCCGGGCCGTTCTGTTCCTGCAGCTGCCGGACCGAAATATCCCGGACATCCATTGTCAGATCATCGAGAGCTTCCACGTAGTTTCCCGCATTGATCGAGAAGAACAGTGCCCGTGTATCAATTATGACTCTGCCGGAAGTGCACTGTGCCGTGACAACCAGAGAATGTACTCCCTGCAGTCTCTCAAGATACGCATGTGGAATTCCGATCGTCCCGCCGCCGCCTTCAATGATGTCAAACTCACAGGGTGAGAACAGTTCTTCCACCGTCGTGTCATAAAAACGCAGGATCAAGTGCGAGGCTTCACTTGCCGTATAGCTCATCAGAAAGTGTCCTTCCACATCAACCTGTTGGCTTACGTAGAATGTGATATTGCCGATGATCTGCTCATATACGCCAAATTCCATCGGGCCGGTGTTGTAGTCATAGAGCAGCTTGTTAATGGACTTTGTCACCGACTCCACCTGCGAAATCAGGCCGGAAAGATCCTTGTCGCTCTTATCATTTCGTGTTGCCAGCGCTGGATTCTTTCCAACACCCTCGATCTCAAACCTGCTGTTGTAGGTGTAGGTAAACTTCGTGATGCATGACAGCTTCGTACCATCTGCTGCGCCGCCGGAAAAGCAAAGCACATCCATCAGGTCAAAAGCCGGATCGCCAATCATGGAAACCTTGAACGGTACATACTGAATAGCGCTGAGTGCAGATAGAATATTCTCGCAGCAGCCGTCACGAATCTGGTCATTCTGAAGAAATGGATTGCTGCCCAGATCGTAAGTGAGCCCATTGTCTTCCTCTGCTCCGTAGTAATTTGTTTTCTCCTCTGCCTGATTCACAACAGAAAGACCAGTGTATTTCGTCTCATAGTCTCCAAAAGTACATCCGGAAAGTCTGTGGCTGTCGTCAATCGTATCAACCACATCTGTGTTATACGTTCGAAGGACAAGTCTGCCGTCTCGATCTGCAAAGGCATTTGCAGCGCAGGTCTGCGCGATCCAGGAAACCACATCACGCCATGTGGAGATATCATTATCCGCCGACATTGTGACCTTAACCTTACCATTAGGAATCGTCTCAAAATCTGCTGCACTCATCCCAAGCGTCATCTTACAATTCGAACAGGCAAGCGTGAGGATCTCATGAGGCGTTCCAGTCAGCCGCTCTGCGGAGAAAGTACGGTCCAGAAGAGACATGTTGTCGTAGGCTGTGATGGCGATTCCGCTGGTTCCCCACTGCGCATCGGATATGGTGTAGACGCCAAGCGGAACGTCCTCATAAGAACCGTCTGCCACCTTCATGCCAAAGACTGGGATCAGTTTACCGTTCTTCAGAGAATACCGATCCGCATCAAACCCGATCAGCGTCACTCTGAGTTCCGCAATATACACCTGCCCGATCAGAACCTGCGTCTCATCCGAGCACTGATTGGAAATAGAGAAAGAGCCGGATAGAATGTTCTGATCCGTGAAGACCGATCCATTGATGGTTCCGCGCATCCGATACCGCTGTACGGGACTTTTTCTTGCTTTCAGATATGCGTCCGATACGTTGTACATCCTGCTCTCCTCTCCTTAGAACTCTTCCAGATCAAAACTCACAGTATAGAGTCCGTTCGTTCTCTTCGTTTTCTCCGAATGCTCCTCGAGTCCCGGTTTGAAATTTCGCATGCGCATTTGCCGCGTCTTATAGTCTTGCGTTTTCAGGTCATAGAGCTTCACGGTTATGCTGTCCTTATCCCGAAAAGCTGCAAACTTTGCCGCCCAGCTTGCCGAGCATTGAAAAGAGGCAGAGACAGACAGTTTGTCACTTCGAATGACAATCACCTGATCTGTTCCTGCCTCGGTCTGATTTACACTTTCGACTACGCTATTGCTTTCTTCCCACTTCGATGGTGAGAAGAGTTTTACATCATCGAAGTAAATTGGGTAATCCTTAAGCATCATCTGCCTCCTGAACGGTAATTCACCCGCTGCTGTGCCTTGACGACCAGTTCGTCTATCCGTTCATTTCCGATATAGACCGGGATAATAATATCTCCACCGGATACACCGGCCAGAGCACCCTGCACGATTTCTGCCAGTTTATCGGTTCCGACTACAGCTTCCTGCCCCGCTTCACCGCCACCAAGAAGTCTTCCTCCTGCAGAGCCGAAGATCGTCGGACTGTTCAGAATATAGGCATCATCCATTGCTTTCCGGTACCAGTCCACAGATAAATGCGGTACGGACGGAGGATCAATGGAGAGCTTTCCGCTGATGGAGAAATGCGGAAGCTTGATATGCGGGAGTTCCAGATGGCATCCCGCAAAGAATCCACTGATCCGGCTTAGACCACCACTCACGATGCTTTTTGCATTCTCTATCATCGCTGAGAAGGCTCCCTTGATCGCATCGAGCATTCCCTGTGCAGAAGACAGGGCATCGCCGAGCTTCCCACCTGTTAATTCATTGATCTTCGAGAATCCTGTCTCCCAGATCGACTTGTAGGCATCCACAGCGGTACCAATGATTCCCTTGATCCCGCCGCCGTGCTGCTCCACCGAGGACTGGATTGCATCCCACGTATTCCCGGTGTTGGTCTTTACGGTATCCCATGCAGTGCTGATCGTAGTCTTTATGGTATCAAAGGCCGTACCTGCCGTCGTCTTGATGCCATCCCATGCACCCGAGAGCGCGGTCGTAATGCCGCTCCATGCCGCCGATGCGATTTCACTAATCGTTGCCCAGGTATTTCCTAGAAAATCAGAAATTCCAGTAAAGACTGTGGTTGCTGTCGAACTGATGCCGCCCCAGAGCTCTGTAAAGAAGCTGCTGATTCCGTTCCAGACAGTCTCTGTCACAGTCTGAATGCCGTTCCACAGCCCGGAGAAGAAACTACCGAGCCCTTCACCGATGGACTGTACCCCAGAGCACACAGTTTCCCAGACACCGCCGAACCATTCAGAGATTTCTCCCCAGTGCTTCACGATCTCGATGACCGCAACCACAGCAGCGACCACAGCAGCGATGATCCCGATGATCGGAAGGATTGGTACCGAAACTACCGTGATCGCTGGAATCGCCGTTCCGGAGAGAAATCCGACAAGTTTTCCGACCACACTTGTGACGGATCCAACTGCCGTGACCACCTTGCCGACACCGACGACAACTGGTCCTACGGCTGCAGCGATGAGTGCTGCCTTAACGATAGCTTCCTGCATACCTGGAGAAAGGCCGTCCCACGCACCTTTCAGCGCAGTCACCACATCCTTGATCTGGGTCATGGCTTCCGTGATCATCGGGGCAGATGCATCCACGATTTCTGCACCGAGGTCTTTCAGATTGTTCATGACAATCGTCATCTGGTCCAAAGGATCCAGTGTTTCATTGAACGTGTTCTCTACCGACCCGGCATAATCTCCAAGCGTGGTAGAGAGGTCGTTTAATGAGAGCTTGCCACTCTGAACTGCATTGTAAATGGCACCACCGGCGCGAGAGCCGAACAGATCGTAGGCTGCCTGCAGCTTCTCGGTATCCGTGGCATTGCTGCTCATGGTTTTCGAGAAGTCCTTCAGAGCATCACTCAGGGACTGCCCGTTTTTCGTCGCAACCTTCTGTGCCTTGGTAAGACCAGTGAGCATTGTCGAGGTATCAAGGCCTGACATCTCAACTGCGCCCATGAAGCCTGCCGCCTGCTCAGCGGAAAGGCCCATCGCCTGAAATTGTCCGGCATTCTTGGCAAGGTCCTGTGAGAGCGTATCCATCGACACACCCGTTGCCTGCCCGACCTGGTTCAAGGCATCGAGGAGGTTCCCGGCATCATCCGACGACTGTCCGAAAGCATTGAGGACGGAAGATACGTTATCAACCGAGGTGGATACATCTGTCGAATTCAGTGTGGCGAACTCCACAAACTTCGTGGAAAGATCCTCGAGTGCATCGCCGGTTAGACCAAATCTCGTGTTCACCTCGCCGATGGCATCACCGGCGGTCTGGAAATCAGTCGGGATCGTCTCTGCGATAGACTTCGCCCGGTTCTGCATATCCTCAAGGGCTGCACCGCTTGCGCCTGTCTTCTGAGTTACAGTATCGAGGGCTTCATCAACTTCCTTCCACGCGGCAACCGAAGCGGCACCGACCGCAGCGACCGGAACCGTGATGCCTTTGGTGAGCCCTTCACCCACATCGCTGATCTTGCCGCCGACTTCCTTCATCTTGTCACCGGCGACCTGAAGCTGCTGTCCGGCAACGGAACCAAACTTCTTGTACTCGTCCTCGAGTCCTTCCAGCGACTGCTTGGTCGCCTCGATTTCCCGGGTTAGAGCTTCCTGCTGCTTCTGCGTCTCCTCTGTCTGTGGACCGGCTTTGAGCTGTGCGAGGGCTTCCTTCTCCTCGGCAAGCTTCTTCTTTGTCGCATCGATCGCGTCGGTGAGGTATTTCTGCTTCTGCGCCAGAAGATCAGCGTTGCCGGGATCCATCTTCAGGAGCTTGTTGACGTCCTTTAGATTACTCTGGGTATCCCGGATCTCTTTGTTCACGCCTTTCAGGGCATTGGAGAGCTTTGTGGTATCGCCGTCCAGCTCGATTGTGATTCCTTTAATGCGATCTGCCATAGTCTCCTCCCTTCATGGCACGAAAAAACACCGGCTCATCACCGATGCGGTTTAGAATTGATCGAAATCTTGCTGCGTTGCTACCTGTCGGTATTCATCGTCACAGAGGTCGTTCCCGGATTCGATGATCATGTCCATCACAGCGCCCTCGTCCAGCTCATCCAGCTCGGACAGTGTCAGCCCCATCTGCTTCGCCCTCAGGAGGTATACTGCCGTGTTTACTTCCCGCTCCGTTGGGCGGCTTCTTTTTTTGGCTTAGAACTGGTCCTCCGTGAGCCAAGATAAAGCGTGACGAACTCCTGCATGTGCAGGAAGAGCTCTGCCCCATCGAACTGGTCTGCCCATTCAAGAAAGGCATCCACGTTCAGGGTATTCATGTCCCGCTTCTCTGCCTGTGCATTCATGATGAAGGCCAGCTTGTCACCGACCGTCATGTCGGTCTGGTCGTCCTCGCTGTTCTCCATCTTATTTAAGAGGATCATCAGGTCCTGATGGAACACCTGCTTATAACGATATGCTGTGGTTCCCGTTGCGAGGAACGGGAAGCTCTTCTCCCCCTCCCCACAGGTTTTAAGAGTAATCTCCTGATACATTAGCCTGCCTCCTTATCACTTGCCGCTTGTCGTTGTAGTCGATGTTGTGGAAGTTGTGGTTCCTGTCGCCTTCGCCGCAGCAGGTGTGTAGACCTTGCTATACCAGTTCTGGTAGGTCGCATCTGCCGTATCCGCACCGGAACGGGCCTTGACGATGTTCTTGCCAAGCGTCGCATCTTTGATGCTGGTGGCATTGATCGTGAGACTCTCCGTCTGCACCTCGATGGAATCCTCCTTCGTGGACGATGCAACAGACGGTCTCGTTGCCGTGCAGTTGTACATGACATGGCGGATCTCATTCACATCGCCGTCAAACTCAAAGAGCAGCGCGAAGTGAATCGGCTGTGCATCGGCATCCTCGATCAGGACTCCGTTTCCATCCTTGATCTCACCCAGCACGTTCTCGCGGAAGTCCTCCGGTACCATTGCAGACTCGAAGTCTCCGTTGTAGCCGCTGTTCGCATTGGTGACAAAGTACTGCACGCCATCCGCCCAGAAGATCGTCTGGTCTCCCTGTGCATCCAGCGAAAGAGATACAGCGCCCGGCCACGCTACTGGATCGGCAAAGGTGGCTGTTCCGTCCTCCGCAATCGTTGCGATGGCATAATGTACATTCTTCAGGTTGTACTTGACCTTATTCTTTTTGCTTCCCATTTCATGCCTCCTTTTCAAATGAATACAGGACCTCGTAGAGCTTCTCCGACTCTATCCAGGTCTCTGTCTTTTCAAAGAAGATCCCGCTCCCAATGAGCAGACCTTCCAGTTTCTTTTCTATCTCCGGATCCTTCTTGTCCGTGTAGAGCTCGATGTCGATTTCCGTAATCGGAAAATACACCGTCCCATCCGCAGCGAAGTTGTCGCTGTTCGGACAGCGGAAACAGAGGAAGGGAGGATCCGGTCCCTCGCCCTCCGCAAAATGATCGTAGGCATAGGGAAGCCCCAGCTCCTCCAGAATCTGTATGATCTTATCCATTGCATCCTCCCGGCATCAGCCCTTCAGTTCCTTCTCAATCTCATCCGACAGCTTTCCGGTGATCTCTTCCTCGACCGGAGCGATATGAGGAGTGCCCTCGACTCGCCCGCCTCCACGCTTGGCATGGCCTTTCTCAAGGAGATGCGTCAGTCCATAGATCTTGTTGTGAACGACCACTTCAGCTCCGATCGCTGATTCCTTCTGGACGGTAGAACGCCAGCCCTTTGCATACTTTCCGGTGCGTTTCGGTGATTTCTCCTTCAGTTCCTTTACGGCTTCCTTCCCGGCATCCTTGATCTCCTGCTTTACGATGTCGTTCACATCGTCGGCATAATCCGAGAGTGTCTTCTCGACCGTTGCCGCCAGTTCATCTACCTTGATCTTCATCGCTTCACCTTCTCGCACTTGAATTTAAGGCTGTTGTGCCTAAACCCCATCGGATCAATAGCGGTGACATTGTAGATGGCATCGCCCAGCCGGATCCGGATCTTTGTGGAATCGAGTCCTTCAAGGCACTTTGCATAACGGACCGTAAAGTCAATCGCATCCGTGCTGTTGGTAGTCCCGGCTTCCTGCTTCTCTGACCCTCCACTCTGAACCGGTGTCGCCCAGCAGGTGTAGAAGTCGACCCACGTATTTGTGTGGTTGCCGTACTTATCCTTCACGACCTCGTTCTTCTGGATCGTAAGCCGGACATTCATTGCCGCGATATTCATCTCCCACCTCCATCAGAACCTCGGGTCCCGTTCTCCGAAGAGAAGGTTCCGGAGTGTGATCGTCAGTGCATGATGATCAGCTTCTTCCCGATGCTCGTTGATGTAAGCGAGAGAATACAACACTGCCACCGTGACAATCGGACTATCGTCTTCTCCAAGACTGTCCTTCCGGAGAACCGAAGCGACCAGACTCTCGGCGGCATCCAGTTCCTGCTGAATGATGTCGTCTTCATCGTTCGAATCGACCCGGAGATATTTCTTTGCTTCATCCAGTGAGAACATCACTGCCTCCCTTCCAGCCAGAAAGAAAGCCCAGGGCTGTGACACCCCGAGCTCTCAACATTACTTTGTTACGACTGCGGATCAGGCAGATGCGCCTGCCTTCATGATCTGCACGGCCTCCGGCAGCACCAGAAGACCATCGACACGCTCCTTGGCAACATAGCCGATCATGCCGTTTCCAGCGAAGAGCTCGCGGAGCTCCTGCATGGAACGGGTCCCGCGATCGCCGATGTTGTAGTAGCTGTAATCGCCGAATGCCATCACAGGCTTCCCGGTGGCAAGCTCCGGTGCAAAGGCGCTGGTGTGAACCGCATAGCCAAGGAGTCTGTCCGGCTCCCCGGCCTGATAGGACGGCTGCCAGATATAGGCTCCGTTGTTGTCCTTCAGCTTCCGGAGTGCCGCAAGGGTCTGGTCGTTCATGATAAATGACGCCTTCTTCCGGTACGGACGCTTCAGGGCATAGACAAGATCCAGCACATCATCGGTACTGAGCTTGGTTCCAGTGAGAGTCTTGGCAACCGTGCCGCCATTTGTCTCATCAAAGAGACCGGTCGGCTTTCCCTTGCCATCACCGTTCAGGAACGCATCCTCCTCAGCGTTTGCAATCGCGATACCGAACTGGGTCGTGATGTAGCTGGCAAGATCGAACATGGAGTCATAGAGCAGCTCCTCGGTAACCTTCACTGCAACATGCAGCTTGTGGGCATCAAGGATCTTCTGACCGAACTTTGCATCTGTAAACTGGAGAGCTCCGCCCTCTTCGATCCATGCAGCCGTAGGCTTTGCCCCGGCGATGTTGATCTTGTGCTCACCGGAAGTGGTGATCTGGGTGGCAAGGCCTCTCATGATGTTCTCCTCGTTGAGGACATCGATCAGTCGGCTGTCCCACTCCTCCGGAACCAGATATCCGCCATCGGCATCCACGCCCTCCTGCAGGATGTCAGATACCTGATGGAAGTTCGTGCGCATGGCGGTCAGCATGTCCTTCGCATACTGGTCGGAAGCGCGGCCCTTCTTGACCTTCTCACCAGTGCTGGTCGGCATGTTAGAAAGCGGAGCAGAGGTCGGCTGGTTCAGCTGGGCCTCAATGGCGGCCTGACGGTTCAGTCGGTCGATCTCCTTGGTGAGATCCGTGATCTCCTTCTCCATGCGGTCATAAGTTGCATCATCTTCCGCAGAGAGAACACCGTTCTCTCCTCTGTGAGCTTCGAGGAAGGACTTCGCTGCCTCCCACGCTCTTGCTCTCTTTGCAATCAAATCCTGTACGTTCATATGTGTTTTCCTCCTCACATCATTGTGCGCAGCAGATTCAGACGATCCATGAGAGCATCCACGCTCCGGCCTTCCTCTGCTTTACTGATTACTGCGTAGTGTTTCTTCACCTTGTTGGTGAAATCAGCCGCCATCTGGCGACTGGAATAAAGGAATCCTGTGTGGATCAAATCCTTGTCCTTCTTCTCAGGATCCTCGGATTCCTGTGCCGGCTGATCTTCCTGTTCCTTGGATTTCTCCGGCTCTTTCTCATCCGGATCACCCTCGTCCGGCACTTTCTTTTCCTGCTCGTCTTCATGGTAAAGATCCGGGCGTTCCATCACGCGGTCTGCAAAATGAAGCTCGACCGCCTTGTTGGCGTCCATCCAGGTCTCATCATCCATGAGCTTTGAGAGCTTGTTCTTGGAAAGACCGGTCTTCTTCACGTAGGCATTCAGGATGGAATCCTTCACGGAGTCCAGCATGGAAATCGCCTGCGCGAGATCATCCTTGTCGCCCATCGCCATCGTGGACGGGTTATGGATCATCAGCATCGAAACCGGACTGACAAGGACTTCATCTCCTGCCATTGCAATGACCGATGCTGCCGATGCGGCAAGGCCGTCGATCTTCACTGTGACCTTGCCAACATAGGACAGAAGCATGTTGTATATCTGTGCTGCCGCCCAGACATCTCCACCCGGCGAGTTGATCCAGACCGTGATCGGTCCTTTCCCGGAATCCAGATCGGACTTAAAAAGAGCCGGAGTGACGTCATCGTCAAACCAGCTCTCAGAAGCGATGGTCCCGTTCAAAAACAGCGTGCGTTCCGCAAGATCCGGATCTTCTCCATCCGGTGCTTTATTTCGCACCCACTTCCAAAACTTGTTCATGAGTTCCTCCTTCCCCTTTTGCGGGGTTTTGTATTTTTGGTATCTTCCTCCGGCTCCTGTTCCTGCTCAGGCTCTTCCTGCTTCTTCGGATCATCTTGTTCTGATGAATCATCGCCACCGGAAGCACTCTGGTAGGCAGCCCCTGCGCTCCGGAGAGGCGTCATGCTGCCGTTCACGAGAAACAGGTTGCCGCCTTCCTCATCCGGAACAAGATCCATGTTCTCCAAGCGCCGGACATCATTTACGCACATAAAACCGTTGCTGATGCCAGTCGCATAGCCCTGCATGCGGGAAGCGTAATTACCGCGGAGCAGTCCATCCACGTTGAACCTCGCGTAGTAGATCTTCTTCTCTTCCGGGGTGAGAAGCGACCGGGAGATCGCGGACTCGATTCGGGTCAGCCAAGGCTGCAGGCTGTAGGTCACGAATTCGAGCGACTGTTCCTCGATGTTCGAAAAAGTCGCGTGTTCGAGGTCGCCTATCATATGGGGAGGTACCCGGAAGATTCGGGCGATCTCATCGATCTGGAACTTTCTCGTATCGAGGAACTGTGCCTCCTGCGGATTGATGGAGATTGGCGAATACTTCATCCCCTCTTCGAGAACGGCTACCTTTCCGGCGTTCTGGCTGCCGCCGAATGCTGCCTGCCAACTGTCTCTCACCTTCTCCGGATCCTTCAGGATACCCGGATGCTCGAGGACACCGGAAGGCGCTGCTCCGTTCTCAAAGAACTTCGAGCCGTATTCCTCACAGGCCATCGAGAGCCCGATCGAGTTCTTTGCCATCGCAATCGGACTGTATCCGACAAGGCCATCGAAACCGAGCCCCGGGATCTGCATCACCTCATGGGGAGAGAGCTTTACGATCGTCTCCTTCATCGTCGGCGCATCGGATCCCTTGGACCAGAGGTACTGGTAATAGATGTGCCCGTTCTCATCGCGGTCCACGGTCATGCGGTTTGGCATCAGAGGATACAGCGCTGTGACTTCTCCCTTGCCGTTTCGGATGATCTGCACAAAGCCATTACCCCACAGGAGAAGGTGTGTCATGAGGGTCTCCCAGAAGGAATAGGCTGTCATCTCCTCGTTCGGCTCGCTATGGAGAAGGAAGTACAAAGGATGGTCCGTTGCCTTTACCTTGCTGCCATCCTCTTCTTTGTAGAGGTGAAGCGGCAGGCTGGCCACAGCTTCTGCAAGCACCCGGACGCAGGCATACACAGCGGTGACCTGCATGGAGCTTCGCTCTGTCACGGTCTTCCCGGAAGAAGTATGTCCGTAATAAGCCCGGTACACGCTCCCGGATGTCATATCCTGCGGATCCGCTCTCGCCTTCCTTCTGTGGAATAAATCCTTAAATCCCATCGATTACTCCTCCATCAAAATGTGATCAGCCCACGACTGTCGTAAACACTCTCTGCATGTTCCTGCCGGATACAGCGATCCAGCGCCATGATTGCAGCGACGATACCGTCGATTTTTTCAGGCGATTTTGCCTTCGTGGGCTTCACGTTGTCAGCTGCGTCTCGATCAACCACCACGTTCAGAGCCATCCACTTAAGGACCGGATTGCCGCCGTGGATGATCTTTCCCTCCATCATCAGCTTGTAGAACTCTTTCGTAGGAGGGGACATATCCTTAAATCCCTGCCCGAAGGGAATCATTGTCATCCCATCGTCCTGCAGGTTAATGATGAGCTGGGTCGCATTCCAGCGGTCGACTGCAATCTCCTTGATGTTGTAGATCTTGTAGAGGTCGAGGATAAACTTCTCGATAAAATTGTAGTCGATCACATTTCCTTCGGTCGCTTTCATGTATCCCTGCTTCACCCACACATCATAGGGGACTGATGCCCGGCGCACCCGGATCGGAATCGTGTCTTCCGGTACCCAGAAGAACGGAAGGCAGATGTATTTCTCCGTCTCGTCTCTCGGCGGGAACATCAATACCAGCGCGGTGATATCTCCGGTACTCGAAAGGTCGAGACCGCCGTAGCACTCCCTTCCCCGGAGGCTGTCCAGATCAATCGGCTCATTGCCCTGATCAAAGACCTGCTCCGGAATGAAGGCGGTCGTACTGGATACCCACATATTAAGTCGGAGCTGCTTAAACACCGCTTCCTCTGCCGGATTCTCCATCGCCTCGTGGTAATGCTCCCGGACACGCTCAATGTTGATCGTCTGCCCGAGACTTGGATTTGCCTTATACCAGTTCTTCTCATCGTGCCAGTCTTCTCCTTCTTCCAGTCCATAGACGACTGGATAAAAGGTATGATCCACGCGCTGTCCGGAAAGGATATCTTTTGCCTTCTGATGCAGCTCGTAGCAGATTGAATTCTTATCTGTACCCGCCGTTGTAATAAGGAAATACAATGGCTGTTCACGTGCATCACCAGACCCTTGTGTGAGTACATCGAAGAGTCTTCTAGTGGGTTGCGCGTGAACCTCATCGAACACAAGCCCGGATACATTCAAGCCGTGTTTCGTTCCTACCTCTGCCGAAAGCACCTGGTAGAATCCAGCGTTTGAGTAGTTCACAATCCGCTTACTTGCAGCCATGATCTTAGAGCGCTTCAAAAGCGCCGGTGTCATGTTTACCATCTGATGAGCAACATCAAAGACAATGGATGCTTGCTGCCGGTCTGCCGCAGCACCATAGACTTCAGCAGACGGCTCGTTGTCTGCATAGAGAAGATACAAAGCCACCGCAGCAGCAAGCTCTGACTTTCCATTCTTCTTTCCGATTTCGATGTAAGCTGTCCGGAACTGCCGGTTCCCGTCGGGCTTCACGATCCCAAAGAGATCCCGGATGATCTGTTCCTGCCACGGAAGGAGCCAGAAACGCTTTCCGGCCCACTTACCTTTGGTGTGTCGGAGCATCTCGATGAACTTCACCGCCCGGTCTGCTTTCGATGCATCATAATGAGACGTCGGCAGCATGAACCGGGTTGGCTGATAGTCCGTGAGCTTTGGCATATCCTCAGGACGTTCCTCCATTACGGATCACCTCCCAAAAGCTCCTCCATTTCATCCTCCGGTTTGTTTTGCCCGGCATCCGCGATGAGCCTCGACCTCGATGCCGGGGTCAGACCGAACTCCGTCGCAAACTTTCCCATCTGCTTCATATAGGTCTGAGCGATCGACACCTGCGGGACCTGCTGCCAGTATCCGGAAGGCGTTCGCACGATCGAACCGTGCTGGCTGATGAACTCCTCTGCTTCCTTCCATCTGGCGTAGGACTGACAGTATCCAGCGAAGGCTGCCATGTCGACTTCTGTAAGGATTCCAAGAGCCTCCATCTTCTTCGCCAGCCGGTGCCATTCCTTTCTGGCATCTTTATCGAGCCACTTCGGACAGGCAGGTGCTTTCCGCTCTGGCTTTGGCTCGTTCTCATTCAATTTTCTTTTTCCCGGATTTCCTTCCAGCTCCTTGATTGCTGTTGGGGTCGGCTTTCTTCCTCTGGTCGCCATAGGGAACACCTCCTTTCTGTCCATCAAAAAAGGACCGCCGAAGCGATCCCGTCCCATGTGGTATGTATGTGTACGAGAGAAAGAGCCGTTTGGCTCCCTCCCGGAATATGCTTTTTTAGTTCAGGCTGTGCAGGATAGCTGCCACCGCAAGCTGTGCGTTTTCCGTTTCCGGCTCGATATCCCATCCTCTGTTATCAGGAATTATCGATAACAGAGGTTATCAATACTTTTGAGTTATCACGAAACATCGCCTACATGCTCGGTATTAGGTTAAACACTCGGATATATTTCGTGATAACAAACATTCAGTCA
>Ga0214925_100305_pt1 | contig 30066 bp, 28 predicted proteins | sample Stichaenrichment_FD_168299 | JGI IMG/M metagenome (GOLD analysis project Ga0214925, IMG submission 168299) | Xylose enriched microbial communities from anaerobic bioreactor in Madison, Wisconsin, United States - 63SRT | ecosystem: Engineered > Bioreactor > Anaerobic > Unclassified | place: USA... | reverse complement strand
CACAGGCAGGGCGAGGGTTGTGGCATCCCATGCCTCGCCATGGAAGGTCAGCACATTGCGGGCAATACCGGAGAGGCCGATACCCGAAATACGGGACGGCATGCCGGGGAAGAATTCCGCCGTCAGCGCGCGGGAAAGACCGACCGCTTCAAAATTGCACCCACCACGGTAAGACGCCACAATGGAAATGCCCATTTTGGACATGATCTTGAGCAGACCCTTGTCCACCGCCTTGCGGTAGCGTTCCATGCATTCACGCAGGCTGAACGTGCCAAACAGGCCCCGGCGATGCCGGTCTGCAATACATTCCTGCGCCAAATACGGGTTAACCGTGGTGGCCCCTACCCCGATCGTCACGGCAATGGCGTGTACATCCAGCGCTGTGGAGGTCCGCACGTTCAGGGACGTGAAAGTCCGCAGGGATGTGCGCACCAGATGCGTATGCACCGCGCCGGTGGCCAGAATCATGGGAATATAGGCACGGCTGGGAGACTGGTTCTCGTCACTCAGGAACACATGCGTGCACCCGCCACGTACGGCTTCTTCCGCCTCACGCCGGATACGGGCAATGGCTTCGCGCAGTCCTGTCTCGCCATCCTTTACCGGGAAGGTGCAATCGATCACGCAGCCAGAAGCACCGCAGAACGCCCGCAGAGATTCATACTCGCCAGAGGTCAGAACCGGGCTGGGCAGTTGCAGCATTTCACACTGGTCAGCAGACTGATCCAGAATATTGCCCAGATTGCCCAACCGGGTGGCAAGGCTCATCACCCGTGATTCCCGCAGGGAGTCGATCGGCGGGTTGGTAACCTGACTGAACCCCTGACGGAAATAATGCGCCAGACCCCGATAACGGGGAGAAAGCACGGCCAGCGGCGTATCATCCCCCATCGAACCAATGGCTTCCGTGCCATTTTCAACCATGGGCTGCAGGATGGTTTCCAGATCTTCCAGCGTGGTGCCAACGGCCAACTGGCGGCGGCGCAGTTCCTCGCCCTGATAATTCACAGGCTCGGTCACATCGGAGCGCACAATGGAACCAATTTTCTGGATACGCCCCACCCAGGAGGAAAATTCCTGACGGGCGGCCAGAAGATCCAGCAGTTCTTCATTGCCATACAGTTTGGGTGTTTGCAGGTCCACGCCTATCACGTCACCCGGCCCAAGGCGGCCACGCTTGACCACATTGGCTTCGGGCACCCGCACCATGCCGGTTTCAGACCCTACAATCAGCAGGCCATCAGCCGTTACGGTATAGCGCAGGGGGCGCAGGCCGGAACGGTCCAGCCCGGCGATCACCCACCGGCCATCCGTGGCGCACAGGGCGGCGGGGCCATCCCACGGTTCCATCACGGCGTTGCAGTAGGCAAACATGTCCCGATGGGACTGCTTCATGGAGGAATTGCCCCCCACGCTGGCAGGCACCATCAGGGCCTTGGCCGCAGGCGCGTCCCGGCCAGAGAAGGTCAGCAGTTCAAACACGTTATCCAGAATGGCGGTATCAGACCCACCCGCCTGCACCAGCGGTTTGATATCCTCCATCCACGGGTCAAGCTCTGGATGAGACAGCCGTGTTTCATGGCTTTTCATCCAGTTGACGTTACCGGAAATGGTGTTGATTTCCCCGTTATGGGCCAGCCGCCGGAATGGCTGCGCCAGCTTCCATGTGGGGAAGGTGTTTGTGGAATAGCGCTGGTGATAAATGGCAAACCGGCTGACAAAGCGCTTGTCCAGAAGATCCGGATAGAACTCGGTCAGATGCTCGGCCAGAAACATCCCCTTGTAGATGATCGAACGGCAGGAGAGCGAGCAGATATACAGGTCCACCTGCGCCGCAATGGCCGCTTTCTCGATCTTGCGCCGGATGACGTACAGATCACGCTCAAACGCATCTTCCGCCTTTCCGGGCAGATTGCGGATCATGATCTGTTCAATTTCCGGCCGGGTGGCGTTCGCCTTTTCCCCAATGCAGGACGTATCAATCGGCACCTGACGCCAGCCGTAAATGCCGTAACCAAACGCCAGAATCTCAGTTTCAATAATCTGGCGGCACTGTTCCTGCGCGGTCAGGTCCGTCTTGGGCAGAAACACCTGCCCCACAGCAATAATGGTGCCGTCTTCAGGCTGATCCCCCGTGCTGGTGATGGCATCGGCAAAGAAATCCTGCGGAATTTCAACGTGAATCCCCGCGCCGTCACCCGTTTTACCATCAGCATCCACCGCGCCGCGGTGCCAGATGGCACTCAGCGCCGCAATGCCGGCTTCCACCACATCACGCCGGCTTTTGCCATCAAGGGCGGCAATCAGACCAACGCCGCAGGAATCACGTTCATCCGCAGGGTCATACAACCCTTCAAGCGCGGCAACGTTGTTGTCCCATGCTTCCAGAAAAGCCTCGGCGCTTTCACCCATTCCGGTGTTCGGGAGCTTGTCCATATCCATTACCCCTGCTCCGCCACGGCATCGGCCGATGCGTTTGCTTTAATCCATTTATGAATGCGTTCGGCGGCATCCCGCCCATCCCGGATGGCCCACACCACAAGGCTGGCGCCGCGCACAATATCACCCGCGGCAAACACGCCCGGCAGGGTGGTCATGAAGCTGTCCTGCCGCACCTTGAGCGTACCCCAGCGCGAAACTGCCAGATCAGGCTGCCCCCACAACTGCGGCAGGGGTTCCGGATCAAACCCCAGCGCCGTGATGACCAGATCGGCATCCAGCGTGAAAGAACTGCCTTCCAGCGGCTCAACGGACTGACGGCCCGTAGGGTCCGCCATGCCCAGCTTCATGCGGGTGGCGCGCACGCCTGTCACATGGTCATCACCCAGAAACGCTTCCGGAGCGGCCAGCCAGACAAACTCCACACCTTCCTCTTCCGCATTTTTTACTTCTCGTGCGGAGCCCGGCATATTGGCCTTGTCACGCCGGTAGAGGCATTTCACGGATTTTGCCCCTTGCCGGATGGCAGTGCGCACGCAGTCCATGGCGGTATCCCCACCACCCAGCACCACCACGTTCTTACCTGCGGCATCCAGCCCTTTGGCGTCCTCAGGCAACGTATCACCCAGAGAACGACGGTTGGAGGCGGTCAGATAATCCAGCGCGCGTTCAATGCCGGGCAGGCCAGCACCGGGGCCGCCAATTTCACGGGCCTTATACACGCCAGTGGCAATCAGCAGGGCTTCATGCTTCTTGCGCAGCTCCGCAAACGGGATCTCGCCTTCCACGTCTCCAACACCCTGCCCCAGATGGAAGGTGACGCCACTGTCTTCCAGCAGCCTGTGGCGGCGGGAGACAATGTCCTTTTCCAGCTTGAAACCGGGAATACCATAGACCAGCAGGCCGCCTACACGGTCATACCGATCATACACATGCACCTGATACCCGACGGCGCGCAGGCGTTCCGCCGCAGCAAGCCCTGCGGGACCAGCGCCCACAATACCAACGGATTCCGGCCGTTCGCGCAGCGGGCGGGTGGGCTTGACCCATCCGTTCTCAAACGCTGTATCGGTAATGTACCGCTCCACCGCACCAATGGTCACGCTTTCAAAACCGGGTTCAATCACGCAGTTGCCTTCACACAGGCGATCCTGCGGGCAGATGCGGCCACAGATTTCAGGAAACGTGTTGGTAGCGGAAGAGACCTCATACGCCTCCTCCAGCCGACCGTTTGCGGTCAGCATCAGCCAATCGGGGATATTGTTGCCTAGCGGGCAATGCACGGAACAGAACGGTACGCCGCACTGGGAGCATCGGCTGGCCTGTTCCGCTGCCTTAACCGGTTTGAAATCTTCATAAATCTCATCGAAATCGGCCCGCCGGTTCTGGGCGGTCCGTTTTTCAGGCTGCTGCTGCGCAACAGAGACAAATTTCAGCATCGGTGTGGTCATGCGGCAATTCCCGAAGAAAGGGCGCGTCAAGACAGACCTCGCCCCCAGACAAGCGAACCTCAGGTAGCGCCTTACCCCATGCAATGAAAAGACAGTATTGCTGTCCTTTCTTTCTTTTTTACCGATTCAGATCAAAATAAACCAAAAATCCTATATGATTTAAGTATCAAACCGGACCTATATACCCCTAACCTCTTATTCTGGAACCATAACACCAGATCGACCGCCACCAGCCCGATATCGGTCCAGATAGAAGGGCACAGTGTTCTCAATACTGCGCGGCGCGATACCAAGTTCCTCAAATCCCGGCTGGCCGGGGGGCACCACATTATCCTCTGACAACATTCGCAACTGATCACGCGTGATCAACTTGCCCGGCAGCCGCTCAAAAATACTGGCCTGCAAGGATGCCAGCGCAGAAGGCACAGTAAACAGCAGGCGGTCACGCTGCGTTTCCTTGAGCACCCACTGATAAATCTGCCGCATGGTGAGAACTTCCGGCCCGCCCAGAGACCAGATCTTTCCCGCCAGCGTGGTATCAAGCGCAATGCGGGCAAGTGCCTGCGCCACGTCTCCTACAAAAACCGGCTGCACACGGGTATTGGCGCCATATACCGGCAAGATCGGCAGATAGCGGGCCATGGTGCCGAACAGATTGAAGAAATGATCTTCCGGGCCAAAGATAATGGAGGGCCGCACGATCGAGGCGTGCGGAAGATGGCGTCTGACAGCATCCTCCCCGGCAGCGCGGCTACGCCCGTAAGCGGAAGCGGCTGAGGGAGAAGCCCCCAGGGCGGACATCTGAACAAAACTGTCCACACCAGCAGCGGCGGAAAGACGCGCCACACGCTCAGCGCCCAGCACATTCACGGCCTCCAGCCCCTGCCGGGATGTGGAGCCCAGCACACCTACCAGATTGACGACGATGGACGCGCCTTCCACCACGCAGGCCACGGAAGCATCATCCAGCACGGAGGCATAGAAAGGCGCAATCTGCCCCACCCGCCCCAGGGGGCGCAGAAGAGTCGCACGGTCGGGCCGCCTGCTGGCTACCCTTACGGTATAGCCGGCCTCGGCCAGATTCTGGACCACATACTGCCCAACAAAGCCATTGCCACCCAGAACTGTTGCAATCTTACCTGTGCTCATTCCCAAAAAACCTTCTGCTTCCCTCATCAGGGCTGGGGGCGTCCGGCACGCCTTAATCTTTTAGTGCGCGCCGTCACGTTTCGGTCCGCCCTCTGGCTCCTGCCCACCCCTTTGAAATACGGTCAAAAGCCTTTGGCAGGCGGGCGTTTCAGACTGTGTTCCATTCCACTCCACAGGGCCAGAGCGCGGCACCACACAAATCTGTCAGATATTTTTCATTTTCTCTGTTGACGGCCTCTCAAAGGCAGAGTAAATCCCCCTTCACCACCCCGGAACACTCCGGGTTGCCTCTGAGCCCAGATGGCGGAATTGGTAGACGCGCAGGTTTCAGGTATCTGTGGCCGCAAGGTCGTGGAAGTTCGAGTCTTCTTCTGGGCACCAACATATCGCAGTTTACTGCGAATGTTTACAGGGTTTGGTGTAATTTGGTTGAGTGACTGGTTCACTTGCCAAATTACACCCACCCCCTCTTCTCTTACAGTCCGACTGAATAGATCAAGCACCTCAACGTTTGGTGCGTGTGCTCTGTTCCCATACGCAGCCTTCTCCGCCCTGCATGCAAGAAGCGGCCCGAAGAAGCCGGTGCTAAGTATGAATTCGGCCTCTTACGCTGACAAACGGCGTGAGCCTCACCATATGAGTGAGACCAAGGGCACGGCGTTCATGTGTAACACCAAGATCGGCAGGATGTGGTGATCGCCCCCTTCCCGCTTTTGATGCAGCCTCTTCACCGTGCAAGCTGGACCGCGCAGAGAAAGCAGGACTCGTTTACGCTATCAGGCAGGAAGGCAACAAGGCTGTGAATGTGTCTATTTGTGAGCAGAAAGAAAGAACATCACAAATAAAATAAATAGAAAAAACAGGCCGGAAAACATCCACGCCATTTTAAAGCATAATTGACTCTCTCATCGAAAATGTTATGAGGGTTTATACAACGTTAATATATTAGAAATAAATTTTAATGTTTCGTTTACAATTTTCTTATCGCAAAAGTATTTCCATAGTTTCATGAAAATATGGCAATCATAGTTTCCGATTATCTATCGCACCAATACGAGCAGAGCTGAAACATGGGACATATGGAAAAAGCAGCTGAAACTTATGCCAAAGCGCTTTTTCCTGCGTTGCAGACGGTCTCTCCTGCCACGCTTCTTGATCTGCAAAGCGCCATGCTTGATGCCACGCCGGACTGCATCAAGGTTTTATCGCGCGATGGCACGCTTCTGATGATGAATCGCGCTGGCTGTCTGGCGCTGAACGTTCCACGTGAATCAGGCTTTGGCATGCCCTGGCTCTCCCTTCTGCCGCCAGAGGTGTATGAGGAAGGGAAAAAGGCGCTGACAAAAGCCGCCGGGGGTGAGAGGGTCCGCTTTCAGGGCAAAAGCCGTAGCCCGGGCGGCTTCATGTATTGGGACAACATTCTTATTCCGCTGGTGACAACAACGGCTGAAGACGGTCTCACTATTTTATGTGTCTCCCGCGATATCACGCAGACAACCACCCTGCGGCTTGAACTGGAAGAAGCACTGGAGCGGGAACGCGTGCTAACGCAGGAAATGCAGCACCGTATTGGCAATCTTTTTTCCATTGTAAACGGGCTCGTCTCCCTTTCAGAAAGAGAAGCCGCACAGGCAGGGGATGCACCAAGCGCCACCCATATTCTAAAAGACAAGCTCAGCGCACTTGCCCGCGTCTCCTCTCTGGCACGCCACGGAAAAGGGGATGATCCACTTCAAACGGAAGCCATGGATCTGCGCAGTATTCTTCAGGCGGTGCTGCAACCCTATGGCACGCGCTGCACACTGCATGGAGACGCCATCAAGGTCGCCAAAAATGAGGTGACATGCTTCTCTCTCATTTTCCATGAGCTTGCGACAAACTCCATGAAGTATGGCGCACTGAGCAGTTTCCACGGTCTTGTCTCTCTGGACTGGACACAGGAGGACTCTCACCTGCGCTTCAACTGGACGGAAACAGGAGGGCCACCAGTTTCCGCCCCACCACACACATTCGGCTTTGGCAGCGGGCTGCTTGATCGCCTTGTTCGCTCTGCTGAGGGGAAGGTAAAAAGAGAATGGCTCCCCGAAGGGCTGAGCGTGAGCCTGTGGTTTCCTAACACGCCAGAGTGACCTGATTCAGGGCAAGCCACAGGGAAATCACACCCTCCCAGAGAGATGATCCGTTTTTCCTTGCGCCGGAGAGGCCACGCCACCTGCGCGGGCAATGGCTTTGACTTCCCCTCTGATCTTCCCGGCCCATCAGCCCCCTCCCGATCCCGTTTGCACGACAACGCTCAGAGCGTGAACACCCCCACAGGCCCACAAGGCGGTTACTGCCCGCAGAGCATAGGCCAGTTTCCCGTTAACCAGACGGGCCGCTTTTACACTTATCCCCAGATTCTGCGGATGGTTGCGTGGGTAAGCCTGTGGATAGCGGGTACATTTTTAGGGGATTATGTCAGCAGACCAGAGCCGCCCCCAGAAAAGCAGCATTCTCGGCCCGCAGCTTTTCCAGATCATCCCCTGTCGGATAAAGGCCGCCCGGTAGCATGAGCTGCGGCCATAATACGCCATGCACTTCCATCAGGCGGGACCGTAGCCAGCGCCACGTACATTTCTGCCGCGTGCCCCATGTCAGCAATGTTACCAGATCATCATCCGCCGTTCCGGCATAATCCCAGACCAGCACACAATGTCCGCCCCACGAGCCGGGGCGCTGGTCTCCCGGGCTCAGGGTATCCCACACGCCGGGAGCCTGATCGGCCAGAGCCAGTTGCACCCCCACATAAGCAGCCCCCAGCCCGGCGACGATCAACCGCAAAGTGTTGAAGTCACCCTCTTCTGCCGTGCCCCATAAGGGATAGAAGGTCTGCGTAGTCAGCGCATATCCGGCCCGCCCGGCACACGCCAGAACATCCACTTCCACTCCCCCCTGATCCGTTACCGGACGAGCGGGATCATAGCCGGTGGAGAGGCTGTAAAAATGCAGGGCATCCTGCTCGGTTACGGCAACCTGAAATCCGGCAAGTGCCGCCGTGGCCCGGATATGGTTGCCCAGCCCAACCGATGTGCAGTCCCCCACCCGATCATTGCCCAGCAGGAGCGGTGCCGGGTCAATATGGTCGCGCACCAGACGCGCAGGTGCCTTCCGCGCCATCATCCGTAAACCGGACAAGCGCGGTTGCCCGGCCCGACGCTCTGCGGGCCGACATCCCAATTTTCTCTGCATAACGATCCTGAAAAAAGAAGAGGCCGCACGAAGTGCCTGTTCGGCTTCTCCCTACGGCCTCAGATTAAAGCATGGGACAGTTTGGCTGGCCGGTCGCATCATTATCTGGCAACATCGCGCCAGAGAGCAAACGTGCATCCCTGCACACAGACAAACTTGATTACTGACGTAACTGGCGCATCATGGAGGCGTCTTGCTGGGTCTATGCGTCTGACTGAAAGCGAGCAAAATAGAGACGCTTGTTACGCTCCCTACGCATCACGCTTTCAGATTAGTCTTTTCACACAATAATGTTTTCTACCCAGCATGCTTTTCTGGGGCTTCCAACACGCGGTCAACGCATGGTGGAAACACCTATACCATGGAAAGGAGACGGTGCCAGAAACGGTGATTGTAAACCCGTCTACCAGCCTCCCCTACGGAAGGCTTTTCCCACAAAAAGCAAAATCGAACGGGCTTTATTTGTTGCGCATCGCCTTGGCGACCATCATGAAGAATACCGCAAGCGCCACGCTGACGGATACAATCAGCCGCGCGGCGGGTTTCTGCTGTTTCTGAAACTCTTCAGACAGTTTTTCCATGATCTGTGTCCTCCTTGCTGTAGGGGCACAACGTTCGCCTGAACCTGTTGTTCCCTCCGGTCTTTACCCTGTCAGGCGTCTGGCCACTGCCGCTGCCGTCTGCCCCATACGAACAGAATAACCAGCACTGTCTGCGCCCCCATACCCGCCAGAACGCATAGCAGATCACGCAGCACCATCAGCCGGACACCCCAAGCACAGCAAGAGCCGCACTCTCACTCATGCGCGACGACACATTGTTTGCACGCAAGCCCGTGCTCACCATGGCCTGCATAAGAGAGGTAATGGTCTCGGCTGCTGTCATGGCGAGGCTCATCTTGTCACGCACGGTTTGGGAAAACCCAGCTTCCGCCTGCAACAACGTCCCGGCCGCGCTGAGCACGGTTTCAAAGTCTGCCAGAATGGACTGAAACGCCTGTTTGACGGACGCATTGTTGTAAGAAACCGTCAGACTTCCGTTTGCCTGCGTTTTCAGACTATCAAGAGCAGCCAATGCGTTTTGTGCACAGGCCTCCACCACAGCAACCAGTGGCGCGCCAATGCCCTGCGCCACATTCGGCACAGCCAGCACCATCTGCGCAAAATTGTATCCAGCCTGCGCATAGGCCTCCACCTTGGCGACATCCAAAGTAAAAGAGGTCACAGACCCATGAGTGGTTACAGTGCAGGCGGTCAGAAGTCCGCCCAAGCAGGCCACACCGCCCGACTGCATAAAAGTACGACGTGAAATGTGCGTCATAGTGCGTGTTCCATAAAAAAAGCCGCCATAAGGCAGCCGTGAATGAGTTTGCGTCTGAAGAGAAAAATTACGATGTACTCTTGCCTGACGGGTCAGAAGACTGCGGGTGCGCTGCCGTGTTCTGGCCAGTGGCGAGGTGATTTGCAGCCCACCCGAAATTCAGGCCGATAACAGACACAAGCTTATATGCCGCCATCCACCGTGACCCTTCCTGTGGCGCTGGCACTGCCGTTGCAATGGCCCCGCAGATAATCACCACTGTGCACAAAATGGTATCCCACGGTGCCGGGACTTCAGAAACCACAAGTGGCACAAGCGCAACAATACTGCTGATCTTGCCGCCGGTTACAAGAACCTGCTTCATGATCCTTCTCCTTTAAGGCCGATACGATAAAAGGCGTGATGGCCTATTGTTTTTCTGTAGAACCTTCCGCACGCCCAGACAGGCGGCGCTGTACGACGATCAAAATAATGGTCCGCGCCATCCGTAAGATCAGGCAGTTGGCCCAGTTCCATCTGAAACGCCAGCAACAGGGCCTCATGAAACTGTGGGTTTTCTGCTGTTACAGTCAGTAGTTTTTCCCTGTTGGGGTCTTGGTGCCTCCAACAGGAAAACTGTGCTGGTGCCGTGCAGACGGAGATCACATCCCGCCCCCACCATCCCGGCTGAACAACACGGTTATGCACCACATTCAGAACCGCCTGCATGCCCTGAGAGCCTTCTCCCCGTGCCTCACCCCATGCTGTGCGGGCGGCAATATCAACGGGCGTGTTCATGCACCACCACCCAGAACATGCCTCCAGACATGCCACAGAGCATCCCCCATCCGCGCCCAGCCAAGGAGTGTGGTGGCACCTGCAATTACCGTCACGGTAATCCAGTTCGCCAGGCGGATGCCGCCTTCTATACGGGCAAGACGATCAGAAACTTCTGCGTCACGCCTATGGGTATTACGGCTCATGTCATCAACGCGGCTCATGATCTCCTGCCGTGTACAGGCCGCATTATCATCAACAGCCTGCGTCAGATCCCGCCGTAATTCGGAAAACTGGCGCGAAAGAAGGTCCAGCCCATCGCGCAGATGATCATGCCTGCCTTCCACCCGCGCCACGCGTTCACGCAGCACGGCGACTTCCTCCGCCGTTGCGCATCGATTATCTTGCATGATGTGTGTCCAGAAACAGAAAAACCACCCCGAAGGGTGGTTTCAAAAACGGAAATGTCTGCGAGAGACATCTCCCAAGCTGAATCTGTCTTAAGGCTGACCACGCGCGCACTCAAGCTTGGTGGAGGCATCCCTCCGACACAGAAAACCTTTCAGGCACACACAGATGCAGCTGCGGGAAGCAGGGTTCTTCGCCCCCCCTTCTCCCCAGGTGGGCTGTGCAACAAACGTTACCAGTGTGCTACCGATGCCATGTCACCATGGTTGCGCATCACGTCTTTGTCGCTCTTTTACAGGTCTGCCGTGAAGGAGAACTTGAACGTTCTTGGCAAACCTTGAAGCAGATAGCCATTGAATGCGGAAGACCAGTAACGGGTGTTTGCAATATTATCCACCCCAAACCGCAGGGTAAGGGGCTTGTGCTGCACCGCAAATGTATAGCGCATGCCCAGATCAAACCGTGTCCACACAGGCAGATGCAGCGTGTTGGCCGTGTTCACCCACTGCTTGCCGGTATTGACCACACGCCCCACCACGGTGCCGCCTTTGAGGAACGGCAGATCATATTCCAGATTGCCGTTAATGGTGTAATTGGGCACCCCGATCGCGGTATGGCCGTTATCCACCCCACCTTCCGTACGGCGCAGTTGTGCATCAATCAGCGTGGCGCCCCCATTAAAACGCAGGCCGGGCAAGATCTGCCCATTGATGCTCAGTTCCGCCCCCCGGTTGCGCTGCTTTCCATCTGCACGGAAAATCAATGCCCCTTCAGTCCCATACGGAGCTGTGTAGGAATTAGGTTGGGATGTTTGATAAAAAGCCAGCGTGGTGGTGAAGCGCCCGATATCATACTTGGCACCAATTTCGTACTGCACACTTTTATAGGGCGGGAAAATCTGGCCCAGATTAACAACATTGCTGCCAGAAGCTGTTGGCCCCTGCGCCAGCCCTTCTATGCGGTTGAAATAAATAGACGTGCGGCGCGTTGGGTGAATAACCAGCCCCACAACGGGGGTAATGGCATCCCGATTATAATGGGCGGTCAGTCCACCTCCGTTATAGTCATACCCATTGATCAGCATGTTCTGGTACCGGAAACCCGCTGTCAGCGCGATACGATCATGCCAGAAAGACATGGTATCTGAAAAATACAGGCTATAGAGGCGTGTCTGACTGTTACGCTTGGGATTATTGATGTCTCCACCAACAAAATTCTGCTCCAGCGGTGCAGCATAGTTGGGGTGATACAGGTTGGTCGCAATGGAAGACCCCCATGCCATGGCATAGGCCGTATCAAACTCCTCCCACAGGCCAGATCCGCCTGCATTCATCTCATGCTTGACCGGCCCGGTGTTGAAGTGCGCGCGCACGCCTGCGCGGGTACTTTCATTGGTCTGCACAACAGGAACATACATGCTGCCGCTGGTGCCATCTCCGGTGCGGCCGTCAGAAATGGTCAGGGAGGAATAATCCCCTTTCTCGTTCCCACCCATTCCGCCAAAAGCTGCATAAGCAGTGAGATGTTTTGAGAAATCATGCTCTACATTCAGCATACCGAAGATGTAGTTCAGCTCATTATATGTCCATGCCTGCCCGTAATTTCGGGCCGCCGAGGGCACACGCGGAACCTTTGTTACGCCGCTGCCCAAAAACACGCCGGGCCGCCCCCACTCCACACCCTGGTTCTGATAGTTCATGTCAACCGAGATACGGGTGCGGTCATCATGCCAGTCAAAATCAGCACCCAGCGCGGCGCTGTGCCTGCGTTCGTGATCAATTGAACCCTGTCCGGAAAGACCTGCCACATTCAGGCGCAGCCCGTAGGCTTTATCCTGCCCGAAACGTCGACCCAGATCCACGCTGCCGCCCCCCGTGGCCTTGCTGGTGTAATCTCCGGTTATACGGGTGATGGGGGTGTTTTCAGCATGTTTGAACATCAGGTTGATGTTGCCACCAATGCCCGTGCCACCGGGGGCCGCCCCGTTCAGAAACGCGCTGGCCCCGTTGAGCACCTGCACCTGATCATACAGTTGTGGGGACACAAGCTGGCGCGGCGTAATGCCATACAGACCGTTAATGGCAACATCATCCCCATACACAGGAAAGCCACGGATAATGAACATCTCGGAAAAATTGCCATAGCCATACGTTGTGCGCACGGATGGATCGTTCTCCAGCACCTGCCCCAATGTCTGGGATTGCTGGTTGAGAATAAGGCTGGACGTATAGCTGCGAATGTTAAAGGGCACATCCAGCCCCTTCTTGGTGCCAAGCGCACCCAACTGGCCACCGCTGATCACTTCCATCTGGTTGCGGCGTTTGGCTTTGACCAGAATCTGCTCATCCGTATTGGCAGGTGTGGTTCCCGTCTCTGCCTGTGGTGTGCTGGCCGCAGCCACCGTGGCGGTCGGCGGGGCAACGGCGGATGACCCGGCAGACTGCGGAAGCGTGCCAGCACTACGGGCATTCCGCGCTGCGGCGGACGCTGGCTTAGCAGGCACTTTGGCAAGAGGCGTTTCTGCCGCGTGCACCGGCGCAGCGCCCGCCCCGGCAACAACAACAACAACCGTAGCCAGCAGGATGTGACGCCTACACCGGCCGGAAAGGAACAGGCATCTCATCATGATCATTCACACCTTCAGGAAGAGCGTCTCTCGTGCCCCCGTTCATACGCAATTGATAGCTATTCGCAAATGTAATTATTGTCATATGGCCCAGAAGCCTCTGTTCTCCCCCTTTCAACCGCGGTAACAAAACGCCATGCCTGACACCGCCAGAAAACCCTTCGCCCGCCACACGGCCGCCGCCGTGAGCAGACAGAGTGAAAAACGCCGTGCTGTTTACAGGCGCATGGCATGGCTGGCCGCGGCAACGGTGCTTGCCTATCTGATGGCTCATTTTCTTGTCATGCATGCTGTGCTTGGCAACGGTCCGGAAAACAGACTCGCCACCACCATGGCAGAAGCCGTTGCAATAGCCCTGCTGCCGCTTTTGATTCTGTTGGGATATGGCGCGCGCACCCACGCCTGGGGGTTATGGGTTCTGCTTGTGCTGTGCGGCGGAATGGCGCTCTACAATCGCATCGCACCATGACAAACGTTTCTGCTCATGCGTGAAACATTTCGGGTTCATATGGGGTGGTTGCACAGTTGGGTCGGGTTTCTGGCCGGGCTGGTGCTGACATGCATTTTTGCAACAGGCACCCTGAGCGTATTTGACAAGGAAATAACGCAGTGGATGCAGCCGGAGGTCACTCTGGACCACCCACCGGACCCTACTCCGCTCGCCCTGCAACGCGCAGCCGAAACCACAATGGCGGAACAGGAGAAAGACCTGTTTGCCTTCATAACGCTCCCCTCTCTTCGGGACCCGGTTATCCGCGTGCTGCACTATGACGGGCATGAGTTCATTGGCCCCGTGCTGGACCCTGTTGATGGCCATATCTTTCCCGCGCGCGCCACGGCCGGGGGGCAGTTTTTCTATGATTTTCACTTCGCCTTACGCAATGGCCCTGTGGTGGGGTGCACCATTGTTACGCTGCTGGGCGTATGTCTTCTGGTAGCCGTTGGGTCTGGTATCGCCATTCATATCAAGGCCATGTGGCCTGATCTTATCCTGTTTCGTCCCTTTGGGCCGCGCCCGCGTGCATGGCTGGATGCCCATCTTGTCACCGGTGTTCTGTTTCTGCCGTTCCTGATCATGATGGCCTACACAGGAACAGTTATACGGGCGCGCGGCATTCTACCGCCCCACCCCTTCCTGCCCGCGCAGCAGACCGAGGCGCCTCCTCCCGCTGCGGCCAGCCCTCCGGCAAAAACAAACGTCTCAGCGCCACCTGCATCTGCCGTCCGGCCGCCCACGCCCCCGCTCGGGCCGTTGATTGCGCAGGCTCAACAGATCCTGCAGGCAGAGCGCTGTGAATTGATCCTGTTCTCCCCCACCCAGATCCGCATTTTCCGGAGTGATGATGCCAGCCTGTTCTTGACGCGCGATCTGGTCACATTCAGCCGTGCGGATGGACACGTCATCAGTTCCTTTATCCAGAAAGGTGCGGCGGCCCGCACTCTGGAACTTCTGCACGGGCTGCATTACGCGCGTTTTTCTTCCGCTCTGCTCCGTTGGCTTTATTTCCTCTCCGGGTTGGCCTGCACGGTGCTCATGGGCAGCGGTCTGGTGCTGTTCCTCATGAAGCGGCGCAAGGCATCCGGCCAAAAAATCCTGTTCCGTACAGCGGAAGGTCTGACCATTGGGGTTCTGGTGGGCCTTCCTCTGGCTATTACCGGACTGTTCTGGGCCAACCGCCTGTTGCCTCTTTCCATGGATGCGCGCATGGAGGCCGAAATTCAGGTGTTTTTCATGCTCTGGGCCTTTTCTGCCCTCCACGGGCTGATCTGCGCGCTCAGAAATACGGCGTACTCTGGCTGGCGCGCGCAACTTGCTGTGCTGGTATTCATGGCGCTGGGTCTGCCGGTTGTGGATGGTCTTACACACAGCCACGGCTGGCTACAGGACGCGGGCCGCTATTATACACTTGATGCGTTGGCCATGCTGAGTGGACTGGCCGCACTGATCGTGTTCCGAAAACTGCGCAGGCAGCCCTCATGATCGCACTCTGTGTTTTCCTTGCATGGGCCAGTGCTTTCTGGGCACATGAACACCTTCAGCCCCGTACCAGCAAGCTGCTCCCCCTCACAACAGTCAGCAAAAGGCTCTACCAATGTGTACGAGCCTGCGCCCCTGCGCTCGCACTTCTCCTTTGCCTTTACCGGGATTTTGAGGAGGGTGTTCTTTACTGGCTGAGCTTGGGTGCTGTAGCAGGGCTTGCCGTTAGCCTTCTTATGGCGGCCCTGAAGCACAAACAAAGCGGGCGGCTTTAACAGGGAGGGCAGTCTTTGTGCTTACCGACAAAGCAAGGAATACACCTCCCTCCCCCGTTCCAATTTTACGCAGGTTTTGGACTATTCACATCGTGGCAGCCTGCAAAGAAGACCGCTAAAAATGCCTGTCAGTAAAGCGTGATACCCGAAGGCGAGAACAAGAAAGCGGACACATTCAGATACAAAAAAAACCGCCAGATGAATCTGACGGTTTTTTCTGCAACCACGTAATTTGAAGCTTTCTTACTTTCCGGAAAGCGGAGCATACGTGCTGGTAATGAACTTAGCCACGTTATCATGCAACTGGGCCAGAGAGTCCTGATGCGCATAGACCATGTGCCCGGATTCATACTGCACAATCTGAATATTCTTGCTCAGATCATGAGAAATCGGCAGATGCCGCATTTCATAAATCCCCTCGAAATACGGGGTTCCCAGATCATAGTAGCCCTGGTTGAGCATCACTTTCAGGCTGGTGTTATGCTTCATGGCCGAGGCCAGATCAGGCAGCACATTTACAGCCCCATGGATGGGGAAATCCGTATTCGGCTGCGCGTGTGAGAAATCCCACTTTGTAATGGCGTCTGAGAAGAATTTGTATTCCTGATACCCATCACCCACCACAGAGCTATTGCCGTAATGCAGCGTGTTGCGCGCGTAATCATTAAACGCAGCAATATAGGCGGAAGACATGGCCGAAGATTGCGGATCATAAAACGGATATTGGGAAAGCTGGTCCATGGTGGGGCCAGAGAAGCGGCTATCCAGACGCCCTGTATCAACCCCTTTATCCCCAAGAAGGGTTTTTTCAAATTCTCCGCCGTTTACACGCAGATCGGCCTTTTTGATGTAGTCCACAGGCAGGCCGGTATAGTCATGCAGTTTCTGGGCAATGGCATCCCGTTTTTCTGGCGTGATGCTGTTTCCATCCTGCAGGGCGGCCGTATAGTCCGTTAGCGCAAAATGCTCTACTTCCTGCAAGAAGCCCTTCAGATCGCTCGGCTGATTGGGAATACGCTTGTGATACCACGCCGTGGCGGCATAGCTGGGCAGGGCCAGCACATAAGGCTGATCCACCGAGGGGTTCATCTGCGCGGCATCAATATCGTTATCGTAGTTCAGAATTTGTGAGAGCAGGATAACGCCGTTCAGATCAATGCCTTTATCATCCGCCAACTGGTTGGCAACAATGGCGGAACGGGTAGTGCCGTAGCTTTCCCCAAACAGATATTTGGGGGAATTGTAGCGCCCATAGCGGGAGAGAAACTGGGCAATGAAGTCCGTAAAGGCACGGGCATCTGCATCTGTGCCAAAGAACGTTTTTTCCTTGTCCGTGCCGGTCAGACGGCCATAGCCGGTGCCGGGCGCATCAATAAACACAAGGTCAGATACATCCAGCAGGCTGTCATTGTTGTTTACAATGGCATAGGGCGCGGCAGGTGTGTGTGCATCATCCGCCGTAACAACCTTTTTGGGGCCAAACGCGCCCATATGTAGCCATACGGTGGAGGAGCCGGGGCCACCATTATAAATGAATGTAATGGGGCGATTTTCCGGGCGAACACCTTTCTTGAAATAGGCCACATAGAAAATGGAAGCCGCTGCCGGTGTTTTTTTATCCTTGTCCTCATCAGGCAGAACGGCGTCATCCCAGCCTTTGGGATGCACTATCAGGGTGCCGGAGACAGCCTGATAGTCAATATGCGCCCCATGCACCGTAACGGAGCCGGTGGAGGTCACGCTCTGCGGTTTGGTAAAATAGTCTGCCGCGCCGTCCTTGGCCTTGGCAGTTTCAGCGGCGGGTTTAGCGTCTTCAGCCCATGCTGCTGGCTGCGCAACCAGCATACCGGCCCCCAGCACGGAAACGCTGGCTAGAAGGGAGGCCAGTTTTACGCCGGCACGATAGCTCTGTTTCATCTCTTTGCATCACTCAGTCATGTTATAATATTTCATTTTATAAACAAACCGAGCCACCCGCCAAGAGGGTTCCTTTCCGTTTGGTAACAATTTTACCGTTGTCTTTTACCCCAGCCCAACCCCGGCGGAGGCAAAATAGCGGTTGACCGCGTTGCACATGGCCCCCGCCACCATGGCCCGATGCCCGGCCTGCCGCAGCGCGGCTTCATCCAGCCGATTGGACATGAAGCCCATTTCCACCAGAACAGATGGAATCTGGGCCGATTTCAGCACGGCAAATGCGGCGTGCCGATGTGGGTGCGGCAACAGCGCGATGCGGGTCTGGAAGGAAGACACCACGGCACTTGCCATATGGGCCGAACCCCGGCGGGCCTCTTCCGTCACCAGACTGGCCAGAATCTGCTGCACTTCTGGCGATGCCCCCTGCACCAGCGGGCCACCAAACCGGTCTGCACTGTTTTCTGTCTGGGCAAGAGCCGCAGTCTGACTATCAGATGCGCCATGGGAATGTGTGTAAACGCTTGCCCCCCGCACGGAGGCATTATGCAGCGCATCCGCATGCATGGAGATAAACAGGGACGCCCCGTGCTGCTGCGCCAGTTCCACGCGGCCATCCAACGGAATGAAGCGGTCAGACGTGCGCGTCATCGCCACGCGGTAGCGGCCCGTGCCCACCAGTTGGCGTTGCAGTTCCGCCGCCGCTGCTTCCGCCACGTGTTTTTCATACGTGCCAGAGAAGCCAATGGCTCCGGGGTCCTTCCCGCCGTGGCCGGGGTCCAGCATGACCAGAGGCAGGGCTGGCTTGGCCTTGCCCACAATGGCAGGGGCTGACAGCGTATGTTTTGCAGCATTGCTGCCGCCATGCACGGCGGCCTGCGCTACAGAACCAGTTGCCCCTAACATCACCAGACCTGCCCCGCCCCTGATGAGCCCGCGCCGCGTGGGCAACAGAAGGGAACCTGCCGAAAAACCGGCCTTGGCATGATATGGGAACACGCTGCTTTGCTCCTTTGGCTCCAGCCCCGCGGCATCCCCTTCAGCAGAACAGCCCGGAGAGACGCCTGAGGCGACCTGACACAAACCGCCCTCTGCAGCAAAGGGGCCTGCGGCCTCCCCTGCCTGGCCTTTCAGCCCGGATGCCGTAGCCCTATCGCTGGCCCGCACAGGGGCTGGCGCTTCCTCCACCGTATGGAACGTGGGCTTGAAGAAAGGCTGTAATGGCTGGTGCTCTGGCGGCATGATTTCTCGCACCCTGAAAATTGCGACGATACTGAAGAAAGATAATGTCCAAACCATGACACCGTAGAAAGGTCTAAAAAACAGTTATTCTGAATGGCTTGCGGTTTGTTGCACTTTGCGTCATGGTGAGTAGGCATGGCCCAAGGCAGATTGCCCGTCATGCATCCTGTTTCCGCTCCTTTTCACGTCAAAGGGCGCGGCTGGCGTTACAGCGCCGCCCCGCGCGGATGGGAGCAGGAAATTTTGGTTGAAGGATACATGACCATCGCCCGGAGCCTATACGTTGAGCGCATGACCAGAGGGGAAACAGACTCCTGTTTTCGTGCCTCTGTCGTCACCTCACTGTCCGGGTTGGCCGCTGCCCCTCATTATGTCGTAAATACCTATTCTCGCCTGCCGGAAGAGCCCCCGTTCCGTGCCCACCCGCCCAAGCGGACGCACCGGACAGGCCGGCCACCGGCACACCGGAGTTTTTCTTTTTATGTCAAAGCGTATGCTGATCGATGCGACGCACGCGGAAGAAACGCGCGTTGTCGTTATGGATGGAAACAGACTTGAAGATTATGATGTTGAAGCGGCTGCAAAAAAGCAGCTCAAAGGAAACATCTACCTTGCCCGCGTTGTTCGCGTAGAGCCCAGCCTTCAGGCCGCCTTTGTTGAATATGGCGGCAACCGCCATGGTTTTCTGGCCTTTAGCGAAATCCACCCGGACTACTACCAGATTCCGGTTGCCGACCGTGAAAAGCTGCTCGCCCTGCAGGCTGAAGAAGAAACCCTGCTGGATGATGCCGACAACGGGACCGATGAGACCGAAGCCGAAACGGATCTGACGGAGTCTGACGAGTCCGAAGACGCGGAAACCGAAGCCTCCGCCGAAGGGAACGAAGACGCTCCCCGCACCAATGGCCGCAGCAAGACCCCTGATTATGTCGGCGGTGAAACCGACACTGGCGAAGAAGCGCTGATCCAGAAGCGGATTGCCCGCTTCATGCGCAACTACCGTATTCAGGAAGTCATTCGCCGCCGCCAGGTGCTGCTGGTTCAGGTGGTCAAGGAAGAACGCGGCAACAAGGGTGCAGCCCTTACCACTTATATCTCGCTGGCTGGCCGCTACTGTGTGCTGATGCCCAACGCGCTGCGTGGCGGCGGGGTTTCCCGCAAGATTACATCCGTAGCAGACCGTCGCCGCCTGCGGGATATCGTGTCTGACCTCAACCTGCCCCGTGGCATGGCCATGATTGTGCGGACGGCAGGCGCCCAGCGCCCCGGCCCGGAAATTACACGCGACTGCGAATATCTGCTGCATTTGTGGGATGATATTCGTGAACTCACGCTTCAGTCGGTCGCACCCGCGCTGATTTACGAGGAAGCAAGCCTTGTAAAACGCGCCATCCGCGATGTGTACACGCGTGAGATCAATGAAATTCTGGTGGATGGGGAAAGCGGGTGGAAAGCCGCGCGGGACTTCATGCGCCTGCTCATGCCCCAGCACGCCGAGAAGGTGCGTCTGTGGAACAAGGAAAACCAGCCGCTCTTTACCCACTATCATGTGGAAGGGCATCTGGACGCCATGTTCTCGCCCGTGGTTTCCCTGCGGTCTGGCGGGTATCTGGTCATCAACCAGACAGAAGCCCTTGTTGCGATTGACGTGAACTCCGGCAAGGCCACAAGCCAGCGCAACATTGAAGAAACAGCCTTCCGCACCAATCAGGAAGCGGCTGATGAAGTGGCACGCCAGCTCCGCCTGCGTGATCTGGCTGGCCTGATTGTGATCGACTTCATTGATATGGAGTCCCGCCGCCACAACACCATGATCGAGCGCCGCCTGAAAGACGCGCTGCGCCATGATCGCGCCCGCATCCAGATGGGCTCCATCTCCCATTTCGGGCTGCTGGAAATGTCCCGCCAGCGGCTGCGTCCGTCCGTGGCGGAAGCCGCGTTCACGCCCTGCCCGCACTGTCAGGGCACCGGCATGGTGCGTGGCATTGAAAGCTCGGCCCTGCATGTGCTGCGCGCTGTGGAAGAAGAAGGGGCACGCCGCCGTGCGTCCGCCATTACGGTGCATGTGGCCGGAGAGATTGCGCTGTATGTGCTGAACAACAAGCGCGACTGGCTGGCGGAAATCGAAAAACGCCACCACATGGAAATCCTGTTTGCAGCGGATTCCTCTCTGCCTATCCCGGAAATCCGGATTGAACGCCGCCAGCCCCCACGGATAAACCGTGCGCCAACCGTTCTGGCACCCATTGAAAATGTGGTGGCAGATGAAGCGCCGGTGATTGAAGCTCAGGCCGAGGCTCCTGTTGCTGCCGCTGCTATTGCAGAGACAGCCGCCGTGCCCGAAACGGCTGCCGCAGGTGAGGACGAGCCGCGTCGCCGTCGCCGTCGCCGTCGTCGCCGTGGTGGCAACGGGAATCGGGAGGAAGCTCAGCACAGCCAGGATCAGGCACCTGAACAGATTGCACCGGTTGCCGCAGCCGAACAGCCTGCCCCCACACAGGCAGATGCCGACTCCGAGGCAACAGATAATCTGGTTCCGGGCCGTCGCCGCACACGTCACTCCCGCGTGCAGCGTGAAGAGCAGCCCCAGATCCGGGTTGCGATCGAGGAAGGTCCGGCTCCGCGGCCGTCCCGTCCCACATGGCAGGGGCCGACCCCTGCTAACCCGTTTGGCGGCAGCATCGATATTTTCGATCTGATCGAAAGCAGCATGGCCGAGCCGGAACCGGCTCCCCAGCCTGCCCGCACCCCGGCCCCTGCCAAGACGTCCGCTCCGGTTGAGCCCGTAAAGGCAGCCCCGGTCATTGTGGAAACGGAAGCAGTGGTGGAAGCCGAAGCGCCCGCTTCAGTCTCCGCTGCCCCGCAGGTGGAAGAAACGGTGGAAACCGTTGCTGTTGAGCCGGAAGAAGCAAAGCCTGCCCGCAGACGGCCCACACGCCGCCGCCGCACGGCAACGCGGACCGCAGAAGAGGAAGCGCCCGCAACTGCGGCGGAGGCCCCGGAACCTGCTGCTGAAAACGTTGACGCAACTGCCGAGGAAGAAGCCCCAAAACCGCGCCGCCGCCGTGTGACGCGCAAAAAGGCCGACCCCACAGCCGAAGCCGAAACCGCACCTGAAGCGGATGCCGAAGAAGAAGCCAAGCCTCGCACCCGCCGCCGCACCACGCGGAAAAAGGAGGAGACGGCTTCCGTTGCAGACGCTGCTGACGCTGAAGCTCCGGCAGTGGAGGCCGAAAAGCCGGCACCGCGCCGCCGCCGCACGGCAGCCAAAGCGGCCTCTGTCGCCACAAAAACCGAGGCAGCTCCGGCGGAAGACAGCAAGGACGCGGCTGATCCTTCCGTGGTGCAGCCGATTGTCATTGATGATGAGCAACCTGCTCCCCGCCGCCGCACTGGATGGTGGCGCCGCTGAGCTTTCTGCCCGGAGAGACGCATTAAGTCTCTTCGGGCAGGTGCTCTGCCTTTGATACCGGGCCGCCTTGTGCTAGGAGTGCCGCCGTCACGCACTCTTGCCCCTGCTGCCCGACCGGAGTTTTCATGACCGTGCCTCAGCCTGACCTTCAACCCGTACGCCCTTTGGGCACGGAAGAACGGGCCCCCATGGTGCTGGCTCTCCCCAAAGGCCGTATCCTGAAAGCGGTTACCCCCCTGCTGAAACAGGCAGGGCTGGCGCCCAGTGATGATTGTCTGGGCGATAACAGCCGCAAGCTGCGTTTCCCCACGCAAGACCCCTGCGTGGATGTTGTGCGCGTGCGCTCCTTTGATGTGGCAACCTTTGTCGCCTCTGGCGGGGCGCAGGTGGGCATCTGCGGCGCAGACGTGCTGATGGAATTTGACTACCCTGAAATCTATGCCCCGCTTGATCTGGGCATTGGCGCATGCCGGATTTCCATTGCCCAGCCCAACACTCTGCCGCATGACCCCGCCGAATGGGCGCGCTGGTCCGAGGTTCGGGCTGCCACCAAATATCCCGCCGTTACCCGCCGTTATTTTGCGGCTCGCGGCATCAACGCCAATATTGTCCATCTGCATGGCGCGATGGAACTGGCCCCCATGCTGGGCCTTTCCCGCCTGATTGTGGATCTGGTGGATACCGGCTCCACCCTGCGCGCCAATGGCCTGCGCGAAGTAGAAACCATAGCGCACGTAACCAGCCGCCTGATTGTGAACAGAACGGCGCTGAAAACACGGCCTGAAGAGATTTCAGCCATTATCAACAGTTTTCGCACCGCCCTTGAGGCCAACGCCCGACAGACCGAAAAAGCTGAGGCAGAACAGTCTTCATGAAACGCCTTGATATCCGTGACCCCGCCTTTGAAGCCGCTTTCTCCTCCCTGCTGGATGCGCGGGAAGAACAGGGGCAGGAAGTGCATGCCCCCGTTGCGGACATTCTGGCCCAGGTGCGGCGTGACGGAGATACGGCCCTCTGCGCACTGACGGAAAAATTTGACCATCTTCCCCTCACGCCCGAAAAACTGGCGTTTACAGCAGAGGAAGTGGAAAAAGCCCGGGCACAGGTCAGCCCGGATCTTCTGGCTGCGCTGGATGTTGCGGCCGACCGCATTGAATCCTTCCATAAGGCCCAGATGCCACAGGATATCCGCTACACGGATAACGTGGGGATGACACTGGGGCTCCGCTGGATTCCCTTGGATGCCGTGGGCCTGTATGTGCCGGGTGGCAAGGCGGCCTATCCTTCCTCCGTGCTGATGAACGCCATTCCCGCCCGTGTAGCCGGGGTGGAGCGTCTGGCCATGTGCGTGCCCACACCCAACGGTGTGATCAACCCGCTGGTTCTGGCCGCAGCACACCGCGCTGGCGTGACGGAAATTTACCGTGTGGGCGGGGCACAGGCCGTAGGGGCCATGGCGTTCGGCACCAAGACCATCCGCCCAGTTGACCGTATTGTTGGCCCCGGCAATGCCTATGTGGCGGAAGCCAAGCGGCAGGTGTTCGGCCATGTGGGAATCGACAGCATTGCCGGGCCGTCTGACGTGGTGGTGATTGCCGATTCGGCAACAGACCCACGCCTGATTGCACTCGATCTTCTGGCGCAGGCTGAACATGATGAACTGGCGCAGGCCACGCTGATCACCCCGGATGCCGCGTTTGCTGATACCGTTATTGCGGCAGTTGAAACGGAACTGCGTACCCTCACCCGCTCCGCCATTGCGGGCGCAAGCTGGAAGCGTAATGGCGCTGTTCTGATTGTGCGCTCGCTGGAAGAAGCCGTCACATTGGCCAACCGTCTGGCCCCGGAACATCTGGAACTGATGGTGGATGATCCGGAAAGCCTGTTTGCCCGTGTACGGCACGCTGGCGCGGTTTTCCTTGGCCGTTTCTGCCCGGAAGCCGTGGGAGATTACGTAGGTGGGCCCAACCATGTGCTGCCTACATCACGCACCGCGCGCTTTGCCTCTGGCCTGTCTGTTTTTGATTTCATGAAACGTACCACGTTCCTCTCTGGCGGGCCGGATGCGCTGCGGCGTATTGGCCCTGCCGGGGTGGCGCTGGCACATGCGGAAGGGCTTGAAGCCCATGCGCTGAGCATCTCGGCCCGGCTGGATGTTCTGGCAAAGGGAACACCTAACGCTTGACCGGATACGGTCCCTCACCCATATCTGCTCATCCCAACTGTAACGAGGCTTGAAAATGAACGAAGGACGCCATGTCTAAAGAAGACATGATTGAATTTAGCGGCACAGTGACCGAACTGCTGCCCAACGCGATGTTCCGTGTGAAACTCGACAACGAACACATGATTCTGGCACACACCAGCGGCAAGATGCGCAAAAACCGTATCCGCGTTCTGGCTGGTGACCGCGTGAACGTTGAAATGACACCGTATGACCTTTCCAAAGGTCGTATCACTTTCCGCTTCAAGTAAGACGATGACCGCCTCCGGGCCTGCTGGCGCGGAAACAGCGGTGCGTCCTGCATTTGTGCTGGCTTCGGCATCGCCCCGTCGGCTGGACCTTCTGGCCCAGCTGGGGCTGACGCCAGACCGCGTTTTTCCCGCCAATATTGATGAAACACCGCAGCGTGACGAACAGCCGCGCCCATACGTGCGCCGTATGGCGGCAGAAAAGGCAGCGGCTGTTGCCCATCAGATAACAGAACCTGCCCTTGTGCTGGGGGCTGATACGGTTGTGACCCTTGGCCGCCGCATTCTCCCCAAGGCAGAAGACCGGGAAACGGCACGCAAATGCCTGACCCTGCTTTCCGGCCGCCGCCATACGGTGCTCACAGCCTTGCGCTGCATGCCTACCGCTGCGTGGCCTGATGGCCGCACGGGAGAGCGCGTGGTGGAAACGGCTGTCACTTTCTCCCGCCTCACCGACCATCAGATTGAGGCCTTGCTGGATGCCGGAGACTGGCAGGGCAAAGCCGGGGGGTATGCTTTGCAAGGGCATGCTGCCGGGTTTATCCGCTTTATTTCCGGTAGCGCCTCTGGTGTCATTGGTCTGCCCCTGTTTGAAACGGCGCAACTGCTCCGTGGTCAGCCGGGCCACTGGCTTCCGTGAGCACCGTTCTCCGCGTTGCCTTCTTCCCCGGCGAGCTTCGGCTTGCCGTTACCCAGCATAACACCCTTCTCGACTACGCCCTGTGGCGGCCTGCCGCCCCTGATGGGGTAGGAGACGTGTATCAGGCCCGCATCAGCGCCCTTATGCCCGCCATGGGCGGTGCTTTTGTGGATCTGGGCAAAGGGGAAAGCGGTTTCCTTCCCATACAGAACGGCAAGGACCCCGTTACGGAAGGCCAGATGCTTACCGTGCGCGTAACCCGTGCGGCGCAAGGCGGCAAAGGCCTGCGTGTGCAGGCACAGGAACCACCTGCCACCCCCCTGCCAGACAAACCCTGCCTGCTAACCCGTGGCCCGACACCACTTGAGCGTCTGGCAGACCGCTGGCCACAGGCGCGCATCACAGTGGATTCCGCTGCTGCGGCGGCACTGATCCCCCCAACCTTGCGAGGCCGTCGTGAGCAGGCCCTCAGCCCTTTCCCTGAAGCCATAGCCCACGCCTGCGATGCACTGGCTGAGGCAAGCGTCTCCCTGCCCGGCGGCATGACGGCCAGCATCACGCCCACACCTGCGCTGATCGCCATTGATATGGATGCACCCCCAACAGCAACAGGCTGGACGAAACAGACCGCCCAGTTTGCCGCCAACCGGGATGCCCTGCCCGCCCTGTTTCAACAGATCAGGCTCCGCAACCTCTCCGGGGCCATCCTGATTGACCCTGCAGGCCTTTCAACCCGCAAGCGTCAGGCCCTGCTGGAACCCATTAAAGCGATGCTACAGGCAGACCCATTGCGCCCACGCTGCCTTGGCATTACGGCGCTGGGGCTGGTGGAAATTGTCCGGGCCCGTATCCACCCATCCCTGCCGGAACTCCTCTCCTGCCCGCATGGGCAGGCTCTGGCAGCCTTGCGCATTATTCTTGCCAATCATCCCGATGCGACCCAAATTCGAGGTGGGCTGGGGATCATCACCGCGCTGGAAAAAGACCCGCAGGCACTGGCGGACTGCATTACCCAGCGCGGCAAGGCTCTGGCCGTAAAACTTGATCCTTCCCTGCCGGATTTTTTCTGGACGACTGACCATGACTAAAACAGCTTCCTGCCCCGTGTGCGGCAAACCTACCCAGCAGGCCACACGGCCGTTCTGCTCCCAGCGCTGCGCGGATATTGACCTCGGCCGCTGGTTTACCGGGCAGTACCGCATCCCCGGCCCCCCGGTTGACGAAGAAAATATGGAGAAAGACGAAAGAAATGACGAAAGGTGACTTGATCCCGCACGCAGGCTGAGATAAACCCCCTCTCACGCCGCGAGGCTGCGGTGCCCAAGTAGCTCAGTTGGTAGAGCATGCGACTGAAAATCGCAGTGTCGGTGGTTCGATCCCGCCCTTGGGCACCATTTATAGGCAGAAAACTGCCATTCCCAATACAATTTGGTGTAATTTGGCGTAGTCACGTTTCTGTGATCGGTCATTTTTTCTTATACGTTATGCCACCACTCTCACGAAGCCAGTTTTACCTCGATTCTGAGCTTTAGCCCTTTGACGCCAACAGTTCTCCACTTCCCAACTAACTCGTACCTTCGCTGGACGACCAATATGACTAGGCGTCCTTTCCCACGGTAATCATCATCCCAGCTTGCCAGACAACGCTCGGCAGTTATTTTGAACTAAATTTTTCTATATTCCTGATGTATCCTCGCCTTTAAGGTCAAAATTTTTTTAATATTCAAAAGGAAATTATAATTATTTACTAATATTTTTCCATATTATGAATATATATCCTTAAGCCATCTATCTGCAGGTTAGATTCAGAATTTGAAACAACTTTCGTTATAAGGTTAATAAAAAACCGATCAGAAAAGTTACTAGGCGACTTGCGGCCAATAGTCCGCTTCTCTGATGATTAGGATGGCAGAAACGGCTATGAAGGCGAGTGAAATTTGAGCAACCATATAATACCTGCGAATAGGCATTTGCCAAACACGGACGATGTGCCATATAATGCACCTGATAATGATATCCACAAGGCTTTAGCCAGTGCGGGCTTGGTGGATATCTCTTCTTATTTTTGTCAGCGCCCATGGAGAAGACTTTATGCGTGCCCCGGATTTGACGACCAGTGGAACAATTTTTTACCAACTATAAAAGTAGGCAAAGGACAGGCCTCTGCTCTATCGCAAGCCACTGATGAATTGCGTTTTTTTTGCGATGGCAGTGCCTACAGAAACCCCGTAGATACCCACCCGTTGGATCCGCTTGCATCCCGCTGCTGGGCGTTGAAAACACCGGATGTTAGACTGTATGGCTGGTTCGCTGAAATCAATGTGTTCGTTGTGCACTCTATAGGTAATGCTAACACTAGCCATGGCAAAAGAGGGCATCAGAAAGTTACTGCTACGGTTGGGATCATTGCAGCTTACCGTAGTTCGCTTCCAGAAGCTGCCCAAAAACATGTTACAGGGAGCACATTAAGAAATGTTTTTACGAATCGAATCCGATAAATTTGAGTTAGGTTATGCCCGCTTCCTTCGTCGGATTAAGCTCGCAATACAAGAAACATTTGAAGAACAGAAAAATGAGGGCGTTTCCCAATCGTCTATTGCTGCTGAGTTGGGTGTAGATAGGAGTGTTGTATCAAAACGACTATCTGGTAGTGGGAATGTTACTCTACGAACGATTTCTGATCTTTTTATCGCTATGGGAAGAGAGCCTCTAGAGAATTTCTCACCTCATGACGAGAATGTTAATTTTAACATTACGGTAATCAATAATAACAATCAATTCATTGATAGATTTCAACCCAACATGACTGGTAGTTATTACATGACATCCGCCCCAAGAAATAGTTTTTTAATATCCTCTTCTGATTCTTTACTTCATTCATTTGCCCCAGTGCCTTCTACTTCAGCAGAGATTGTGCAGCCGCGCGTGAAAACTAGTGAGTATGAAGTTTAAGATGGAAAAAGAATTAGTATATAAGAACGCTATCTTCTGCGAAGAGGCGCGACTAGACATGTCTGGGCGACCTCTAATGATCGGTGTTATACCTGAGCATATCCGTGCATTTAGTCTACCTGTTAAAATTGGGAAAAGTTTTTTATTTACAGAAGTTTTTACAAAAGGGAGAAAGGTAGAGACTTTTGTTTTTTCAATTAAGAATCCATTAGGGGAAGAACTTACCCGATCAGTGACGGCGGTTTCAGTAGGTGACTGGGCATTGCCTTTTTCTCTCATTGTAGAGTTCTCAGCTATAGAGCTTAGCTCGGAAGGTAAATATACAATATGTAATAATGATGAAGTATTAAGAGAAATAAATGTCTCTAAAGCAGAAGAACAAAAAGAATTGAAATCTAAAGAATCGGACAATTTTCTATTGGAAGAAAAAATACGTGAGATTTTAAAAGAAGCTTTAGAAAATGCTTCTCCAAAGCGAAAAAAATAGCTTTCTGGATAGTAGCTTTGTATAATTCTCGACTATTTATTTAGAAAGTTCATTGTTAGCAATCTGCTTCTTGTTTTATGTTGGAGCCCCCCCCCCCCGAACGCATACGTCAAATCCATCTTGCGTGAGAGAGCATCGCTCGAACGCTACAACGTGAGCGAAGTGACTGAGCGGCTCCGGTGTAGTAATTGCGGGTCTCCGTATCTGACGGTTTGGGGTTTGGTTAAGCGATGACATGCGCGGACCAAACTGCCCCGGCGTATGGCCACCAACATGGGGCGTTGTGGTTACAGACCGCCGAGACAGAGCAAGAGCCATAAGCCTGCCAGATGGCAGCACAGAGGTGCCTGATGAATATGCACCACAGTATGCCAAGATGCTTTTTTAGAACTTGCTTCTATTCTCCGCGCATCCGGGACCACACGACCAGGATGCGCCACCCGGCTGCCAGGATAACGATGGCGAGGCCGACAGCCCCGCCACCGAAAATCATGCCGGTTTCAAACTCCGGCGTCATGCTGCCTGAATAGCGGCATTGTCTGCCTGACACTTGGCGAAGAGTGCCTTCAGATCGTCCACGGTTGGCCCCGTGCTGCTCTGGCTCTGCTCCAGGGCAGACTTGACCGTTTCATACACTTCCGGCCCATATTTTTCGGCCAGACCGGCAACGGTGGTGACGACGCCCAGGATGGCGCTGAGTTCTGCTGCGTTCATGGATCAGTTGCTCCCGGCAAGAGCTGTGCAGGCGTCCGGCGTCGTGCCGGATTTCAGGCCTGTCCAGCAGGTTTCAAAAGAAAAGAAATCAGTCTGCAAGGCGGTCAGAGCTGCCTGCGTCAGGCTGGAACCATCTTCCGCAGACTTCTCCAGCGCCGTGATCTCGTTCAGCATGGTCTGGCTGGACCGCTTGGCGAGAGTTTTCTGGTCATCAGTGAGAGTGATGCCCGGCACCTTGCCAGCCAATACGTCCGGCATTGGATTGGCGAGCGTGTGGTAGGCGCTGTCCACGACATACACGCCCTGCCGCAACTGAGCCTGCGGATCCGCCGCGCAGGCGGAAAGGCCGCCGGCCAGCCCGATCAGCAGGAGCAGACCGGCCGCGCCAGATCCGATGCTGGACTTTGTCGCTGGCGCACTGGTGGCGGCCTGCTGCTGGACCAGGGCCGATGCGGCAGCCGCCAGCAGCGCCCCACCCGGCACAGTATCGGATGCCACCTTGATGGCGGCCGGGCCGATATCCTTGTGGGTGGTCAGCGCATGCACAATGGCGGCCAGACCGTCCCGATCTGTAGAGACCTTGGTGAGGATTCCGCTGGTATC
>Ga0214925_100301_pt1 | contig 30914 bp, 32 predicted proteins | sample Stichaenrichment_FD_168299 | JGI IMG/M metagenome (GOLD analysis project Ga0214925, IMG submission 168299) | Xylose enriched microbial communities from anaerobic bioreactor in Madison, Wisconsin, United States - 63SRT | ecosystem: Engineered > Bioreactor > Anaerobic > Unclassified | place: USA... | reverse complement strand
CGCAACCAGTTCGCCATAATGTTCGGCGAGCGTTTCGCCGCTTGAGTATCTGAAAACCCATGGCCCAGGTCAGATACACAGAATTTCAGACACTCCCCGGCACTGCCGGTCGCGGCGGGTTTTGTCCATCCACATAGAAAAACTTTGGGCGTGGTGGATTGGCCCAGACGTAAACATCATGAACAACAAACACCGTGAGCAGGGCACTGAGAGTAATATTTACCCACAATGATCTTTCAACAACACGTCCCTGAAAATCTGGGTCACTGAGACGCCGGAGAATGGCCTGTTTCCGACTTTTCATAGCGTCCACCCCCCAAGGGCGCGGACAATTCTATTTAGACCTATCATCGATCTGTCCTTCTTAGATGTTTCTGAGGACAGCGTGATGGTTTCAGATGCGACCAGATGCTTTTATTTTCAGTTCTGTGATTTTTTTTATGCTGCTAGATCGTATGCTGCTACGAGACCACGCAAACGGCGGGAGTTCCGGGCACGGCGGCTGATCCGACGCAATTTGCTATTTGTCCAGAAACGTGCCCCTTCCATGACATTGCAATCCCGACGGAAGATGCCTCGCGATTGAATATAAGAGATCGCATTTTCGTAGATAAAGTAATCCAGTTTCTTACGTCTGGATTCAGGGATGCACTCTTCCAGGCTGGCATGAGACCTGATGGCGTCTGATGTGAGGAGAAAATCCTTAGCGATGATATGATGGCTTTGAAGCGCAAAATAACGATTGGCGCATTCAATGTTTGCTGCCTCATTCCAGCGCGTTTTATCCGACCTTGCCATGCAGGTGATTGTTACAAGGTGTCTGCAGCAGCGCACACGGTAGGTTCGACCACGCAATTCTTTGCGTGTGAGCACACTTGCCTGTGCCCATGTCAGTATTGTCTTTTTGTTAGACTTGAGAGCGCTATTTCGTAATTCTGTTTTATGTTTTTCTGCTGTCTCGCGTGAGACTTGGGTACGGGCCGGAAGTCCCAATGCACGACGCTTGCCAGAAACACTGGAACGGGAACGCTTCAGTTTCTTTGCGATCTCTCCCGCTTGTTCGCCTCTGTTCCACATTTGACCGAGAATAATCAGCTCTTCTCTTTGCCAAGCCTTTTCCCGACCAGGTATCCGATAACCATGCATGACGGGCGCTTTGTTCCAGCCCTCATACGCGGCTTCCGCCTCCTCAATAGTGATCCCAAGCAGTTCAGAGGTGAGCGTAAAATCACGGGTCAGCCGCATAACCTTTCTGATCATCTGTAAGGTTACAGACTGAGGGAGCCAGAAGCGATCATTTCTGGTGATGACAGCGCATTCAAGCATGACCAAATTCCGTCATAAGATAACTGATTTGGTTCGAATAGCATGTGAACCGCCCCAGGAGTCAACAAATAATTCTACTAGGAAAAACCACCCATAGACATTGAAATCTATCTTGGCGCGGGATGACGATTAAAATTTGTTTTTAAGGTATCAATTTGATGATGTTTTTAGCCAGCTTGATACTTCTGTCCGGAATCAATCAAGTGTCTGTAATTTAATGATATAATATCTGTTGGGCGTTAAATAAGAGTCTCTCTTCCGTAAGGAAAAGGATTGTTGTACCCGCTAGCGGATCTATATCACTTGCATCGCCGACATCACGCTGTCGTGATTATTCCTGTAATTAATTTTGAAATTTCGCTCTTGAATAACTTCGCCCCTTTCCCGACTGAGGAAAAACGGAGCGAAGCATTAGTAATTAATTAGTATTTGTATCGTTCAGTGCGTCAGAGGGGCGGGTTGTTCGACGTATGTATTCGAGTGTGGCCAACAAGTCGCTCACCTGACTGATTTGATCACCAGCAATCATAGATGCTGCACGCCGCTCAAGATCGATTTGTTGATTTGCAGCAACTTCATCATAACGTATAAAAAAAGCTGGATGAACATTCAGTGCTTCGGCAAGCTGGTAGAGTGTCTGAAGAGATGGATTTTGCATGCCGGCTTCGATGACAAATATCGAACCTAGAGCTACACCTGCAGTATTTGCCAGATCTGCCCTTGACCAGTCCTTTAATATTCTCAGGCTACGCAACCGCCGACCAAAAGTGATCAGGCTCTCAAGTGAATTCTGTGGGGCAACGTTATAGGTTTCTTCCGCCGTAAAAACAGCTAACGCAGCATCCACGTCAGGTTTCACAACCCGAGCGACATCCGTAAGAGATCTAATAAGATCCAGAATTTGAGGCTTGAAGGTTTTCAGATTGTCGGTCGATTGTAATAACAGCTTCACCTTGCTGGCTGTTAGTTTGGGTGGAAAATCAACGATTAAGCCTCCGTGTGACGGTAGAACCTTCATCGGATCAAGTTTCATGGCCTTTATCAGTCCTGCAACAGTCCCGACAGAAAAACCTTTCCCGTTTTCACGGCTTGATTCGAAATATTTTATAGTGGTTACTGTGACCCCTGAAATCAAAGAAAGTCTTTTCACCGATAGTCCAATTTTTTTACGATGTTCAGTTAGCTCTGTACTTATCCTCTTATATAGAAGACTATCGATAAACAGTCTTGCATTGGCCTGCTTCTCTTTCGGTTTCTTCGCCATTTCATAACTCTTTCTCGGCAGGCGCCCCGACCGCCATAAGATCGGGGACAAAACACCGTCATTAAGGTGCTTATAACAGTACGTGTGGTCCTCGTTCGTTAAACTCCATTCCAGTCAATACCAGTCAATACCTATATATCGAGTGTTAACTCGACTTAATATGCTTTTTGGTCGCATCATAACGGGTTTCATATGGTTTCAAAGGAGCGAAACCTATGATTATCCCCACTATCTGCCTTACTATCGGCCTAGCGGCCCCCAATGGTCACCACCTGCCAATGTTCCATCATGCGGCATTTGAGCTGGTTCAACCTGGTCAATCGATACGTGCAGACGCATTGAAGCTGAACGATACTTCATCGAGTGATAAACCCCGGCAAATGTCGGAAATGACGACAAAGGATGTCACGGTTAAATCGACACATAATCATTTTCGTCGTGTTGATGGCTTTGGCCACCACGTACCTTTGGACTTTGCCGTAAGACAGATCGTACCTCCTCACGTGAAAGTAACGTCTTCGCCGGATGTTGACCTCTCCCGGCTGGTGAACTGGGCAGGCGGAGATACATGGAACAGAGTGTTGGCCTCTACTGTGGCCCCTCTCGGTTACGCCATCGACGTTGGGCACAATTCCGTCCGAATTCTAACAAAAAAATCTGTTTCGTCGCATCATGATCACTGACGGTTACCTCAATACAGGAGGTAACCCATGGCGCAGGCGACAACACCGCACGGCAATCGAGACAGAACGCAACACGGCGATGTCTTGATGGCTCTTGAAAATCTTGCCCGAGACATTTCGCAGCAAGGTTCTGATTACACTCTCCATCGTCTAAAGGACCCCGAAGTTCGATTAGTCTGGACCAGAACGCTAGAGTTAATACCACCCCAATACTGGAATGAACTGAGACAGGCTCTTGATGAGCTGACGGGTCCACATGGAAGTCTCTCAGGGCTGCTGAGTGGGGATTCTCCCTTCACCAGAGGTGTCTTCGGTCGCGCAAGGGTGGAAACACTGGGCCGTCTGATTGCTCCTGAGCGCTTGCAAACCCTCGCTAATATCATCCCCTCACATGCAAAGACTTCCTCATGAAGGTAAGAGATCACCTTTTCTCAGCTGTCATTCTTGCTGGGCTTCTGTCGAACCCAGCTTTGGCGCAACAGACTGAACAGGGAAGTGTCGGATGCGCCCAGTTAACTCAGGCGGCTGCAGATGCAATTAACCAACGTGTTCAGGCCAATGATGTCTACGAAAAGCAACCCGAAAGCGTAGGCGCTCTCTCTTGCCTTGATGGATTTCTGCATGGGCAGGGCCTCAATGTTATCACAAGCGGCCTCGACCCGACGTCCCTGATCCAGAACCTGGAAAGTCAGTTGGGCTCCCAGATCTGTGATGCAGCTCAGAGTGCGTGGGGAAATGCAATGGGCGGCACGCAGTGCAGCCTAAGCCTGTCAGGTATCAACCTTGGGCTTGGGTTTGGAAATGTCGGGAGTGGCACCATGTGCCCGTCTTTGAATTTTGGCGGCGGCGGACCGCCGATTGCTTCGGGCGGATTTGGCACCAATCCTGGGTCACGGGGCCTTTATGTGGAAAGTAATCCCCTTCTGCCTGCGGGTTATAGTGCCAATAGCGTCATGGACGGAGTGTTCTGATGACGAAGCAGACAACTCGGACTCTTCTTCTCGCTGCTGGCGTGTGCATAATGACCACCAGCTTGCAACCTCGTCAGGCATACGGATGGGGTGAGGCGGCTGTTGTGGCAGCGATCAAAGCCCTTCAGCATTTTACCGGCGAGCAGATGGACAAGCTGGGATCGCACATCACCAATAGCCTCAATGACATGAGTGATCCGCATTCGGTATCTTCCATGATCCGCGATGCCGCTACGCAACAAGCAAATTATGCCAAAGGGCAAGTCGCCGCACAAAGTCGGATTGCCGATGCGCAGAACACCGCTATGGCTGCCTTCCTGAGGCGACAACAAGAAACAGGCATCCGTGATGAACACATGATGTCGCCGGAGTTCTGCAGTGGACTGGATAGTCAACAAGCGACAATGGCTGCAGCGAAAGCCTCCAGATCAGCCCTGGGAGCTATTACAACGATTGTTGAGCCGCGTGGTGAAGCCGCAAAAGGGACGCCTTCTTATTACGGCCGCGCGCAGGGGGTCGATGCCAATACAGTTTTCCATTTGAGACGTTACTGCTCTCAGGAGGATGTTGACGCTGGACTATGCAGTTCTGTTTCCCGCCTACCCAATGCAGATCAGCGGGCAAGCACGCTTTTTATGAGCGATACACTCTCCAGTGATGGTGCTGTCGATGCAGCCAATGATTACTCTACCAGCCTTATCCAGCCTGTAGCTCCAGCTGCAATCCGAGGTGAGCAAGCGAGTAGCACCATGGGTCGTGAGCAGATGATCCAACGGCGCTCATACAATGCCCGTATGTCTCTGGCACGGTTTATTCTCGCTTTTATCACGGCCCTTGAGACCCCTTCTGTATCGCTCACAGCAGATCAGAAGAAAGAAATGCAGGCAGAAGGGCTCCAGCCTCTTGATCGCGCATCATGGCTTCAGGCCATGAGTCTCGAAGTCAATCGCCGCGTCTCCAGCGTTAGCTGGAATGCGTCATTACAGGCTATGCCAACCGCAAGTGTTCTGCGTGAAATCGCAACAGAGCTGGCACAATCAAACTATCTGGCCATGCAAAATTACCGCCTCGGTCTTTATCAGGCGTCGGTGGGTGCGACCGGTATCGCACAGACAGAGGAAGCTCATATGCAGCGCGCCTCTAACAAAATGCCCTCTCCGACCATCAATCCTTAACACAAGGGAAAACTATGTCCGACACTCTGAAACAGACCACTGATCTAGCCAATGTCTTGGATTATCTGGATCGCACAAAAGGTGTAGTACAGGAAAATGCACCCAACATCGCGCAGCGTTTTGAACGGCTAAAAGAGCAGATTGGTCAATCTCATGAAGACGATCCGTATTTTCGGACCCTGGTCGCTTATGCCGTACAGGATTTTTCCCGCGTAGCAGGACAAGTTCTCCCTGACAGTCATCCGCTTGCAAAAGAGATGACAGAATTAGCGACATCAGCACCTAATATTCAGTCAAAAGAGGTCCAACAGTTGATGTTTGAGACCTCCAAACTTAAAGACCAGAGGCTTGTCGATCAAATACGAGAAGTCGTTGATCAAGTCTCCTCTGGTATGGCTGATCCTGAGCATCCTGACGTGCTGTTTTCTCTGGACAAGATTCATGAGGCTATCAACGCAACTTCCCCAGAAAACCACGCCCCTGATGATATACCAGCAGCTGGTGGCGAACAAAAGAAACCAGGACTCCATCCGTCTCCCGGAGGAGGGCAATCGGAAGGCAACGGGTCTCCATCAGAACAGACTGGCCCGAAGCAGGAGCCTGAGAGTGCTAAACCTAATACTGAAGGGGTAGCACCACGAGATCCAGCAGGCGGCGATAAGAACGCTAGTTCGAAAAAGCCGGAGCCTGACGCACAGACCGAGCCAGAGCAACCCGTGGTGCAGAAGATGAGCATGGGCGCAGCACTCGTTGGCGGCTTTTCTCGACTGGCAGGCGCTTTAGCGAGTAAGATTGAAGCAGAACCCAGTTCTCTCTCTCCTGGATGGCTCGACAGAGCGCGTGAGAAGAGCAGCCGGCATGACGCGGCTAGAGCCGAGAACGATATGGATCGCACGGCTCAGCTGGGTTCAGAAGCCGTGGAAGCTATGCAAGCCCTGCGTCAGGGACCAGGTTCCAGCATTATGGCCGCGATTGCAGAAGCCGCGGCAAACAACCCCGGCGGGATGTCAGTAGTGCTATCTGAAATGAAACCTGGTGGGAAATATGAATCTCTCCATGGGCAATTCGTCTCCGAAAAAGAGAATAATCAGGCATTCGCTAGTCACCTCGAAAGTGCAGCCGAAAAGCTTGGGGCTTACGGAAAAGGAAGAGAGGCTGCCCAGAAAATTGCTGAAACGATGGGAACAACAGCCCGCGTGGAACAGCGGTTTGCACAGATTGATGCCCAGATTGGTAAGGAAGCAGAAGGATTGCCCGGTACCAAACCAGGCACCTCAATGATTGAGGAACTAAGCGAAAAAACTAAAGAGCTGGTCAAAAAGGCAGCTGAAACCCTTGCTTCAATCTTTCGCGCCGCTCCGAAAAGTGGCCCAACAATGTCACCAGGCTGATAAAACCATGACTAAGACGCTCCGAAGGGTTCTGGCATCAGCGATCATGGTGCTCGGACTAATAGCATACCTCCCATCTGCGTTAGCGCAGACAGGTTCTGTTACTGGGGGGGCGCAGAATTCCGCGGCGGCTTCTGCATCAGATGCATCCGGATCTCATATAGTGACCTGGGATCTGCTGGATCCGGGAAACGATTGGGCTGCTGTCGTAGTGCGCTCCATTTTCCCGGTATTCTCGTCTGGGGATTCTTCTATTGGTTCCGAAAATACCGTCATTGGCACCATGCTTGCGTGGCTGTCTGCTTTTGCAGGCGCGATTGCCGCAGGTTGGGTGACTTACCTGTGGTTTACAACAAACTTTCGGGGCGCAGAGACAGCAAAATTATTGGGAGATAATCAATCCCAGATGTCGATTGTTAAGATCGGGCTGGCCGCATTGATGATGTTTCCAACTGTCTCAGGTTTTGGTGGTGGTCAGGCAGTGGTCGTTCAGGGCTCACTCTGGGCCATTGGTATGGCAAAGACCATCTATCACTATGCTGAGAAAGCTATTGGGCCGGATGGAAAAGCCATCGCCACTCCTATCGTCCCAGGCACCAAAGGAATTGTTCTTAATCTCGTTAAAGATGAATTCTGCCGATCCTTGCTGAATGCTGCATCGAACAATCCCGATCTTATCCCCATCCCAGTAGGACGCACGATCAGGGGTATTTCTGGGAACTCAGAGGGGATTGTTGTCAACTATGCCTATAACATGACTTTGGGTGACGGCACGCCCACGTGTGGCGCGATCAACCTTGAAACACCGGCAATGGGAAAGACCAACCTTGCTGGTGTGTCTGTAGACACAGCGACAATGCAGCGAAATGTTCTTGATGCTGTTCTTGCAGCAGATATCCGCGGGCAGGTGGAAACTGTTGCCCGTAATTTCTGGATGTCCAAGAAGACGCAGGATCTCGCCCCACTGATGGATATCGTGACAACTGCAACAAATGATTACACGTCACGATTGACTGAGAAAGCGGCACAGATGCGTTCTGAGCTGGAGAAGTCAGTCAGCGATCGTTCAGCCACTTTAAATCAATGGGGGCTTGGTACGAACGGTGATGCGACCAACACCGCCAACCGACTGGATAGCCTGGGCTGGTCTGGGGCAGGGGCCTATTATCTGGAATTTGCCAGATTGAACGGTCAGACACTGAGTCTCATGACAGCCACCCCGAATGTCACAACTCCCAGTTACAGTGGCATTGGTTCTGCACTCTCCTCTGACGTAGCTCCTCTGATCCAGTCGGCACATACATTTTTGGGTAATATCGATGCCCTGGTTGACACAACGGATGGGATGAGTGCTCCGGGAGGTAATAGCGATCTCTATTCAGGGGCCATGCCTGGTGGCGATGGCTCCAGCACGGTCACCCAGCTCTTTCGTGCCCTGCATCTTAACGACTACGCACTACAGATGCTGGTAGGATTTATGGAACCATCAGGCACTGGAGGTTACTGGATAGATCCTTTCGGAAACCTGATGTCGCTGGGACATTGGTTGATTACGATTTCTGTTGCGACCATGGGTACTGCTTCAGTCCTTTCTTCGACTGCTGGCACAATCGGCACAGGCATTCTATCCCTTATGGCAGGCCAGCCTGAAGGCGCAGTGGCGGCAGGGATTGGCCATATTGCAATGCAGTTTTTCTCTACACCTGTTATGCTTGGCTGTATGGCCATGTTGATACCAGGTTTGACAATGGCTTTTGTTCTCCCGATGGTACCCTATGTTATGTGGATGGCCGGTATCGCCAGTTGGCTTATTCTGGTGTGTGAAGCTGTTGTGGCAGCACCATTATGGATGCTGGCGCACATGACACTTAACGGAGAGGGGCTGCACGGGAACGCACGTCAGGGCTACGCGCTCCTGTTTGATGTATTATTCAGACCAACTCTGATGCTGTTTGGCCTATTTTTGGGCTACTTTGTATTTGATGCCATGTCATGGCTGGTACATCAGACATTCGGCGTGGCTGCAGGATTTGCTCTCTCGCACGGCTGGTTGGTCAGCAACTTTCTAGGCATGCTTCTTTTGGTGTGGATGTTCGTGTTGCTCCACATGATCCTGGCACTTGCATCGTTCAGATTGATCGCAATCATCCCGAACCGTGTTCCACAAATCCTTGGTTTTGGTGGCGGAGAGCGAATTGATGTGGATGCCTTCAGTAGGGATGTTGCGGCGGTTGGTATGGCCAGCGCAATGCAAAAAATGCAACAATCCCTAGCACCTAGTCAAAATGAAAATCAAAACAATTCCGGACAGGTACAAAAAACAATTGAACATAAAATTACTGGTGGCTTAGATACGACAATGAGAAAAAACTCTTCTTAATCGAAGGAGGCGGATATGGCAGGAAGCGACCTTAGCACATTTGGTGCCTTCATGTTGGGACAAGTAGCGGCAGACTCTTCTGCTGCTTTCCAGAGACAAGTTGCATTTTTGAGAAACCGTGGGCGTACCAATAGTAACGAAGATTATTGTCGTGTTCTTAAATTAGCAATCCGTGGCGAAGAAGTAGCAAAATTTCTTGATGGAAAACTAGACAGAATAAAGGAGGAATTGTCTGCTGAGAGAGAGAAATCAGCTCATTTGGAACGACAACTAGCTGCAGCAAATGCGTTAAACGATGAACTGAAACGACAGCTTGAAGCTGAGAAAGCCCATGCCGTTATGCTTGATGATCGTTTGTTTGATCTGACTATGCGCCATGCCAGACTTTGCAAGAAAACCAATACTAAGGATTCATAGGGCGCGTAGGTGTTTCTTGTCGCATGATGAGGCTGCATCGTCTGATCCGCCACAAAGGAGAAGACAATGCGGCCTTATTTTTATCTTCCGATTGCCCTGATGTTAGGTTTGACAGCCTGTGATGGGGGAAACGTTGAATCCGCGTCCCGCGCCCATGGTCCGAAACCTCCTAAGCTGCATAATTTGTATTATGAGCCCAACGGGGCTTACGGCTCTGCAAGAGCTATCTGGGCACCACCAGTTTACAATCGGCAGGGCACGATCGTGAAACCTACGGATACACGTAACGATACCGGCCGGGAGGATTATGAACATTCGCCCTGGGCGACAGGTGCAAGCGGTGGCGATCAGAACGCCCCGCCAGGCACTTGGTAGAAGAAAGGGCCGCTCTATTTGAGCGGCCCTTTCATTATGGGCAGTCGGGGAAAAATACTCTCTGCTCTATTCATGAATTGTCTGAAAGTTGCGATCTGTCCCGTCCGTAACTGCCAGTTGAGTGAGCAATTCCACAAAGAGACGGACCCCAGAAGGGCGAGGAAAGGCAAGAACGCAATAGAGGCAAGAAGTCGGTTGCCTGTCCATGGAAAAAAAATCATTTCTAGTGCCCACAACCCAAACAGCACTGTTGCAATCAGTCCAGCACTATAGGCCCGAATAAAGGTCTCTTTCTGCCGTCTCATGATAACAAGTGCCAGATCTTGGTCACTCAGGTGACTATATGAGACAGCCTGACGAATGCTGGGCAATTGCCGGCCGACAACATCGGCCTGAGCAGGGCTGTCTAAAATCTCCTGCCCTTTGCCATTTACAGTCTCTTCGGGATTTGGCCGCGCAGATAACTTTAGAATTGTCCAAAGCAACCTGATGACATTGAAATTACTTATTATACGCCGCCACCCAACAGCTTCCACGGGAGAGCCTGTGATGTGGGTGGCTACTTTAACCGAGGTCCGGATGATTCCTTTTTTCGCAGTCTGAGGCGGCGGGTTGTCTTTTTTGCTCATTGGCTCAGCTCCCGCACAAAGGACTCTTTATCAGTCGGGTTGCCCTCAAATCGGCCCAGTGACCCGTCTTTTTTGATCCATAGAAATGTTGGGGTTCCTTTCAAAGAGATACTCTTGGCAAAAGCCCCATTCGACTCAAGTTGGTCTGTTGCTTCAGCTGAAGGGGAGTCAGCCCGCTCATGTAAATGACCGTCGATCCATGCGCGTACCATCTCCTGAGGCGAATAGGACAACATGGCCTTGGCATTGAGGGTGCTTTCACCGCGATCTTCATAATCAAGAACTGAAAGGGGCACGACTTTCAGATGAAGTTTACCAGACTGGACTAACGGCATAAGATTTTGAGCCGCCCGGATAGAGTACATGCACTGTGGATCTATCAACATCACTGCAGAGGGAGCAGAAGCTAAGCCCACGTCCCCACCATGCAAAGCAGCAAGAGCGGTTTGAGTAATCTGTGCATTGTCCATATGCACAGTCGGAACAGCTCCTGGGATGTGCTGGATCTGTTGTCGGGTGATATCCCGTCCAGATGCGTCCCAGAGCGAGCCTGCTATAGCAGCCTGAGCATCAGGCGTGGCATATATTACCTGGAAATGTGTCCCGTTCTGCAGAAACATTCCCCGGATACCTTGCCATGGTTCGAGATCTGTTGCGCGCTTTCCTGAAAGGGATCGCAAAGTGTCATACGGCACTGGAATGGCTGTGCCGCCCAGTACGCTTTTCCGATCTTTAGGCATGAAATAAACAAAAACACGATCTGGGGTATAAGCAACGCCTGTCTCGAAACCATGAAACTGGCCTTGCCCAGAAAGCTGAGCGCCTGAACCTGTAAGGTGCTTTAGGGCATCCCCTGTATCAGGTGTGTTTTCGTGTTGAACAAGAGGCGGGGATACCGCCGTGGCTGGAGATCCCGTTTTGCTATCAGTAGAGACTGCGCATTGTTGCGCCCAGGCGAACGTCGGAGCAACCAGCGTAACAGCAAGGGCAAGCGGATAGAAACGTAGCACGATATTCTCCCAACGTGATGTCGTGAGAAAATTTATCGGGTCAAGATGCGACCGAATGGTTTTTTTCTATTATTTCTTTCCCTGAAGCAATCACTGGAGGTATTGAGCTAACAGGCTCACTTGTTTCTTCTGGCAGTAGTGGTCTTATGATTTTCATAAAACGTTTGATTAACTTACGATCATCAACAGAAGCAGTGCGACGATAGCGTCTGATGGCTTTGATGAGATATCCCCAGTGTTGTTGAGGATATACAATTTGAACCGCTTTGGAACCAATAGTAACTGGATAAGGCAAACCGGGTACAGAACGGCACATACTTGTTTCTAAAAACAAAATTGCATCTCTCACACAGGAAGGTAGTTCCTCCTTTAATAGTGGAGCCAGATCCGCAATACTTCGGTAGAACTCCCCATGCATAAAAAATACCCCTGATTTTATCGTTTTATGATTAACACTTCCTTTACGCAACGGAACTGTTACGGTGTTTTACCGAATGTGCAGTCAAATAAACCATTTTTCATAAATGACTGAAAACCCCAGTACACGCAACCGTGATAGCTTTGGCTGTCGGGGAATTTAGTATGTGTCGCTTTTGTCACAATAGATCACGCTATCACCGTATTTTCTTTCTGTTCGGTCGCATCATTGATTTGCATATTTCTTCCATAACGTGAGGAGGAGGAAATATGCTCGCTACGATTGAAAATCAGGAAGCTGATTCAGATACGCAGGTAGGCGGTATCGCAGCTGATCGGTTGCGTTCAATTATAGAACGAGTTGAACGTCTCGAAGAAGAGCGCAAAGCGCTCGCAGCGGATATCAAGGACGTCTTCACCGAAGCTAAGTCAGCCGGGTTTGACGTTAGAACCGTCAAACAGATTATTCGCCTGCGTAAGCAGGAGCCCGCCGAGATTGAAGAACAGGAAACACTTCTCGATATCTATCGCCGTGCTCTCGGTATGTGAACTTGTTTCACTGGCCGCTAACTGAGCGCATTAATCTTCAATATAGCAACCTGACCCCTAATACGGCCATCGCGGAGTTAAAACCCATGCAAGGAACTGATCCTGCGATAACCATTGTGGCTGTAAACCGCGACTGTACCGCCATTCCTGGTTTTGACCTGCAGGTTTGATTTGTGATTTTTCGGAAACCATCTCGCAAGAATCCGGGAAGTGGAATTTGTTATTCCACGACTCCCTTTCGGTATCCGTCCAGTCCCGGTTTTCTGGGCATAAATGTCTGTTTTTGCACAAATAGTGGTGGTGTTTGTTGTGGAATCAGTCTCAAACATTTATGCCCTTGTGGTTGGTCGCATCTTGATTGTGCATCCTGTCGCATGACGAGCACATATTGGGTGCGCCAACCAAATGTCTCGTGTGCATCGGTTTTTCCTATTGAAAGGAAAAGATCGTGCAGTGAGGAATATGTAAGAGGTGATGGATAGGGCAGCCAGTGCGGCCTGGTTCGTCAGTATGACTGAGAGGAAGAATGAGCCATGACATAGTTTCCCCCAAAAACGACTGAGGCCCCGCTTTCGCGAGGCCTGCAGACACAAAAAACATTCCCAAGGGGATGTCGGAGCAAAATAGTTTGGCGACAATTTTTCTCCGACATTTGCCGTAAAATTGCAAGTCTTTTCTTGCCATAGGGGATGCTTGTCCTGCGGGTCAGGAGCGCGACGGGGGTTTTTAACCCATTCGTCGGACGAAAAGAATAATGATAACAGAAGGTTATGCCCGTTCTGCGGGTATCAGGAAAATCACGCCTGCCATGGTTGCTGCGCGTACAACTGCTGAAGCCCTACCGCTGCAGGCTGTGGAAATGAGCGACCTTTATCGCTATTTGCGTCAGGGACGGTCGATTCTCGGCCTGACATGCCAACAGACAGAACTGCTCTGTTATCTGATCGCATTTACCCAACCTGCCGACTGGTCAGGTGAGGACGATGTTCTGCCCGTCTCGACGGCTTCCAATCTGGATATCCAGCAACGCTTTGACCTCGGCCGAACCCGCGTCAAAACTCTGTTGCGCGAACTTGCTGAAGCAGGGTGGCTTCTCTACCGGGATAGTCCCAACGGACAGCGATACAGGCGATCAAGCCCGTTTGCTCCGAGGGGACAGCAGGCTTACGGGTTTGATCTTTCTCCGCTCGCCCGCCGATTTGACGATTTAGAACGCGCAGCACAAACGGCTCTGTGGCGGCAACAGGAAGGTCGCCGCCTGCATCGCGAAGTCACGATGATTGCCAGGACGATCTATGCCCTTTTCCAGACTGCTGATGAGGCAGGGCTTACGGTAAAAGATAGACAACAGATACTCGCTCGCACCTCTGCGTTGGTCGGTCAGCGTGGGACAGATCGCGATCCTCAATGGCTTGACCCGATATGCCAGGAGTTACGCCAGCTTCACGATCAGCTGGAGAGGGACATTTCATATCTTCAAGAGGTCGAACATCAACCTGATGAGACCAAAGCTTCTTCTCTTTTATCTGTGGAAAGTGACCCCATGGGGTCACCTGAGCGACCCCAATATACTAATACAAACATATCCACATTAGCTAAAGCTACTGTAAAAGCAGACGGCTCCGCCGAAAATTGCATTGAAGCTACGCGTAGTCGGCCGTCCTCGTCTTCCCGTGTTACAGAACACCAGGCGTCACCCCCTTCTGCGGCGGATCCATTGAGGGGATTCCGGGCCAAGCCGACATTCGTGCTGCATATTGCCCCGATTTTCCGTCAGTATTGCACTTCCGATAGGCCGGCCGAGACGCAGATCATCCAGGCAGCGCTCTACGCGTGCGAACAGCTGGGCATTTCCAGGCACGCCTGGGCTCAGGGGCAAGCTGTTTTTGGGGACTATCCGAATGCAGTAGTGATCGCAGCAATTGCAGCACGGACAGATGCAGGAGAAGTCCGTTCACCGGGAGGGCTGCTCCGTGCCATGATTTCGCGCTACCTGTCTGGTCAACTCGCACTGGATCGTACACTCTACGGGCTGGCGGAGAAGCTGAAAAACGGCCCGACAGTTGTGCAGTAAGCGCCGATCAGGTGTTTTCAGGCTCAAGCAAAAAAGGTGTTTCTGGTCGCATCATGCTCTGGTTGAGTCGTGATCGTAGGAGATCATACGATGCAGACGATAAGGGAGCTGTTTCCCCCTTCGCTCGGCACAACCGGGAGGACCGAGGGCACCATGCTTGAACCAACACGCTTTCCACGTGTCGAGCGTTATCGAGAAGAACTGGCAACCCTAAGGTTTGAACCCGTTTCAGTCGAAATGACGTCCTTTTACAAGGCTCTGGTTCAGGATGCGATTAGTGCAGCCGCCAAACAACATGATGACTCCCTCAAACATGTGGGGGAATTAAGATTAATGATGACGATCCTTATTAATGCGCGGGTGCCTGCTGATATTTTTTCAGATCTGCTCGATAGGCTGCTTGGGGAACAAGAGACGGATGTCATTCCTATGGAAGGAGATGAATGATGCCTGTCACGGATCCCTATCTCTACCCTGGCACTGATGTTCTTATGAACAAAAAGGGCTATCAGAATGCAGAACGTCTTCGCATTTTTGAAACAACCCGATATCTAAGCCGTGCGATAACCATGCCCACGGATACCAACTCGACGTCCGCCCTTAAGGATTTGCATCACCATCTCTTTCAGGATGTCTACGACTGGGCTGGTCAATACCGGACGTGCGACCTCGCTGTTGATGGTCGGAAAGGTATTCATCCAGACCGGATTTCCCAGTCAGTTCAAGGCGTATTCCAAAACCTGCACGCCAATAATGGATTGCGGGATCTCTCTTCTGACCGTTTTGCGCGGGGAGCTGCCACCCATATTGCCGCTTTGGATAAAATCCTGCCTTTTCGGCAAGGAAACCAGCAGGTCATCCTGCTTCATCTCTCACATCTTGCTCGGAACGCCGGTCATAATTTTGACCTCAGCCAACTCGATCACGATCAATGGAACAGAGCCAGCGGTAAAGCGGCAGTTAATGACGAGCGTCTTATGATGCATGTCATCGCGACGTTATTTAAGTCTGGGCGAACAATGACGCCCGACCAGGCGCGTCGGGAAGCTCTGTCGCTCCGTGATCCAGCACGCCAGGAACTGCAATCCGGGATTGATGCGGCCACCAGAACACTGAACGCAGGCCAGGCAGATAGTGCCACGTTGAAAGAACTCAGGGGCTTACGGGGAGAACTGAAAGCTTTGGAAAGCGACACGCAGGTTGGCGCCGTTCTGCGTCATATCGATCAAGCCCAAAAGGCGGGCATTGAAAAGCTGACCGTTCTCCCCAGCCGCGACGGTTCTGCGCGTGACGCCATTTATGCCATCGGGCGGGCTGCCGTGCGTAGTCTTGACTTGCAGGACGATCAACGAGCAGTGCAAGGTATGAGTGCCGAACAGACACGATCACCTGCATCGTGGTTCAATCGGGCCAGCCAGAAACTTTCTGCGCCTGAAGAAATACCCCCTCAGCCAAATAGCCCAAAATCACGTGGCCCGCAGTTTGGCTAGTTCTTACTGAACCTAATCAGGCCGATGGCGTCTGATCACACGTTCTGCGTGATCTATCGCACGCTCCAGTTCCTCATAATTGATGGGAGCAAACGTGGGCGCCGGCTCTACCGGCCGGATGTCCACGTTCTCATCTGGAGGACAGGTTTCCTGACTTTCTTTTTTTCTCGGTCGCCCACGTTTTCTGCCTGGTTGGGGCCTTTTGGGGGGCCTGACGATCTCACGGAGAGGTTCCAGATCTTTCAGGGCGAACAGACGTCGCGCCGCGCGATGCGTGACTTCAACAATCAGCCCCATTTCCAGAAAACGTTCCAGATAGATGTAGGCTGCTTTCAGCGACAGGCCGAGCTCAGCTGAGAGGCGTGTTGCCGAGACCACTGGATAGGCTGCGAGAAGATCTATCACCTTGTCAGCGCGCGAGGTGCGACGTTGGCCACCCGATTTTGATCTGGCCTGACGCCAGCTTTGTTCCAGGACCCGTGTGCGGTCCTCAACGGCGGCGACCTCCTCAGTCAGACAGTTCAGGAAATAAGGGAGCCATTCTGATGGGCTCCAAGGTGCTTCCGGTACGAAGGATCTGGCTCCAACAAGGGGAAGCGGAAAATGAAGAACATTGGTCAGGCGCCAGTGGCGGATCAAAGCGGCACGCATCGGGGCACGAACATGTCCTGCTTCTATCCAGGCATGAAAGGCCCGGGCGGAGCCAAGAAGAGGGCCTGAGCTGACACGATACTTGCTGAGCCAACCTGAAGCCTCTTCTATCGCGTTGCGTTGCGTATCTGTTGGCCTAACCAACCACTGATATTGCTCAAACGCAGCGTGGAGAGCGTCCACTGACGTGCCACGTTCATACATATCACATCCGAGTGGTACTGATCTCAAACCTTCCAGTTCCGCCGCCAACCGCCACGGATCTATGAGATGACCATCAACTGCTGCACAGGCTCTTGCAGCTTCCAGCTGCTCCCGAAACAGGATTGCAGGGAGGAGAGGATGATGACGCAGGCGCTGATCAAGTCTGCCGATGGCCAGTGCCGTCTGGGTGAGGCTTTCATATAACTTACCGTCAGGAGGTTTGACTGAGGTTATCCGGAACATGCTCAGACGCGGCGGGTTGCATCGTCGTAAACCTCATTGGCATCCCTGCGTCCAATCGCAACAACCAGCACTATGAGTTTCCCCTCATTAACCTGATACACCAGCCGATATCCGGATGCTCGACGTTTGATTTTATAGCAGCTCACAGATCGTCCAATGAGACCGGAATAGACGGTTCAGGCGAGGCAAGACGCTCCCGAACGACGGCAAGGAGCTCCAGATCGTCATCCGATACAACAGTGCGCCGGACGGGGAGCTTGCCTGTGGCGACGACATATTCAAATGTCTGGCGAATGAGGTCAGACGGGGTCACACCGAGTTCTGACAGACGATCGTATGCAGCTTTCTTCAGACTGTCATCGATGCGCAGGTTAATTGAAGCCATTATGTGTCCTCCACACAACACACCAATATTTATGCCTTTACGTATGTAAAGGCAAGCAAGATAGTTATCTTTGGCAACTCAGGTTTGTCCATGAATATGAATAGCGTCACGGTCTATCGGAAATAGTAATCGATCTTGCGTTGGCAAGCAGCCTACGATCATCCTTACCCGATTAAAGAAAACCCATCGGTTTGCCTGATCATCTAACGCGGACGGTTCAGTTCATATTAAGCGTGATATTGGCGCAATACTTGAATACGCTAAAGCATCACTGAAAACTGCTTATCTTCCCTCAAGTAGCTTGATTACAACGGATGCTCTACGGCGTGTCGTCAGTTAAGCAGGATGATGATTGAGGCGAACTGCACGGCTGCGAGGAAGGTCGATTTCAGTTTATCGTAGCGGGTTGCGATAGCGCGAAACTGCTTGAGTTTATTGAAGAACCTCTCAACAAGGTTCCGTTCGCGGTAGAGAGAAAAATCGGTTTTCCGTCGTGTCGTTCTGTTGCGTTTTGGCGGGATGACCGGGGTAATCCCGCGCTGTATCAGCCGATCGATCAACCTGTCCGCGTCATACGCCCTGTCAGCAAGGAAAGCATCCGGGTCGATGTTTTCCAGAAGTGGTTCTGCCTGGGTGATATCGGCATCCTGTCCCGGTGTGATGCCGAGTTCCACTGGATTGCCCAGAGCGTCGCAGATGGCATGGATCTTTGTAGTTAGCCCGCCTCGTGATCGTCCGATGGCCTGATCCGTGCCCCTTTTTTGAGAGCTCCGGCACTATGCTGATGCGCTCGGACAATTGTGCTGTCGATCATCATGTATTCGTTGTCGTAATCAGCGGCCAGATAACGAAATATCCGTTCGATGACGCCGCTTTCACACCAGCGGCGCAGACGCCGGTGCAGGTTTTTCCAGTCACCGAAACGGGCAGGAAGGTCGCGCCATGGAATACCCGCGCGATAGCGATACAGCACCGCCTCCACGAACAGACGGTTGTTCACCGCAGTGCCGCCGACATAGCCTTCTCGACCAGGAAGAAGATCCTTTATCCGCTCCCACTGGTCATCGCGTAAACTATAGCGCCGCATCTGTCTGTCTCCCCCAAAAAACGGGAAAACAGTCAGCACACGCAGACACAAAGTACAACCCTCACGTGCCACACTCAGGGCTTAACTGACGACACGCCGTAGGGTTTGACCCCGGCAGCTTGCCGCATACAGTAATCCGGATTTCAGATGACATGCTCTTGTGTTCATGAACATTAAGGTTGAATTGTCAAACTGTGAAAATGAAAGAGGTTTTCCAGGGCGCCAAAGGTTGCGCCGCCGCCAGCGTAAGGGAACCTCCATGTGAAAGAGCTATCTGGCGAGCCAGTGTTAGGCCTATGCCACTTCCATCACGTTTGAGGGTGAAAAAGGGTTGAAATATAGCTTCCCGATTGGCTTCTGCAACGCCGGGACCGTTGTCACGCACAAAGAAGATGGTTCCCGAAGATATGACTTTTGTTTCCAGCCAGACAGTCGGCCTTGTATCATTCTTTGATTCTAGAGCGGCATCTGCGGCATTATTGAGCAAATTGAGTAAAGCTTGTTCGATTTGTTCCGCATCCAGATTGGCTATTGAATGGGAAGGAGGGAAATTCACTCTTAGCAGCACTTGCTCGCCCCATCGTGCTTCGAACAGCGCAGCGAGAGTGAGAGCGAGGTCTTTCAAAAAAATAGGCCTGCGTTCAGGAGATGGTAAGCGCGCCAGTGTCCTGTATCCTTGCACAAAACGGTTTATACCCCGTGTACGGCGCATGATTGTGTTTAACGCTTCGACAAGCATTTCTTGTGATTGAGCTTCGTTTAGCCGCTGAGCGAGGTCATGAGCCGTTTCGGCTAAGGAAATAACAGGTGTGAGCGAATTCATGATTTCATGGCTGAGAACGGACAGTAGCTCACGCAACGCGCGTGCGTCCGCTTCGTTCAGCTCCGTCTCTATGTCCATGAGCGCTATAAGCTGCCGAATGCCACCAGTGCCGCTCGTTTGGATGGAGGAGAGAGAGTACGTGCGTGGTGGAATACCCGAAGAAGGCGAAAAGCGCAGAAGGCGATCCTGGGTCTCGAACATGAGTGCCTGCTCTGCGGGTAGATGATCTTCAGTGGAGAAGAGACGCCGTGCTGCACGGTTGGCAGCATGCACTATGCCATCGCTACTCTCATAGAGTAATGTAACGGGCGCATGGTCGAGGAGCGCCTTACTCCTTATTGCATCCAGATCTGAAGGGCGTGGCGTGGTAGTTTCCACTCGAACCTCTCGTTCTACCAATCGGCTAACAGTGATAAGGATTGCAGCTACCGAGCCGAGTGCCAGCATGGCAAGAACCACCGTGGTCGTGTAGAAACTGGCTGCATACGCACGAGGCGTTGCAACGCAGGCACCAATGAGAAGTAAGATATTTAGCCCACACAGCCAGACTGCGCGCATGTCAGAGTCCGTATCGTGCCATACGACGGTAGAGAGCTGGGCGGGTAATTCCCAAATCTTTCGCAGCATGTGTGATGTTGAAGCTGTGTCGGCGTAAGGCCGCTTCAATCAATGCTCTTTCAGAAAGCGCCAGCGTTGGAGTGCCGGCAGGCATGGTCGTATCCGACGAGAAAGCGGCCTCACTACCGAGGAGCACCACGCGCTCAATCAGGGCGCGGAGTTCACGAATATTCTGTGTCCATGCACGTCGTTGCAATGTTTTCGGACGTGCGGCATCGAGAGGCGGTTCGGTCAGGCCATGACGACTTGCGAAATAATGCAGGAAATGTGCTGCCAGAACCGGAATATCCTCTTTGCGCTCTGCAAGCGGGGGTAAGGTGAGGCGCGCGGCAGCGAAATGAAGTGCGAGGCGTGAGGACAGGCGGCCATCGAGATCATCCAGATTCAGTGAGGACAGTGCTAACACGCGGGGAGGTGACGCTTCATCCAGTCGGTCTGCCAGTTCACGCTGAATGTGTGGGGCAAGAGCCTCCACACTTCGGACTATCCAGAAGCCATTTTCCTCAGGTAGGGCAGACAGTGCTTCCGCATCAAGCAAGAGTGGATCTTCGAATGCTCCGGAATAGATATGGATACGCTTTGCCAGCAAAGTCTTGCCGCTCCCTGGGGGGCCAGAGATCAGTATCTGGGCGCGTGTTGGGGCAATCCGTTCCGAGAAAGCGATAATAGAACGCATTTCTTCTGATGCGGCAATCAACACGGGCTCTGTATTTTTCGACTGGAACTGTCCCCTGAGACGATGCGTGCGGGCCAAAGTGTCATTCACGACAGCTAGAAGCCTCTCATTATTCCAAGGTTTCATGATGAAGTCAGAAGCGCCAGCCCGCATGGCCGCAACCGCGATTGCTACCCCACTGTGCCCCGTCACGACAATAACAGGAAGGTCCGGATGCAAGGCGTGAATTTCGGTCAAAAGAGCCAGGCCTTCGGCTCCATCACGTGCGCCCGGGGCATAGTTAAGGTCTAGCAGAGCGAGATTAATAGCATCAGAGGTGAGAATGGCTTGTGCCTGTATAGTATCCTTGGCTGGGATCACACGAAAACCATGCCGGGCAAACAGAAGTTTTGCGGCAGACTGAATGTCTGGGTCGTCATCGACAAAGAGAATTGTCTTGTCACTCATAGACTCGATTCCGGAGCATATCTCAAAACGGGGGTATTCCTTTCTTGCTGCGGGCAATTTTCTGTCTTGACAGAGTGTTTTTACCTGTCCGTTTCTGGACAGTCCGCCTAAAACCGAACACCACGCGTTCAGGTATTAAGAAATATCCTTATTTTACAACAAGTTAAAAACAACAAAAACTAGGTTACACTGTTCCCAAGGAAGGGAATAGACGATGGATCAACCGATTGCCTCAACCGCCTCGCACAGATCTGGTTCCGTCTCAGGATCTGAGATGGATCGTAAGGTCGTAAGGTCGCCGCGCCAGATCTTTATACGCCGTCTAGTGCGTTATGGGGGTATTGGTGTGGCAGTAACCGGTGCCATTATTTTATGGAGAATGGTACCGTCTGCCGGCACACTGTCTGTGCAGGGTGGCCAGATCTCAATCGAAACAGTCCAGTCTGCACCATTTCTTGACTATCTTCCCGTCCGTGCTGCCGTAGCTCCCCTGACGACCACCTTCGTCAACGCGGTGCAGGGAGGGGAGGTGGCAGAGGCCGTTGCCCATGATGGTGCAGTTGTCAAGAAAGGCGATGTGCTTGCACGCCTGACGAACCCGCAGCTTCAGCTTGATGTCACCTCTCGGGAGGCTCAGATTGCCAGTCAGCTTGGTGCGGTGAGTGCACAACGCCTGTCTCTCCAGCAGACACGAACTGGCGAGGACACAGCATTAGGTGAGGCACGTTACGCTCTGCTCAAGGCTCAGCGCGAATTGCAAATTCACCAGCAACTTCATGATCAGGAGTTTGAATCAGACGCCAACCTGCGTAGCTTTCGGGACGAAGTCGAATACGATTCAAAACATGTTCACCAGTTAGAGGAAGCCCGTGAGCGGGATCTCGTTGTAGCAGCTCACCAGTCGGAAGAAATTGACCAGGAGGCCTCCCGGCTCCGCAATAATCTCGCTGTAGTGGAAGCGAGCCTTGATGCGCTTGTCCTGCATGCGCCAGTTGATGGACGTCTGACAAATTTCGATCTTCAGCCAGGACAATCCCTGAAGGCTGGAGACAAGATCGGACAGATCGACAGCGAGGGGAAATATCGCCTGGATGCCGATATTGACGAATTCTATCTTGGTCGCGTCGCCATAGGTGAGCGGGCTGAAGCGGATATCGGCGATGTAAAACTTCCTCTGACCGTTGCTCGTGTACATCCTCAGGTCACGAACGGTCAGTTCCGTGCGGAACTGACTTTTGATAAGCCGCCGCCAGAAGGTTTACGGCGGGGGGAAAGCATTGACGTCCGCATTACGCTTGGAGAGACACACAGAGCCCTTGTTCTCCCAAACGGGGCCTGGCTTGAAGGGAGTGGCGGTTCGTCTGCCTTCATTGTTGCGCCCAACGGAAAAAGTGCTGACCGCGTAAATATTACGTCAGGACGTCGCAACCCTGAGCAGGTGGAGATTACCGGCGGCTTGCATGAAGGCGATCGTGTGATCGTTTCCTCTTATAATTCCTACAAGAAATTCAACCACCTCGCGATCCACTGAGCGGAGAGGACTGTAATCCATGTTGATTGAACTGACCCATATCCAGCGCCTCTATCGTTCGGACGAGGTGGAAACAACAGCATTACGTGACATAGAGTTTTCTGTTGAGGCAGGCGAATTCGTGGCGATTATGGGACCGTCAGGGTGTGGAAAATCGACGCTGCTGAACATCCTTGGTACGATCGACCGCCCGACGCACGGATCGTATCGGTTTGGCGACGACGAACTGACAGCACTAAATGAAGCAGCCCTCGCTGCCTTTCGGCGCGAAAATCTTGGCTATATCTTTCAAAACTTCAATCTGATTGACGATCTCACGATCGAACGTAATATCGAACTTGCTCTGGTCTATCGCAATATGCCTAAAAATCTGCGCCAGGAGCGTGTTGCACGGGCCATGGACCACGTTGGTATTGCCCATCGTGCGCGGCATTATCCGTCTCAACTCTCTGGTGGGCAGCAGCAACGCGCAGCAATTGCCCGGGCGATTGTCGGTGAACCGAGACTGATTCTGGCGGACGAACCCACGGGAAATCTCGACACAGAAAATGGTGCTCAGGTCATGGATATCCTTCAGCGCCTGAATGATGAAGGGGCAACCATTGTCATGGTAACCCATTCCCCGAGCCACGCCGATCTCGCAAAGCGCCGTGTCGACATGCTTGATGGGCGTATCGTGCTTTCTGCTGACATTGCGATTTAGGAGGCAGTTAGATGCTTTCAGCCATTTTTGACGGAACGGTGCGTGAGGCGCGGCGTCATCCGCTACATACGGCGCTGAACGTTCTTGGTCTCGCATTAGGGGTCTGCGTCTTTCTCACACTCAGTTTGCTCGTGCGCTATGAATATAGCTACAACACATCCCTCCCCGATGTGGACCGGATTGTACGTGTCGATAGTCACTGGACGCTTGCCGGAACCGCACCTTACGAGGAAGCTTATACGTCATTCCGGGCTGTACCATTGCTGCGTGAGGATTTTCCTGAGGTTGAAGACGCGGTACGCGTCGTGCCCACAACCTTGCAAGTCAAACATGAGGGAGAGTTTGCGTCATTCACATCTTATCAAGTTGATCCAAGCTTCTTTCAGGTGTTTGGCCTGCGGCTTCTCCATGGAACGCAGACGAATGCACTGTCACGACCAGAAGGTCTGGTCCTCTCTGAAGGAGCAGCACAACGGTTGTTCGGGGGGGTGGATGTTATTGGACGTAAGGTAGAGCTCATTAGAGACGCTCAGAAAACAGAGCATGTTGTAACCGGAATTCTGGCACGCCAAACCGTACCTGGTGTTTTTTCCGATACAGAAATATTAGTGCCGATTCCTACACAAGACGCAAACACCAGGACATGTTTTCAGCGTTGGGGAAGTTCCTGCGGGAAAATATATTTGAAATTACATAATGCAGGCGATGTAGCAACTACATCAGAAAGACTGAGAGATTTTGTTATTCGCCGCGCTTCAGGTGCCGACAGTGACGAATCATCTCTAGGTGCGCACCCAGAAAAGCAGTTTTCTCTTTCTCTTCTTCCCCTGCGGCGGCAACATTTCCATGACATTATGGTAAGAGGTGGGGATGGTGCGGCCGACCAGAATGTTGTCAACAGTATTGGAATGATTGGCTTTCTCGCATTGGTGCTTGCCTGTGCAAACGCAATTAATCTCGCAACGGCGAGGGCTATGCTGCGGGCCCGGGAAGTTGCTGTCTGTAAGACTCTAGGGGCATCTCGACAACAGTTGTTTATCCAGTTTATGGGAGAGGCGTTGCTGACGGCCACAATAGCCTGCGTAATCGGACTTGCTTTGTGCGAGATTCTGACACCTATTATTGCTGTTCTGAGTAGTGAAGCTGTAACAGTTCGCTATAATTTTGTGCTTCTTCTGTTACCGCTCATTGTCATTGGAACTGGACTGGCCAGTGGGGCGTACCCTGCAATTGTTTTGTCGCGATACCGTCCTGCAGCAGTTCTTGCGTCTGCGCGGATGCCATCTGGAGGTCGGATGGATTCCCGGCTTCGGAATGCGCTGGTCGTAGTACAATTTGCAATTGCTGTGACGATTGTGATCTGTACATTCGTCATTGACCGTCAGACTGCCTTTATACGGAATGCCGATCGCGGATATACCATGTCAGGCTTGTTGGTGGGGTCTCCGGTCCCATCAAACGATCCGGCTGTACAACGTAAAATGTTGGATGCGTTGCAGGCAGTTTCAGGTGTAAAGGCACTTGCGTTCGGCGAGCTTGGTCCCAATCCGCCCAATCAGAATAAATCGACCTATGAGCTTGCCGACTCAAAAGAGAAAGTAAGAGTGCACCTTCTTTTCGACCGTGTAGGCGCGAACTATTTTAAGACATATAGTCCACACTTGTTGGCCGGTCGCTGGTTCGACCCAAAATATGGGCAGGATGAAGGGCCGAATAACGATGCATTGGTAAAAGGAATTGGCAATTTTAACGTTGTTGTAAATGAAACCGCGGCTATGCGGTTTGGTTTTGCAACGCCGGAGGCTGCTATTGGTCATGTGATTTCTGATCAAGGCTTGCGGGCGACAATCATCGGTGTTGTTGCCGATTTCCGCTTCGTCTCACCTCATGAACCTGTTGCCCCTGAGATTATCTACTATAATTCACTGGCGCACACACCATTTGATGATCCTATTCCTGCCATCCGTTTTGACGGCGTTTTAGTTCCAGATATGGTAAGCCGTCTTAATCGAGCCTGGGCATCAGTTCTTCCAGATACGCCGGCGAACTTTCAGACCGTTAATGACCGAACACAGGAATTCTATCAAGGGGATGAACGTCGAGGCCGGATATTCACTCTTGGTGCTATCGCGGCACTCCTGATTGCCTGTCTGGGCCTTTACAGCCTCGCATCCTTTGCTGCGGTGCGTCGCACCCATGAAATTGGTATCCGAAAAACGCTTGGTGCGTCAGCTCAGCAAGTGATTCTGTTGTTGTTAGGAGATTTCCTTCGACCTGTTGTAATCGCCTGCATGATAGCCTCTCCGATTGCCTGGGTAGCCATGCGCTCTTGGCTTTCGGGGTTCGATCAGCGCATCACGCTGAGTCCTCATCATTTTCTCATAGCCATAGCAGGCGCTTTGTTCATTTCGGTCTTGACCGTACTCGGGCAGACGCTTCGCCTTGCGCGTGCGGAGCCTGCCCGTGCGCTGCGCGTGGAGTAACATCCATGAAATACAAGTTTTCAATTGTCGTTCTCTTGGGACTGCTTCCTGGAATCGCACATGCACAGACTTTACAGGAGGCACTAGCTCTAGCTTATCGCGGTAACCCAACGTTACTGGGTGAGCGAGCTAATCAGCGGGCTGTAGCGGAAAATTCGGCACAGGCACGTAGTGGGTGGCGTCCAACTGTCACTGTCAATATGGATGCAAACTACCAGCAAGGTCCTTATACCAGTGCGTTTGCTCTTGGAACCTACACGTCGAATTATGCAGAAGGTTATGTTCAGGCGAAGCAGACGATTTATTCTTTTGGACATACGGCCAACCAGGTGCGTGCTGCAGACGCACGTTCGCGTGCCGAGCAGCATGGTTTGAGATTGACAGAATCGCAGGTTTTCACCAACGCGATTACAGCTTACATGGATGTACTGCGGGATCGTTATATTCTTGATGTGCGGAAAGCTGATCTTGAGATGCTGGAGCGTCAGGTACGTCTCATCACCGCTCGCTATACGCTTGGAGGGGCGCCAGCGGAACAGGTAACGCGTACAGATGTCGAGCAGGCCAAAACACGACGGCATTCGGCAGAAGTATCCCTTGCTCAGGCAGAAACATCACTAGCAACTTCAGAGGAAAGTTTTCGCGCCATAATCGGCATTGCGCCGGGTCGTCTCGTTATGCCGGATGGCTTGCCAGGAGTGCCGCGGACGATGGCAGAAGCTGTGAGAGAGGCTATTGCCGTCAATCCACAGCTTTCACAGATGAGAGAGACAAAGACTGCAACAGCAGCGGATATAGATACCGCTCGTTCGCAATGGGGCCCTCAGATCCAGGTACAGGGTACGTTTGGTACAATCGGTCCTGCTTCGCCTTTTCGGGGAAGAGAATATAGCGAACAGGTCGGGGGAGTAGTGTCGCTTGTCCAGCCCATTTATAATGGCGATCTGTATAACTCCCAAATTCGACAGGCACGCGCGAAGGATGAACAGGCGAGGCAGAATGTCGAGCAGGCGCGGCGGCAGGCGGTGCAAACGCTGACCACCAGTTGGCGGGCATTTCAAAATGGCCTCGATGCGATCCATGCTGCGACCCGTGAGGTTAATTCCGGTGAGCTGACACTCAAGGGCTATCAACTTGAATATGGCAACGGCCTACGCAGCACGACTGATGTTCTGTATGCCGATCAGAACCTTCGAGCTGCGCAAATAGATCTTGCGACGAGCCGTCATGATACGATTGTTGCCGAAGCGACGGTCCTTGCGGCAATGGGCCGGCTGCAAGCAGAGAATCTACTACCGCGTGAAAGACATTACCATGCAGATACGACATTGCGGCATGCGCAAACACATGGCTGGGAACCGCTTGAAGCACCAGTTTCTGCTCTCGACAAATTAGGATGGTAATCTTCGTGTTTTATAGTCTAGTTTTTTAGTCCCCCATTTTGGCTGAGGTTCTAAATGAGAGTTCTGGCAACTTTTTTTGAGTTTCTGGGTTACGGTTAATCTGCAAGTTAAGTTCCAGTTCCTGATATACTCGATATCCCTAATTGACAGAACGTGCAGCGAAACTCTGTCATACTGAAAAAATTTGAATCGTGACTTATACGCCATTTTTTTACTGCGAATCATTGCGCTTTCGTATTTAGTTACAGATGAGCAATATGCTCAGATAATTTGGAAAATCGGGAGTTCTCTATGTCCACCAAGAAAACAATTCTCTCTGCTGTTATTTTGGGTGCTTCAACTCTGGCAGGTCAGGTTGCACACGCTTCGGAAGCGGCTCCGCAGGCAGTCGCATCTATTTCTTTCGATGCTCATGGGCGAGCAACAGTGGCAGGTCAACCTGCTTCGAAAGTCTTTGATGGAACACTACAAATTGCAGAGGATACCAACGGGAATTGCAAAGGAGTGTGCATGCCGCACGTAGTCTGAAAAAGGCAAGCTAAAAGCAGGCATGGCGGCCTTTATTGCAGTCATGCCTGTATTATAGGATAATATAGACATGAAAACGCATAGCAATATACTATATAACTCTCTGACCGATGAAAAGCTTACTCTAACTATATTACCTACTGAGCAATGCAATTTCCGATGTGTTTATTGCTATGAAGATTTCAAAATCGGAAAAATGCGTCCAGATATCATCAATGGGATAAAAAATCTGATCTCAATACGTGCTCCAGATTTACGAATTTTAAATCTATCTTGGTTTGGCGGAGAACCATTGTTAGCAGCCGACATCATCCGTGATATCGACCGCCATGCGTCAGACATATGTACGCCAAATAATACCGTATTAACGTTTAATATCACAACAAACGGTTCATTACTGACAGAAAATTTCATAATTGAAACTGATATGCTTGGAAGAACTAAGTATCAGATATCTTTCGATGGTGACGAAGAAGAACATAATAAATCTCGTATCCTCGCAAACGGTTCTCCAACATTCCATAGTATTTTGGAAAAAATAATTCTTTTCCAGAAACTTGTAGAAAATAAAAAAATTACGCGATCAAAAGTAATGCTCCGTTTACATCTTTCTCCTGGAAAACTTGAGGGGACGTGGCGCTTCCTAACCTATGTTAGCAAGCATCTTGATCCCACTGTCTTCAGTATTTTGTTAAAAAATGTTGGAAAATATGGTGGGAAGAATGATCGTGATCTAAGAGTATTTGAGGAACATGAGCATGCTGTAGTGTTATTTCGACAGAAAGCCATTGAGGTGTTTCCCGATTTTTTTCAAAAACCCACCTCATCAACTCCAGTATGCTATGCGTGCGAAGCAAATTCATTTGTTATACGTGCTGATGGGCGGCTAGCTAAATGCACAGTTGCACTTGGCAGGAGCGAGAATACTATTGGAAAGATTTTGCCATCAGGAGAACTTTTGTTGGATACAAAAAAGCACAGTCCGTGGCTCGAACCACTCATTTCTCTTGAACCAGAAAAACTTGCATGCCCTTTGCCGTCAGTTCTTTCTAAAAGTACGTGTGTATAAAATTAACAATGTGAATGGTAATGTTTTATGGTGCCGTGTTCCTCTTTTTTGTTACCATGGCTTTGTTGCGCAAACATGTGGGAGGGATTCCCTGTTTGAGTCCGGTTTGTTAGCTGGTTTTCATGAGCAAGCCGAAGTCGATGCGCTACCGAACGACGAACTGGTCCTCCTACAAGGCCGCGCTGAAGAAACGTGGATCACTGACTGTGTAGTGTGACCCGTCCATGAATTGGGAGGGCCTTCCAACGGGACGTCGTGGCCGTCAGCCGGGTTACAGCGATGCCGCGATCCAGACCTGTCTGACGCTGAAGGTTCTGTTCGGTTTTGCGCTGCGACAGACGACGGTTTTTGTCGAAAGTCTTCTGCGCCTGGTCGGACTTGCGTGCTCCGTTCCGGATTTCAGCACGCTGAGCCGTCGGCAGAAATCTCTGACGGTCGATATCCCGTGTCGCGGTTCGGACGGTCCGCTCCATTTTTTTATCGACAGCACCCGGATCAAGGTCGAGGGAGGAGGTGAATGGAACAGGCGCAAACTTCTTAAGTGTCACGGCTGATGGCGCGTATGATACAAGGAAATCCCATGAAGCCATTGCCGAACGCGGTGCTCAGGCTGTCATACCTCCTCGAGATAACGCAAAGCCATGGAGCCCCACATCAGCGGGAGCCCTTGCCCGAAACGAAACACTGCGGGCCTGCAGGCATCTCGGACGGGCTATCTGGAGACGGTGGAGCGGTTATCATCGACGAAGCCGCGTCGAGACAAAGATGCACTGCATCAAGTTGCTGGGCCAGCGTCTGACAGCACGCGATTTCGACCGTCAGATCACCGAAGTTCACATCCGTGTTGCTATCCTTAACCGCTTCACAGCGCTCGGAACCCCAATTACCCAGGCGCTCGCGTAACAAAAATCATAAAAGCGTTCAGTTCGACCAATCAGTGAATTGTGCAACAAAGCCGATCGCTACATCGGATATGCGAAAGATATTATTCATTAGACACATCGAAAGTTCTGAACGACAAGCCCACGGACGTGGGTGAATGCCTGATCGCTGGTTACCAAAGTCAGATGACACGTCAAAGCATGTGCCGCGATCATTAGATCCAACGAACCAAGGATTTCACCGCGGCGCTCTTGTGCAGCACGTAATTTTCCATAGTGCTCTGCCACCTCAGTGTCCCAAGGAAGTGTAATCAGTCGATCCATGACACTGCGTGTCAAGCGTTGTAATCGGGTTGCCAATGGACGCTTGGCCAGTCCATACGCAACCTCTCCGGCTGTTACAGCTGAAACACAACACTGTTCGGGATCAAGGGCTTCGACGTGGGAGAGCACTCTATCGTCAGCGCGTATGATATCACTTATTGTATTGGTATCGAACATATAAGCAATCACGGCACGGGTCCAGCAAAAGGATCCCGATCTTGTTGGGTCTGGACCCGCCCTTCGGGGAAAAGTTCAGCCCCTTTGGCCTGCCGAATGGCAGAGAGTGTCTCCCCCCACCCTACGGGGAGCGGCGAAAGAATGACATCTCCGGTGCGTGGATCTCTGCGGATGGTGACCTCTGATGTGTCAAAGCGGTAGGCAGCAGGGAGACGAACGGCCTGGCTGCGACCAGTCATAAAAATTTTGGCTGTATCTGACATACTCACCTCCATGATAATATGTATCACTGATATATATCATTTAGCTTCGAACACTTCAACATGAAACAATAATTCTGAACGTAAAATTACTCTATTTTGCATATAACTTCAAACTCCGTCTTTTTATGAAAAACAGCCCCCTTCCCTATACCTACTTGCGTTAATTCCACTTATCGCAACTAGTGTCGAAAACCAGAAGATAATGATAATCCGCCGCTGACTGCCGTTTTTGTCGCCGAAAAACCACTTAATCGCGATAAAAATGCA
>Ga0214925_100296_pt1 | contig 31434 bp, 34 predicted proteins | sample Stichaenrichment_FD_168299 | JGI IMG/M metagenome (GOLD analysis project Ga0214925, IMG submission 168299) | Xylose enriched microbial communities from anaerobic bioreactor in Madison, Wisconsin, United States - 63SRT | ecosystem: Engineered > Bioreactor > Anaerobic > Unclassified | place: USA... | reverse complement strand
GAACGGCCTGTTCCTTAAATTCCTTGTCATAACTGTGCTTCGTCATTATTTGATCCTCCAATTTACTTCCTTAATTATACTAAATCAAAGTCTCTATTTAACTTGTACACTTTTTATTCTAGGCCCATAATGAGTTAAATGAAACTAGAATTTTAGGATTTAAGAATATTACTGACTATTTAAGTGATTCAGAATTACAAGAAATATTTGCACTGAGTAAAACATTGAATTTGAGAATCCTTCTCATTAAATTTTCAGAAAATCAGAGAACTGAAATATTTAAAGATTGCCGTTATTACTATTTAGATGAGGATTACGTTGAGTGGCGTAATGATTGATAGTTAAAATTTAATTAGCGTATATCGGATTTAGAAGAGTATCAAATCAATGAGTTTAAGTCCAGCAAGTCACAATCAAGTTTGCACTGGTACGATTTAGAAGAGTATCAAATCAATGAGTTTAAGTCCCGAAGACATTGGTTACTGGACAGAAATAGCGATTTAGAAGAGTATCAAATCAATGAGTTTAAGTCCAGAGCGTTGCCGAGGAGTGGCATGATGTTGGATTTAGAAGAGTATCAAATCAATGAGTTTAAGTCCAGAACCAGAACCAGAACCATCACAGCATCAGATTTAGAAGAGTATCAAATCAATGAGTTTAAGTCCATGAGAAGCAAGCACTGGACCTCGTGAGAGGATTTAGAAGAGTATCAAATCAATGAGTTTAAGTCCACGTAAAAGCAATACATTGGTAGCTAACTGATTTAGAAGAGTATCAAATCAATGAGTTTAAGTCCTTCAGCTAGCACCAGATGGTCGGCATTTAGGATTTAGAAGAGTATCAAATCAATGAGTTTAAGTCCACAACTTTGGTGGCAGTGATTTAAGTGCAGGATTTAGAAGAGTATCAAATCAATGAGTTTAAGTCCGTCAGGAAGATGTTAACCGCATGATGGCTAGATTTAGAAGAGTATCAAATCAATGAGTTTAAGTCCATGTTGTTATACTGATAATTAACATTGATAGATTTAGAAGAGTATCAAATCAATGAGTTTAAGTCCTCTTAGACTATGGTTATTGGAGTAATGACAGATTTAGAAGAGTATCAAATCAATGAGTTTAAGTCCCATCATCTTGGATAACGTCTGACAGCGCCTGATTTAGAAGAGTATCAAATCAATGAGTTTAAGTCCTACCAAGAGCCAATTAAAACTGATGTACGAGATTTAGAAGAGTATCAAATCAATGAGTTTAAGTCCAGGTTGGCAACAACACCAGCTCAATAGCTAGATTTAGAAGAGTATCAAATCAATGAGTTTAAGTCCTAACACCTTGGTTGAAAAGATTACGGTATTGATTTAGAAGAGTATCAAATCAATGAGTTTAAGTCCCGTTCAAGAGCCGTGTCTAGCGTACCACGTGATTTAGAAGAGTATCAAATCAATGAGTTTAAGTCCCCAGAACATTTTGAACCAGCACTTTGGCAAGATTTAGAAGAGTATCAAATCAATGAGTTTAAGTCCGTCTCTCATATCATCAATTCGCCTATCGGTGATTTAGAAGAGTATCAAATCAATGAGTTTAAGTCCGCAAAGCACCAGCGTCAACGTGAGCGGTGGGATTTAGAAGAGTATCAAATCAATGAGTTTAAGTCCGTTTGAGGTCTTTTAGATGACGTTTAGCCGGATTTAGAAGAGTATCAAATCAATGAGTTTAAGTCCATTTTTGGAGGTTTGTATCAAGTAACTAAGGATTTAGAAGAGTATCAAATCAATGAGTTTAAGTCCGTTTTTAATGGATTATGCGTATCAGATTCAGATTTAGAAGAGTATCAAATCAATGAGTTTAAGTCCTTGTCGTTTGATTGGACGGCAACGGCAAATGATTTAGAAGAGTATCAAATCAATGAGTTTAAGTCCCGTTATCATCAAGGTAAATCTGGTCACTGGGATTTAGAAGAGTATCAAATCAATGAGTTTAAGTCCAAAGCCCCGCGTGAGCGCGACAAGCCCCGCGATTTAGAAGAGTATCAAATCAATGAGTTTAAGTCCAGGTCGTTTCGGTGTCCTTAGTGTCAACGTGATTTAGAAGAGTATCAAATCAATGAGTTTAAGTCCCGTGATGGGTGGCACACCAGCTGACATTGCGATTTAGAAGAGTATCAAATCAATGAGCTTAAGTCCAACAACCCAGCCTGCTAGTGCATCCGTGGTGATTTAGAAGAGTATCAAATCAATGAGCTTAAGTCCACCCAAGCACAGCAAGTGATTGAGGCCATTGATTTAGAAGAGTATCAAATCAATGAGCTTAAGTCCTGACTGATTTAATCGCTGGTAAAGAGCCGGGATTTAGAAGAGTATCAAATCAATGAGCTTAAGTCCAAGTCGTTTGTTCTTTAACGCCCGCTCCCGGATTTAGAAGAGTATCAAATCAGTAAGCTTAAGTCTGACATATTGACCGCATAGACCTCGCCAAAGGATTTAGAAGAGTATCAAATCAATGAGCTTAAGTCCGGCACGTGGCTTAGATTTAACAGAAATAGAGATTTAGAAGAGTATCAAATCAATGAGCTTAGATTTTAATTTATTCAGAATAAGATTATAACTTGAGTATCTGGAACTTTTGAAATTAAAATTTCAGGTAGAAGTCTTATGATTTTACTGAATTTCATCTCACTAGCACTATAAATACCAGAAATTGTAGACACGTATTTTTAAGTGTTGACTAAATAGTGTGGGTTCCCATCAGTCAATGGGACCCACACTATTTTAGATTATTTATTTATACGATTAATTCTCATCCGCCACCATCTTCTCAATAAAATACCGATGGAACCGCTCATCCCCAGTCAACTCCGGATGAAACGCAGTCACCAACACATGATCCTGCTGAGCAGCTACAATTCGACCATCATCCAAAGTTACCAAGGCTTCAGCAGGTTCTTGAACAGCAGATAGGTAAGGGGCACGGATAAATACACCGTGGTACGGCTTTGACCATCCCTGCACCGTCAATTCAGTTTCAAAACTTTCCCTTTGTCGCCCGAAACCGTTACGTACTACTGTTCCGTTTAAGCCGTTCAATAAGTCGGGTTGAGCTAATAACACTAGTCCAGCACAAGTACCAAAGACTGGGAATCCCTGTTGGACCAGTTCTTTTAGTGGTTCCAACATCTGTTCACGTACTAACAGTTTCCGAATCGTGGTGCTTTCACCACCAGGGATGATTAGACCATCGAGATTTTTCAACTCTGCTTCGGTTTTAACCGGTCGTGCTGTGACGCCACATGCCGTTACCATCTTTAAATGTTCGCTAACTGCACCTTGAAGTGCTAATACACCGATAACCACACGCATCACCTCCGTCTAAATCCCGCGGTCAGCCATTTTTTGGTCGTCCGTCAAAGTTGAGATGTCGATACCCTTCATTGGCTTACCCAAATTTTCTGAGACTTTTGCGATTAATTCCCAATCGGTAGGGTGCGCTGTTGCGGTGACGATAGCTTTGGCGAATTTTGCGGGATTTTCAGAATGAAAAATACCGGAGCCAACGAAGATACCATCGGCGCCCAAGTTCATCATCAGTGCAGCGTCTGCGGGTGTAGCAACGCCACCGGCTGCGAAATTAACAACAGGTAATTTACCTAAATCGTGAACTTGTTTCACTAGGTCATAAGGTGCTCTTAAGTCGCGGCTGATAGTCATCAATTGATCAGGGTTAGCACCAACCACGTGACTGATCTGTTCGTTGACTTTTTCCATGTGGCGAACGGCTTCGATGATGTTACCGGTACCGGGTTCACCCTTGGTCCGCAGCATTGAAGCACCTTCACCGATTCGGCGGAGTGCTTCGCCAAGGTTACGGCAGCCACATACGAAGGGAATCTTATAGTCATTTTTATTAATGTGGTAGTTGTCATCCGCGGGAGTTAAGACTTCACTCTCGTCTATGTAGTCAACACCGATGGCTTCCAGAATTCGTGCTTCAGCAATGTGGCCGATCCGCACCTTCGCCATGACTGGGATGGTGACGGCATCCATGATAGCCTTAATCATCGCTGGATCAGACATCCGTGCCACACCACCAGCTGCTCGGATATCTGAGGGTACCCGCTCCAGCGCCATCACGGCAACTGCACCAGCAGCCTCCGCAACCTTAGCCTGTTCCACGTTAGCGACGTCCATGATGACGCCGCCTTTTTGCATCTGTGCCATACCTCGTTTAACCGTAGTTGTGCCTGTTTCTGTCATAATCAAGCCCTCTTCTCTAGAAATTAGTTACATACTAGGGCACAGCGTTTATAATGGGAACAACCAATTGGATGGTAAATTATCCATCCAATTTAATCAAAGAGGGTGACAGCATGAAGTGGCAACTTTCAGGTGGTTCGCAAGCGTTATACATTAAAGTGATTACGCTGATTACGGACGCCATTAATAATGGAGATCTGATTCCTGGTCAGCAGTTACCGGCAGAACGGCAATTAGCTCAGATGCTGTCGGTGAATCGATCGACCATTCAGCAGGCGTTAAATGAACTGGTCAGCAACGGGCTATTGACTCGAAAACGGGGCAGTGGCACGTGGGTCAGCATGGATAAGTGGGGAATCTTAACTGAAAATGTCAATTGGCGAACGTATCTTGCCGCTAATCGGTTTGGTGATCCTGAAAGTTATTTGCAGCAATTACGAGAACTGGAGTCGGATCCGCAAGCAATTAACCTGGGGCATTTTAACATTCCCAACAAAATGGCGTTACCCGTCTCACTTGATCATGTTTCAGCTAAGCAACTGGCTAAACAAGAAAATCACGTGGACATCAGCGGTGCCGCGGATTTGAAGCAACAGTTAGTTTCCCAATTATCGCCATTATTACAACATTCATTTAGCGCGAATCAACTGCTGATTACTTCTGGTGCCCAACAAGCCTTTTACCTGATTACGCAGGGCTTATTATCCTATGGTGACGCCATTGCCATCGAAAAGCCGTCGTATTTTTACCAACTCACGCTCTTTCAAGTGGCCGGTATTCGGGTGTATGGCATCCCATTGATGGCGGATGGCAGCCTTGATCTAGCTTATCTGCGGCAGGAATATTACAAGCACCGGTTCCGTTTCTTGTTCGTTAACCCAAATGGTCAAAATCCAACTGGGCAAATGATGCCGCTGGCTAAGCGAAGAGCGCTGATTAGAACCTGCCAAACGTTGAAGTTACCCATCGTGGAAGATGATCCCTTTGGCATTACGGATGCAGTATCGGATAATCAGTCGGAACCGCCATTGAAAGCCTTGGACCCCGACAATGTGCTCTACATTGGCTCATTATCTTCCTTAGTCGGCAATCAAGCACGGATTGGCTGGCTCCTGGCACCATCGTTTATCGTCAATCAGTTGGCAGACATTCGCCAGCAAATGGAATCTGGCATGAGTATCTTTCCACAGATTATTGCCAGTCAGTTTTTAGCCCAACCGGATCTTCAGCAACAGATTCAGCAGAAAGCTACCCAGTTGCGAGAAAAACGGCAACTTTTACAGCAAGCGCTAAAGCCATTTGCTGATCAAAATCAGTTAAGCTACCGTTTGCCAGCAAATGGGAATAGTTTTTGGGTACATCTAAACACGACTCATCCGCTCAGCATCACCGATTACAACCAGTTTCTGAAGCAGCGGGTACTTGTCAGACCGGACTTTTTATTTGGTTCACACCAAAATAATCTGCGAGTGGGGTTCGCTAATTTAAGCGCGGAACAAGTACCACAGTTGCAGAAACGGTTACGGTCAATTCTGGCGAGATTGTAGCGTTGTATAGGCACGTATAAAACCCCGAGGATGGCGAGTCCTCGGGGTCGTTGTATTTATAATTAATTAATCATTAACTACCTTGGCCGGTGACACTTACATCTTGGGCAACGATTGTAGGTACAGTATTCGAACCACCGGATTGGGTATCATACTCTTCACGACCGCCTAGCACACCTTTGACGGTGACGTAATCGTCTTTGACGGCTTCAGTGGTATCAGGATAATAGACCGTGAATATTTCATCTGCGTAGTCATCCGTATATACTAATAACTCAGTAGCACTGCCGCTTTCGTTAGCTTGAAGAACTTGAGCGTTTGTGATGTTGTAGGATTCACCCTTATAATCATCAGATTTAAGCAGTTCACCATATGAGTAATTATTTCCAGCGGCTTCCGTGGCATCGTAATCTGCAGCGGGAATACCCGCCACAGGCTCATTTGTAAAATCACCGGTGTCTTCAGAGTCTTCAGAATCAGAAGAATCATCGGCATAATCAGAATCGTCGTAGTCAGAAGAATCATCCGTATCATCGCTTGAACTATCAGAACTGCTGTTATTATAAGCCGTTGCAGTTCCAGTAGCGGAGCTAGAATGGTGATTACCATAAACTGCTAATGCGATGAAAAGGACAGCCAGTGCGGCAAGAATAGCCCATATCCGTTTAGTTTTCCGCTTTGCCTTTTTTGACTTGCGTTTCTTTTCTGGAGCAGATAATGATGCTTTTGTTAAGGTATTTGAAGAGGTATCAGTTTTCTCCTGATGATTGCTACTTTGAGAATCAGATGATTCAGTTGCTTGGTCGTGTTGCTGATCTTTATTTGAAGCATCGATTTTTACTGGTGGTTGTTTAGCACCGCAGTATAAGCAAAATTCGGCTTCATTAGGTAATTCTTTACCACAGTTAATACAATATCTCTTTTCCACTATATATTCCCCTTAATGTACTAGAATAAGTGCGTGTAACAAAAATATTCTCATCTTGTCTTCTATCCTTGTTAATAGAGGTAGATAGGGTTAGATGAGTGTAAGAATGAAACGAAGTGAAACAGTCGGTAATGTAAGCAGGTGAATCTAAATCAGAATATCCTTATCCTCTCCATTCCTCTAATGCACCGTAGATCACCGTCGCGAATGTTATCAATTAAATCAGGTAATCGGTAAATAACGTTATTTAAAACACACGAAAACAATTAATGAAATCTAAAAATATGATCCAAGTAATAGTGTTGGCGAATTAATTGATGCTCATTAACTATTTTAGTTTCTTATCTTTAAATACGTTTATCGTTAGCGTGAGTTTTAAGTATATCAAAATTTAGGTCGAATATGGTTGTATATTTGAATAATATTTTTTCAATGGCAGTTTTAACAAAATTAGAAATAATTGGGATGTTAAATGACCCAAAATAAAGGCGTACGTGGAACTCATGAAGTTCCATATACGCCTTTACTTGTGCGATTACAGCTTTACTTCTTCTCGTCAACCAAAACCGTACCTTCAGGTGGATTCTGATTCAGCGCGCCCACAATAGGGTGGGGTTGATACGGTGCTTCCAATGCTTTAATGTCATCAGGAGTTAAGACCACTTGCTGTGCTTCAACGGCCTCCCGCAAGTGTTCCGCTTTAGTGGCGCCCACGATTGGCGCAGCCACGCCTTTAGCCCATAGCCAAGCTAAAGCGACTTGACTCATGGTAGTGTCGTGCTTTTTAGCAATTTTGGCAACTTGGTCGATGATTGGTAAATCAATATCTTCTACGTTATCGTACTTTCCTTTTGCCACTCTATCAGTACGACTACGTAGGGTATCAGTTGACCAGCCTGTATGACTGAGATGGCCGGCAGCCAAAGGGCTATATGGCATCAGTGAAGCGCCCCATTGATTGCAGGCGGGAATTAATTCTTTTTCGTCTTCACGATACAAAAGGTTATAGTGGTTTTCCATGGTCTGAAATGTTGCCCAGCCGTGATCTTTAGCCGTCTGCTGCATGGCGTTGAACTGTTTGGCGTACATCGCACTAGCACCGATTGCACGAACTTTACCGCTGACGACCAGGTCATTTAAAGCACTCATGGTTTCTTCAATGGGCGTGTCATAGTCGAATCGATGAATGATATACAGGTCCAGATAGTCCGTACCCAACCGTTTCAAGCTCCCGTCAATTTCACGTTCAATGGCTTTGCGACTGAGGCGGCCAGGATTGAAGTAGACTTTTGATGCGATGACCACTTTGTCCCGGGCAACATTTTGACGTAAGGCTTGTCCTAAATACGTTTCGCTGGTGCCTTTAGAATAAGCATTGGCTGTATCAAAGAAGTTAATCCCTAAATCTAGTGCTGTCTTGACCATCTGAGTGGTTTGATCAGCATTCAATGTCCAATCGTGCATGGTGCCGGGTTGACCGAAACTCATGGCGCCAACGCAAAGCTTGGAGATTTCGATATCCGTATTGCCTAGTTGAGTTTGTTTCATTATCTTTTGTGTACTCCTTTCTAATACAAGTGATTGAATCATCTTTACTTATCAATAATTGTAGTCCTTCGAGTGAGCTGTAAAGCAAATATAGCCACAAAAAAATTGCCGAGAGATTAATCTTTCGACAATTTTTTATCATGCATGTTTAAGTTAAATTACCGCTTAATCATCCGGTAATTTTCATCATAAAACTTACCATTGCGGATGTCATCGGTCATGCCTTCGTATGGTTCCGCAGCAATGACTTGATCGTTATTTTGACCAGCATCGCCAATGTAAGTGATGTTAGCAAATTCTGGAACGACCATCTTAGGATAAGTTTCGTACTTTTCACGAGATTCTTCCATTAAATCAATGTGTTCGTTTTGGTAAGTCACGGTGATTTCTGGATGATCCTGAACCCACTTTGGGAAGAAGATGGTGCCGTTCAACTTATGTTCGTTGGGAACAAAGTCCAAAGCGACATCAGTACCGGTTGGTTCCGTCCAGGCAATTTTGTAAATGCCGGCAGTTAACAGGTTGATGTGGGCTTCTTGGTCGGTTACCCAACGACCGGCAACCATGCCGCCGTGAATCCGGTAGTCAACGGTGTGGTCGTTCTTAGCGTACCATTCGTATTCCCAGCCGTTATCGTAAGTGTAAATGAAGTGGGTGCCCAAAAAGTCATCCAGGGTTTCAAAATGTTTGTCCATATGGTTTAAATTAGTCATTATTATTTCCTCCTGTAATCTCATACATGTAATTAATTACATGTTTTAGTTGACTTGATTATGGTATACTTATCTCATTCAAACGTCAAGGAGAAATAAACAGTAACTGTTTTGCTGTAAAAGGATATAAATCTTTGTAAAGTGGTGCTTCTATCCTATTCCGTATTAGTTGATAGCTTTTATGTAGTGATTTATATGAATTTCATTAAAAGGCTTTTTGGGATAAATCCATCCCGTATAATATGAGGGACACCTCACCTTGGTGATTAAATTCAATAAGGCGGAAAAAGTGATGTTACTCACCTACAAAGTCGAAATTAAGCCGACTGAAAAGCAAGCTTGGCAGATCGATTGTCATATTGGTGGCAGTCGTTGGGCCTATAACCTGTTTTTGGATATCAACCGACAGCGTTATGAACAAGGTTATTATTATTTGAATGCCTATGCTTTTAGCAAGTGGTTTAACCATGAGTACCTTGCAGCCAATCCTGATGACAGGTGGATCAAGGATTTATATGCTAAATCAGTTAAACAGGCCTTCATTGATGCTGATACGGCTATGAAACGGTTCTTTAAGAAACTGAGCGGTTTCCCACATTGGCGCTCGTTTAAGCGCGGTCAGGGCAGTTACTACTTTGTTAAGAACGGTAAAACGCAAATCATTCCCTGTCAGCGTCACCGGATCAAGTTACCCAAGCTTGGCTGGGTACGCTTGAAAGAGTTGGGCTATATTCCTACAGACTCAGAACACTTCGTTATTAAACAAGGCCGGATTAAATTTAAGGCTGGTCGGTATTACTTGACCTGTTTAGTAGAACAGGCCGAAATACCAAAACTAGCATTAACTGGTGAACCTATCGGCATTGACCTCGGTTTAAAAGAGTTTGCCATTCTAAATGATGGCACTTTGTATCATAATCAGAATAAAAGCAGTCGTGTAAGACGGATCAGAAAACGCCTTAGACGGCTGCAAAGAAAGATGTCCCGTCAGTATCAAGCACTGAAAGCTAGAAAACGGAAAGAAGGAAAGTCTGCTACTGATTTTAATCTAGCTAAAACTCAGCGGAAAGTGCAACGCTTGTATCAACGATTAACCAATATTCAGGTAGATTATCAAAATAAGATTATCGCTACTGTGGTGAAAACCAAACCACGGTGGGTAGCCTTAGAAGACTTGAATGTTAGAGGTATGATGAAAAACCGGCATTTAGCTAAAGCTGTGAGTTACCAGGGCTTCTACAATTTTAGAATCAAATTAATCGCTAAATGCCAGCAGTTAGGCATTCCGGTACACTTAACTAACCGTTTTGAACCAACTTCTAAAGCGTGTCACCAATGTGGCCATAAGAAAGTTGATTTAAAACTCAAAGATCGGGTGTATGAATGTCAGAACTGTAATTATACTGAAGATCGTGATATTAATGCCGCCCTGAATATCAGGGATACTGAAAACTTTGAATTAGCCTACTAAAACAGGCTTCAAAGCATGTACCGGTGGCTAGCCGGGAATTAACGCTTGTGGACTATCATATCAACTGTATTAGCAATACTCATGCGAGGCAGGATAGGAAGAAACAAGAATAATCTATAACTTTTTATAAGTTATCAGTAGCAGAAATTGTTATGGCTTTGCGTAATGTATTACAATTCATCATTTTAGGCCTACTGGATCAGCAACCGTTGACTGGTTATGAATTGACTAAGGCCTTTGATTCAGACATTGGCGAGTTTTGGTCCGCTAATCATAGTCAGATTTACCCTCAACTGCGCCGACTAGAACAGTCCGGCCAGATTACCCATGAAGAAGAAGTTAGTGGTGAAAAACTGGCTCGGAAGCGGTATGCCGTTACAGCAGACGGTCGCGGTGCTTTAAACGATTGGCTTTCTGCTGAAACCGAACCGACCGTTGGCGGACGAGACGAATTTGCGGTGAAGATGTACTTTATCAAAACCCCAGATGATCCAAGGCTGGCGCATATGCTGGCCGCGCAATTAAGGTTTCACGAGCAGAAACTGGATCATTTAAAAATGCAGATGACTCGCAAGTTTCCTGATGGACAAAATAACAACGATTACGGGCATTATCTCGTGCTGGATCATGCCATCCGCCGGGAAACGGCTTATTGCGAGTGGCTAGAGTCGGCTAATCCTAATCAATAGAAGCAAATCTATACTTTCGATTAAGATTAAGGGCTAAATCTTTACGAATCTTCGTGAAGGTTTAGAATAAACTATGCAATTGCATACAATTGTGTTAAACTGCTTTTACTCATCAATCAAATCATAATTTCAGTAGCTTTAAAGGAGAAAAGAGCATGACAAAAACAGTCATTATCACCGGGGCTAATTCTGGTCTTGGTTTTGAAACCACGAAACAAATTGCGGAGAAGGGTACCGATTATCAGCTGATTATGGCCTGTCGGAACATGGAAAAAGCACAGGCAGCAAAGGACGAAATTCTAAAACAGGTTCCTGATGCCAATCTTATTTGCCTTGAATTGGATACATCGTCATTAGCAAAGGTCCGCGCATTCGTTGAAGCGTTTAAAAAACTAAACGTGCCGCTCTACGGCTTAGTCTGCAATGCCGGAATTGCTGGTCGGACAGTCCACAAAACGGATGACGGCTTTAGCGACATTTTCGAGACGAATTACCTGGGTCATTTTCTGTTAACGCAACTGTTATTGCCACTGATGAATGACGATAGTCGAATTGTCACTGTCAGCAGCGAGCGTCACGACACTCCACTCAAGGGCGTTGCTTGGCCTGGTGTAGAGGCGTTGGCATACGGTGGTAATGCACAAGTGGATAGTATGAGCTATCCCTTCTCGAAATTATGTATGATTCTGTTTAGCTACGAGTTAGAACGACAACTGGCTAATGCCGGTAAAAAGATCGTGGTCAACACGGTGAACCCTGGATTGATGATTGAAACTGGCTTGTCCAAGAACAAGTCACGTTTTACGCCGGAAGTGGTTAAACAATTTGCCGACATTATCGGCACTGCCAAGGATTCTGGCAAGATGATCACGGATTTAATTTACGATAACAAATTTGCAAAGGGACCAACCCAGTATTTTGATCGAAGTAGCGACAAACCTGTTGCTTCATCAAAGTTGTCTCATGACGAGCAGGTCCAACAGGAACTCTGGGACTTCAGTATGAAGGCTGTCGGGTTAAGTAAATAAGGTGAATTCAAACGAATAGGCAATCACTGTCACTCGAATTTGGGTGGTCAGTGGTTGCCAATTTTATTGATGTGTTATTATTAAAGTAACAGTATAATTTAACCGTTAAAATAAGTCAGTTCAGTATGGAGGGATCATGTATGAATTATTTAGTCACGGGTACAACTGGGCATCTAGGTAGTAAAGTCCTCGCAAATTTAATCAGGAACGTGGGCGCTGATTCTGTAACCGCGGCAGTTCATACGCCTGCTAAAGCAACCGCACTGAAGGAGCAAGGTGTTAACGTTGTCCCGTGTGATTACTTAGATGTAACAAGCATGACGAAGGCTTTCACAGGTCAAGACGTGGTGATTTACATTCCAAGTAAAACTTATGAGGTTCTGCAACGCGTCACCGAATTTGAAAATTCAATCAAGGCGCTACAAAAGGCCAAAGTGGCCAGTGTGATCTTTGTTAGCTTTTATGCTGATCAGGAAAACAATCCGTTTGTGATGTCACCATATTATGGTTACGCGCCACGAAAACTAGCGACAAGTGGCTTGCACTATGCGGTGATCAAGAATTCATTATATGCCGATCCGTTAGTCCCTTATCTACCTGAATTAATTGCACGTCAAAACCTCATTTATCCTGTGGGTGATCAGGCTATGAGTTTTATCACGTCGGCTGATAGCGCAGAGGCGATTGCGTCCTTAGCGACTCAGCCAAACTTACGGGACGCTGGTCAAAGTTATTTGTTGACGCAAGATCAGAGCTTGACCATGCCTGAACTGGGTAAAATTATGACCAGGGTCACTGGCCATACTATTGGTTATCAGCCAGTGACTACACAAGAATTCGGTCAAATTTATGCGGATGAAGGCGATGGTAAAGAACTTGCCAGCATGTATGCCGCTGGGGCGTTGGGCTTGTTCAATCAAGTAACGCCGGATTTCAAGACGATTACGGGTCACGCTGCTGAAAATATGACCAGTTTTTTGGAGCGAAACTACGTTGGAAAATAATTAGATGATTTAATTTAAAAAGCACTGTCACGACATTAAAGTGACAGTGCTTTTTTAGTTGAAGCAAAGATCTTTAAATGAACAGACTAGTATTCCGCTGACGAGCATCGCCTAAGTAGGCTGCTACGCCACCAAGTTCAATACCGTCGATGAGTTCTTCTTGCTGAACACCCATGAGATCCATACTCATGGTGCAAGCCACCATTTTCACGCCAGCATCCTGAGCTTTTTTGAGCATGGTATCCAGTTGATCCACGTTGTTGCTGTGCATTAACTTCTTCATCATGCTTCTACCAGCACCCAGCATGTTGAGTTTTGATAGTGGTAATTTTTGTGCGCCGTGGGGGAGGGCCATATCGAACATTTTTGCCATACCCTTCTTGTGTAATTTAACCCCTGGCTTCTTAATCACGTTCAGTCCCCAGAAGGTGAAGAACATGGTGACCGGTTGTCCCATGGCGGCAGCACCCTGTGCAATGATCAGACTAGCAATGGCTTTGTCGAAGTCACCATCAAAGACAACGATAGTCGTGCCTTCTTCGTTTGTTTTAGTCACGTTGGTGGGAGCCGTTTGGGGTGCGTCGGTTGGACAAGGGGCAGTGTTTTGTCCTTTTTGAATGGTAGCAACTACTTTATCGCCCTGAATCTCATTATTCAAAATCGTGTTATCAGTGGCTTTAGCCCACGCATCGATGTCCTTGTAAAAGCCAAAGTCCGAAGCGGTAACCTTTAATTGCTGACCGTCGTCTAGTTCCTGCATGGCGTTTTTTACTTTAAGAATTGGGCCAGGACACTGTAAGCCACAGGCATCCAGTTCAACCTGGGTGACGTTTTGCGACGTTGATTTTGATACTTCAGCTTGATTGGTCACCGGTTTCGTAGCACTCGGTTCAGGTTTGGAAAGCTGATATTTCGCCGTACGGTAAGTTTTCAGACCACCGTCGAGATTAATGGCGTTGAAACCACGTTGAGTGAGCACCCGAGCAACATTGTAACCTCGCAGACCAGCTGCACAGTAAACGTAGATGGGCTGATCCTTTGGTAATTCTGACAGCCGGTCACGAATTTGGTTCCGTGGAATATTAACGGCGTGTGCCAGTGCGGGTTCTGCCAAAAGCTCATCCGGATTACGGACGTCTAGAAAGTAGGCACCCTTTGAAAGTAAATCGTCCACTTGATGCCATTGAATGGTAGTCACTAACTTATCCTGAATATCGCCAGCCATGTAACCGGCAAAGTTCACGGGGTCCTTGGCGGATGCATATGGCGGAGCGTAGGCCACTTCTACGTCAGCCAGTTCAGCGACTTTTGCGTGGAAACGAATTGCTGTTGAAATGATATCGATCCGCTTGGCAACGCCTTTGGTTCCCACAGCTTGTGCGCCGAGGATATCGCCTTCAGGTGAGAAGAGGACTTTCAGTTCGATAGGGGCAGCACCAGGGTAGTAGCCGGCACTTGAATTCGGGTGTAAATGAACGACTTCGTAAGGCATATTTAGCGCTTTAAGCTGACGTTCGTTCACACCGGTAGAAGCAGTGGTCAGTGCGAATACTTTCGCCACCGACGTCCCAAGCACAGCTGGATTTTGACGGTCAATACCAGCTAAGTCATCAGCTAGATAACGTCCTTGCCGGTTTGCTGGACCAGCTAGTGGTATTGATACCGTTTGGTTTGTGATGGCATTCTGGACGGTGATAACGTCACCAATGGCGTAAATGTCAGGGAGGTTGGTTTCGAAGTGATCGTTTACTGTGATAAAGCCACGGTCATTCGTCTTGACACCGGCATCTTTTGCTAACTGTGAATTTGGTCTGATACCAATGGCTAAGATGACGAGATCGGTGTTGATGCTATCGCCACCAGCGAATGTCAAAGTATGACCAGCATTAGAAAACGCTTCCAATTTGGTATTCAGATGTACATCGATACCGTTTAGTGCTAAATGTTCGTGTAGGAATTGTGCCATTTCGAAGTCCAGATTCGGCATAACCTGTGGTGTGGCTTCAACTAAGGTAACGTCGAGGCCACGGTTGCGAAGGTTTTCCACCATTTCCAGTCCGATAAATCCGCCGCCAATGACCGTAGCGTGTTTTGGTGCGTTATTTTCAATGTAGTCAGTGATCTGATCCACATCGGGAACTGTCCGAACGGTGAAGACGTTGTGGGCATCGGCTAGACCTGGAAACTTCGGTACAACGGGGTTAGCACCGGTTGAAAGAATTAATTTATCGTAGTGGTCCTGTATGCTATCCTCAGGGGTTTGAATGGTAATTTCTTTGTTGGCTGAATCAATGCTGGTGACTTTACTATTAACGTGAACGTCAATGTTAAAGTCGCCTTGCATATCATCCGGAGTTGAGACAAACAAACTATCACGGTCGGGGATGGTTTGACCAACGTAATATGGTAAGCCGCAGTTCGCAAAGGAAATGTAGGGACCCGCCTCATACATCACGATTTCAGCATCCTCATTAAGCCGTCTTAGCCGAGTTGCAACAGAGGCACCACCAGCGACACCACCAACAATAATGATTCGTTCAGACATGTTTTGTTCCTCCTTGTGAAATTCATAATTAAGCTTGAAATCATTATACCCTATGGCGGTATATTGTCAATATATTTAATTATCACTTATTTTATAGTAAATTCTAATCACTTGACTTGGATACCCCGTGTAGGTATAATCGATTTAAAGATTAAGAGAGCAGGTGTTTTTAATGTCAGTACAACCAATCAATGATCAAAATTTTAACCAAGAAACCGATTCAGGAACCGTCGTCATCGACTTTAATGCAACGTGGTGTCCACCATGTAAGATGATGAATCCAATCGTTGAAAAAATGGCCGATGAACTGGGTGACAAAGTAGCCTTTAAATCATTGGATGTCGATGAAAATCAGCAAACGGCTGCCCAGATGCAGGTTCAAGGAATTCCAACCTTTATCGTTAAAAAAGACGGTCAAATCGTTGACCGAATCGTGGGCTTTACACCGGAACCAGCCTTTAAGTCAAGACTGTCCCAATACATTGACTAGATATGATATAGTGGTATCAAGTAATTTTTAGGGGGAAACGCGCATGGCATGTGATCCAAAATTAATTAATCGACTTAAACGTGCTGAAGGTCAGTTGCGTGGCATTCAGGCCATGATGACTGAAGGCCGGGATTGTGCTGAAGTCGTTACCCAGTTAAGTGCGGTAGAAGCTAGCGTGAAGCGGGTGATGGGCATGATCATTACCGAAAACATTTCCCAAAAAATGACGGAGACGCCAGATGAAGCGCTACAGTCATCCTTGAAGCTGATTCAAAAACTGTAGGTGACTTAGAGTCGCCTGCCATCATTAAAGGACCGGATCATACCCGCAGTAAGGCGTGATCCGGTCTTTTGTGTACTTGGCATGTTCGGGCGCAATGAGGTTGTGATTTACGCCAAATTTGATACAATAACTGCAATAAGGCGATTGAGTCGCCACAGAAAGGATGAACGTGTATGTTGGGCATTGTAATGGGCGTTGGGACGTCACTGGAGGACTACAAAGCTTAGTCCTCCGCGGTTATGGAGGACAAAACAATTAAATTAACAGAATATGGCGCTAACGAGACACACAAATTAACGGCTGGTTTGAGATTGGCGCGAGTGGTTGCTACCAGTCATCAGCAATATACGATTGTGACTGATCAGGGCCAATTCCAGGCTCAGATTGCTGGTCGACTCTTGAATTTTGCTACTGACGCGGCAGATTTTCCAACGGTGGGCGATTGGGTACAGGTACGGTTACCGGAGAACCAGACGGATGCTGCGACAATCGAACGGCTAAATGACCGCAAGACCGTTTTTCTTCGGAAGACGGCTGGTCGGCGGGCAGCTTCACAATTAGTGGCCGCTAATATCGACTGGCTCTTGTTATGTATGGCACTGGACGCGAATTTTAACGTCCGGCGATTAGAACGTTATTTAGCCATTGCGGCAGCATCAGGTGCGCAGTCAGCCATTGTGCTAACTAAGGCCGACAAAACGACACAGCTAGCTGAACAGTTGACGGCTGTTGTGGAAGTTAGCGGAGACACGAAGGTGATCGTTTGTGATGCCATGCGTACTGCAGGAATGGCGGAACTAACTGCATTCATGCAACCCGCACTGACATATGCTTTTCTGGGTTCTTCAGGCGTGGGAAAAACTACGCTGATTAACCATTTGATGGGCACGTCCAGTTTGGCAACTGCAGCGGTCCGCAAAACTGATGATCATGGCCGGCACACGACTACTGCGCGGCAACTTGTTAAATTACCTAATGGCAGCTTAGTGATCGATACGCCTGGAATGCGCGAACTGGGTTTATTGGACGCTGACTTAGACACGACGTTTGCGGATATTACTGAATTGGCGAAAGACTGTCGATTCAACGACTGCACACACCGTCAAGAACCTGGTTGTGCGGTGCAGCAAGCAGTTGCTGATGGTCAACTCTCTGAAGCACGGTTGGCCAGTTATCGGCAACTGCAAGCTGAACAGTCGAATAATCAGCTCCGTGGTAAGGCAAGGGAAAACGCCAAGATTGATCGCATGTTCGGCGGTAAAAAACAGATGAAGGCCTTCATGAAAGAAGTTCGTCGAAAACGAAAATAAGACTTAAATAAGTGTTAAATGATAACTCTCATGGTATTTGCCGTGGGGGTTATTTTTTATTGACACATGCGCTACCTGTTGTTATTATGTACTGGTACATTGTATTAAAGAGTAGCCGGTGAAAGCTGGTAAACAAACGTTGATTCAGGCAAGCTATATAGTATTACAAGGTAGGTGAGACGATTGAAAGGGTTAACCGAGTTATTAAAGGGTGCATTGGAAGGTATCGTTCTTCAACGAATCAGTCAGGGTGAAACATACGGTTACGAGATTACCAATTATCTGATTGATCTGGGTTTCGAAGACATTGTTGAAGGCACGGTTTACACGGTATTATTGCGTTTAGAAAAAAAAGGGTTACTGTCAGTCGAACGGCGAAAGTCTGAAGTGGGGCCACCACGAAAATTTTACTCGCTTAATGAAGCAGGTCAGCAATATTTAAACCAATTTTGGCAGAAATGGGATTTTCTAACCGACACCATGGCAAACTTAAAGGAGCAGGTAAATGACTAATTTATTGAACAATATCATTGGGGATAAGAAACGTTATAAGCAATTTAAACAGGATGTGAATGAACTTCCTAAGCCGTACGCGCAGACACTCACCGCGTTACAGAATTACATTTGGAACTTTGCTAAAGATGGCGCTATGATGGACGTATTAGAAGAAATTTTACACATGTTTCAGGAGAGCGCTGCGGAAAAGGTACCTGTGAAGCAACTGATTGGCGATGATCCGGTGGCATTTGCTGAAAATATTATGGCACAATATCCAGATGAATTATGGTTGGTCAAGTACCGGACGCGGTTGCGTGAACAGGTTAAGAAAGCAGAACAGCTCTCAGAGTAAATTCTTTCGAGCAAGTGGCTTTTTTCAGTCAACCGCATGAATTTTTACACGGTGCAGGAAATTAGCCACATTGTAAGTTTAATTGAAAATTTTTCAAAGGAGGATACACGGATATGCAAGCAATCAAAATTTCTGAACCTTGTGAAGCTAACGAATTACAACCAGTTGAGGTACCAACACCGCAATTAGTTCCAGGTTTCACTTTGGTTGAAGTTAAAGCTTTTGGTGTTAACGAATCAGAAGTCACCAGCCGAAAAGGGGAATCTTCAAGTGATTTTAAGTACCCCCGCATTTTAGGCATTGAAGGCGTTGGAGTGATCAAAGAAGCTGATCCCGCTTCCAATTTTAAAGCGGGTCAGAAAGTAGCCATGATGATGACAGGACTCGGCCGCGCAATCGATGGCAGTTATGCGCAGTACTGCTTAGCACCCAACGAATCATTGATTCCGCTGGAGACGAATCTGGATTGGTCAATCGTGGGTGCTTTGCCAGAAATGCTCCAAACGGCCTATGGTTCATTAAGTAAAGGGCTGAACGTTGTTGCAGGCGATAAAGTGTTGATTCGCGGCGGTTCCTCCACAGTAGGGTTGATGGCCACGGTCCTTGCGAAAGATATGGGCGCAGAAGTGATTGCGACGACTAGAAGCCAGTCCAAAGTGGCTATCATGAAGCAATTCGGTGCCGATAAAGTGATTATTGATGATGGCAAGATTGCTGAAAAACTTCCGGATGGCGTTGATAAGGCTTTAGAATTGGTGGGCACAACCACTTTATTTGATACCTTTGGCGCAGTTAAGTCAGCTGGGAAGGTCTGCTTTACCGGTGGTCTAGCAGGCGGATGGGAAATCGAACACTTCTCACCATTCATGATTCCGGCCGGTAAGTTCTTCACTAGTTACGCGGGTGAGGCAATTGATCTATCCGCTGATGTGTTTAATCGGGTTTTGAAAAAGATTGAAGCAAAACAGATCCAAGTGCCGATTGCTAAGGCTTATCATGGCTTAGCTTCTGTTGGTGAAGCACAAACTAACCTTGAGTCAGGTCAGTTTATTGGCAAACACGTGGTGGTATTGGACTAGAAATGATGTTAAAAGGACTGGTAAACGATTACTGTTTATTAGTTCTTTTTTTCGCTGTAATTAAAAAGAACGTTCAAATTATTTATTTGCGAGCGCAACTAATTGGTGATAAAATGTGGACGTTAAAGCAAATAGACGAAATATAGGTTCACTTTAAAAAGGGGGTTGATGACGTGATCGATACCGGCGATGATTCACTGGTCAAGTGGCTGGTGATTGCTGGCCGGCAAGTAAGTCAGCATCTGGGTCAGCAGTTGGCGCAAATTAACGTGAGCGCTAGCCAATATTATTACCTGTTAAAAATTCACGATAATCCAGGGTTAACGCAAAAGGAACTGATTGAGGTTGAATTCATTAATCCCAGTAACGTGACCCGCGCAATTAAACAACTGGTTGATCAGGGGTTAGTCAGCCGGCACCGGTCGGCTACTGACAAACGTGCTCAAGCATTGCAGTTAACGGCTGAGGGACAGAAGATGTACCCGAAAATTAAAGCCATTTTAGATCGAGAAGAAGCGCTATTTAGGCAGGTTACCAAAAAACAGTTCCCTGATTTTGAGACGGATCAATTGGTTCAAATTTTAAAGTCATTCGCTCGTCTCCACGGGGATACCGATAAAACATCAAACGAAAGGAAGCCTTCAAAATGAAAGCAATCGTCATTGAACAAGCTGGCGGACCAGAAGCTTTAAAGTTAAAAGAAGTGCCAACGCCAAAGGTAAAACCGGGCTGGAGTTTAGTCCGTGTGAAAGGATTCGGCATTAATCACTCCGAAATCTATACTCGAAAAGGCGAGTCACCAACCGTTAAATTTCCCCGGATCTTAGGTATTGAATGTGTCGGTGAAGTTGCTGATACCACAGAGTCAGACCGGTTGCCTGTTGGCCAAAAGGTGGTCAGCATCATGGGTGGCATGGGCCGTGAATTCGACGGTGGTTACGCAGAATATGCTTTGCTGCCAAACGAACAGATTTATCCCGTTAACACCAAACTATCTTGGCCTGAATTAGCGGCGATCCCCGAAACTTACTTTACGGCTTATGGCTCACTGAAAAACGCCCATATTGACACCGCCAAGAGTCTGTTAGTTCGTGGTGCCACAAGTGGTGTGGGTAGTGCGGCAATCAAATTAGCTAAGGCTATGGATCCGTCAATCACCATCACTGGCAGTACTCGGCATGAAGAAAAATTTGATAAGCTTAGGGCTATCGGCTGCGATAAGCCAGTTTTGGATAAGGATGGCAAAGTTCAAACTGAAGACCACTTTGATGCCATTATTGAATTGGTTGGCTCAGCAACGTTGAACGATTCCCTATCACACCTTAATCAGTTTGGTTATTGCTGTTTAACTGGTGGGTTAGGTGATCAGTGGACGGTACCAAACTTTAGCGCGTTCGTGATTCCTAATGGCGCTAGTTTAACGACGTTTGGTTCTGGCATTGCATCCAATGATTCGGCTTTCAACGATATGCTGAATTTGATTGAAACACATCATATTGATGTTAAGCCAACACAGACCTTTGATTTAGCGCATACCGGCGATGCCCAAGCAGCACTGGAAGCCAGTGACAGTTTCGGCAAAGTCGTCGTATTGCCATAACACAACGAAAGCAGGTTTTTAATGACAGTATTAACGATTGCAGGGAAAACTTACCCTGATTTACAAATTCCCGATGATTATCAAGTTGTCGTGAATCAATTAGTTCCACGAGATGACGAACAGGTTCATTTGCTTCGTTATCAGCCAGCGGATTTGCCAGAGGAAGCTTTAGGAAGAGAACACGTCACGGTTATCTACCGTGATGATGGCGGGTTGTATTCGTATAACGCGCTGACTGAGCCACTTTCTGGTCCACTGCCAACGGAGCAAGAGGCATGGAATACAGCTGAAAAAATTTGGCAACAAGTAGCACCTGATTATCGGAATAAACTGGAACGGTTACGTCTTCTAGAAGGTCAGGAACGGCACTATACTGATGCCACAGGTAAAACAGTAACATTTCCAATTTTGTGGGCCAAGTATGCGAATACGGTTGATCTTGGCAGTTATGAATGGATTGGCCTGGGTCCAAACAATCGGTTAGTTGAGTTTGAACGGTATAATTTCTGGGATTACGAAGCTGGCCGACAAAAGACAGAAATGTGGTACGGTGATGATTGGATTCGCGCGCGGCGTGGACTAGCACCGCAGATGGAGGCACCGTGGCCAAGAGCGTAGAGCGTGAAAGCAAGCGTTTAGATAGCGGAGTGTAAGGGACCCCCAGCATAAATCCATGGGTTTGGGATTTGTGCTGGGGGTCCCTTACATGCAGCTGTCTGCTTGCTTGAACGCGTTTCAGCTAAAGGAGAGGTGACTTAGATGCCAGTCTCTGCTCTCGTGAACACGTTTCAGGTTAGAAAGCAGTATTGAAACACTTACCAATATCTACCGGTGCCACAGCCCTTTTGTGTGAAAATACTATTTTAGGTTTCAATCATCGCAGGATTGTTCTATCCTATGGGTGTAATTGTCGGCTTAAAGTTGGTATTTGAGGAGGAACTATTTCCATGTCAGAGACTTACCGGTTACAACTTGGTCCATTTGTCCGAAATTTACCCGTGATGACATTGCCAAATGGTGTGACAATTGCGTCGTTTGTCTTGTTAGGCGACGCTGAATTGACTCATTGGGCGGCTGAACAGCTGTTGGAAAAGACTATTGGCCTTGATTTTGATTATTTTGTGACAGTTGAAAGTAAGGGAATACCGTTAGCCCAAGAGATGACGTGGTTAAGCGGTCATAAACGCTACTTTGTTTTACGTAAGGGCGTGAAGGATTACATGGTTTCTCCGATGACCATACCCGTTCAAGCCATTACCACTTCTGCCAATCAGCAGTTAGTTTTGGATGGGACGGATGCAGTTAAATTAAAGGGCAAACGAGTGATCATCGTGGACGATGTGATCAGTTCCGGTGGTTCACTGCAGGCGGCTGAAAAGCTGTTACAGGAAGCTGGTGCACAGGTTATTAACCGACTAGCAGTTTTGGCGGAAGGCTCAGCTAAAGAACGTCAAGATATCAAGTATCTGGGAACACTACCATTATTTTGAGGTATAGAAAAGGGATTGCGCTTATTGAAAGTGCAATCCCTTTTAATAGACTTAATTAAACTATCTTCTGATTAACCGCTGCAGTATTTGCATGCGATACCGTTGATTTCTCTCTTGAAGCGAAGAAACCGAAAATCACGCACCAAGCGATTCCCAAGAGTGCTGGAATCCGGTTGCTTGGATCGAAGAACAGACTGAGATAAACCACGCCGAAGAAGACAATCAACAGTGGATCAACAACCTTATAGGCTGGCATTAAGAAGCCGTCGGGTAAAAAGTCTGCGGAACGACGATAACGATAATGCGCAACGATTGTCAGGGCGTAAACAATCAGATAGAGGTCACTAGTAGCGGATGCAATCAGACTGAAGGCGTTGGAAACACCAGGTAGCACGCTGAGTAATGGTGATAACAGCACACACCCAGTGGAAATGAGAATTGCCAGTGCGGGAACACCATGCGTTGAGATTTTCTGGAAGTGTCGCATGAATGGACCGTGAGATTCAATGGCTAGCTGGAAGAAGTGCCGACCTGAGGAATAAATCATACTGTTAAGTGCGGAGACAGATGATGTGAGAACCACGAAGTTGATTACGGCTGCAGCTGCCCGAAGTCCAACCAGCGAGAAGACCTGAACAAATGGACTTTGAGTGGTTGAAAGGCTGCGCCATGGGTAAATCAGCATGATTACGAACAAAGCACCAATGTAGAAGATCAGGATTCGAACGATAATTTCGTTGATGGCTTTAGGCAAGACCTTATGTGGATTCTTAGTTTCAGCAGTGGTAATGCCGATAAATTCCATTCCTAAGAAAGCAAAGAAGACCATTGGAAAGGCACCAATGAAGTTATTGACACCGTTTGGAAACAGCGTGAAGTTAGACGTCACGTTTGATAGGGTAACTGTCCCAGTAGGAGTCTTAAAATGGCTGAATAACAAGAAGAAGCCAGTAGCAATCATGGCTAAGATCGCAATAATTTTAATCGTCGAGAACCAAAACTCTGCTTCACCAAACAGTCGAACGGCAATCAAGTTCACGGCGGTCAAAATAGCCAAGAAGACGATTTGAATCAGCCAGCCTGGGACGTGCGGGAACCAGAACTGAACGTAATTAGCGGTTGCAGTAAGTTCTGCCATACCAACACACACAAGGCCAATCCAGTAGGTCCAACCGGCAAAGTAACCGGTGCGGTCACCGAGATAGCGAGTGATAAACGCAATAAAAGTATGCTGTGACGGATCTTGATACAGCATTTCGCCAATTCCTCTCATCATTAAGAAGAAGAAGGCGCCAATGATAATGTAAACCAGAATAATTGATGGACCAGTTTTTTTAATGGAAGTACTGGCACCCAAGAAAAGGCCAGTGCCAATTGTACCACCTAACGCAATCATTTGAACGTGTCTATTAGATAAGGTTCTTTTTGTGCCATCGGCATTGATATTTGTTTGTTTCTCCATAGACTCACTCCTTTTCGTTTATTTGTATTTAATCACCTAATGATAAAAAATTCAAGTATTAAATTAGAGTTTAATTTGAAAGTGGACTGGAAAATATTGGTAAAAGCTGGTATATTTAGTTTGTTAGCAAGGGGGATGTGACTAATTGTATTCACTAATTAAAATTTAATGAATAATTAATATGCAAAAATTAATGAATAAATACTTACATGCCCATGTTAGTTTACTTGTCTACGTTCCTTTGTTTACTAGTATACGTTGCTTGGTAATTCTGGCAGTTGCAGCTAGTCATTTACGGGAATAATCAATGAATATTCAACTCAATATTCATTGATTATTGCGCGTTAACAAATTTCTTGGAGGTATCATTTTTATGGAAATCAATGAATTGAATCCAGATATTTTATCTGTTAAGCCTTCCGCGTTGCGGGTGTTTGATCACGAAATCAGTGAGGATCCAGATATAGTCAAACTGACACTTGGTGAACCAGACTTTAATGTGCCAGAACACATTAAACAAGCTGCCATTGCCTCTATTAATGCTAATCAGTCGCACTATCCCTTCTACTGGGGGATTCAGGAGTTGCGGGATGCTGCTTCAACGTATTACCGCGACAAGTTTGGCTACCAATACACGGCTGACCAGATTGTCTGTACCGTTGGTGCTACAGAAGGCTTATCAGCTACGTTTAAGACGCTTTTTCGTCCCGGAGATGGCATTTTAATTCCAATGCCAGCTTATCCTGTTTACAAGGCTATGGCTGGGATCAATCAATTAGTGCCGATCATGATTGATACGACTGACACTGACTGTGTACTGACACCTCAACAAGTGACGGATGCCATTGCTGCACATCCGGATGTGACTGTCAGAGGCGTTGTCATCACAGATCCATCCAATCCAACGGGGGCAGTGTACACAGAAGAACAGTTGGCTGCCTTAGTCCCTGTATTCCGAGATAACAATATTTGGGTCATCAGTGATGAAATTTACGGTGAACTTACCTATGGCGTTAAACACTACACGTTATCCAAGTGGTTGCCGAAACAAACGATCATCATTAACGGACTTTCAAAGTCTCATGCGATGACCGGCTGGCGAATTGGTTTTGTGTTCGGACCAACAGGGGTAATTGACCAAATTGCCAAGGCTCATCAGTTTGAAGTGACGACACCAACGTCAATCGTCCAATATGCAGCTGTTGAAGCACTGACTCACGGTCAAAATGACGCCGCTGCTATGCGCAAAATTTATGAACAGCGTCGTGATTACCTCACGCAGTCATTGGATAAGTTGGGAATGACCTACGTGGCGCCTAAAGGGGCGTTCTACATTTTCACCAAAATTCCAGAACAATGTGAACAAGACAGTTTTACTTTTGCGCGTCACTTGGCCAAAACGTATCATGTTGGTCTGATGCCCGGCGCACCATTTGGCGATCCGCAAGCATTGCGAATTAGTTACGCTTCTAGTAACGAAAACCTGCATGCAGCGGTGGATGCCTTAACTAAGGAATTAGCTCGGGTTGGTGCTTTAGCAAAATAGTGTCGGCAAAATTAAGAGAGTTGTAAAAAACACCTCGCAATAACCATTATCAATGGCTATGCGAGGTGTTTTAATTTGTCGTGAAAATTAAGTTATTCCACTTTTAAAAATGATTCTTGTTCATACAGTGGGTCAGGATACTTGTAAAAACCTTCACCAGACTCAACTCCGAGGTGACCATCATCAATCATTGATTTGATCATGGTCATTGCTTTTATCAAATCGGTATTATTTGATTCTTTGGCCAATACGGAATGGATGTTGTATTCGGTTCGCAAACCAACATGGTCCATGACTGCGAAGGGACCCATGGGAGCCCCAGTGGCTTTCATCCAGGTTTGGTCAATGGTGTGCGGATCAGCAACACCCTTAGCCCACAGCGTTAGGCCGGCATCCAGGTAGGGATCCAGAATTGAGTTGAGGATGTAGCGAGGTTGTTCTTTTTTGAGCTTGATAGGCAGCATACCAATTTCTTTAGCAAATTCGACCACCGTATCATACACTTTAGGATCAGTTTTGAGTGAGCCCATAATTTCAGCAGTGTTATTCTTCCAGACTTCGTTAGCAAAATGGAGGTTCAAAAACTGCGCTGGTCGGCCAGTATCCGCCATGAACTGGCTCGGTACAAGTGTTGAGGAGTTGCTGGCAAAAATCGTTTTGGCAGGTGCAATCGCAGATAGTTGAACGTAAAAGTCATGTTTGATTTGTGGCTTTTCGGGCACTGATTCGATGACAATGTCTGCATCATCTGTGGCTGTCTTTAGGTCAGTAGTGTACGAAATACGAGAGAGACCTTCAGCAAAATCCCGCGCGGAAGTACCCAAATCACGGGTGTAACTAGATTCTAAACCAGCAATCCGAGACTTAGCCTTTTCGATTGCTTGATCATTGATATCGTAAACGGTGACTTGCTTGCCACGGTAGGCACATTGGTAAGCAATTTGGCTACCTAAAACGCCGGAACCGGCCACAGTTACATTATTGATGCTTGTCATAGTTGATCAGCCTCCATAGATTGAGAAAGTTAGTTTTAACCATAGCAAGTATAGTTTGACAACAATTTCAAAGTCAACGAATATGCGGTTTTTAAGGGAAATTAGTATGGTATTACTAATCTGTATGATAATTAGATAGTGAAAATTTGAAGATTTAGTCATTTATAATGAGAAATGTTTGTCCTTTTTGAAAATTGAAACAAGATTCATTTAGCTATATAGTGACGTTAGAATTAACTGATTACTAGATAAGTTGTTATATAAGGAATGAATCGATCATGAAAAAATGGGTTAAAATTTTAATCGGCATTTTGACTACAATCGTAGTGCTGTTTATTGCAGCCATCCTGGCAGGCTACATTGTATTACGGACTCAGGGATGGCATATTGGAACGCCACGGGAAATCCAAGGTACCTACCAGCAGAAGTTACCTAAGAATAGTCCCTTAGGTTTTGGTGGTATCATTAAAATTCGGCCATACAACACGGAAAGTGCCAGTTCCGGAATGCCGGTAATCAAAGCCAGTGATATGCTATGGCGTAAGGTTGGGACTGATGCTTACCTAGTTAGGGGTTGGGGCAAAGCCAGCGGTATGTATCAAGGCGGTGAAACAAGGGTAGTTTATTATAAGTATGGCAACGCAATATATGCACAGTCGTATAAAGACTACAAGGTTCAAATGTATAGTGACCCCTATTACCGGACGAAAAAGCTAGTATTTAAACAGTGAGTAAGGATGAAAGAAGCGGATTAAATCATGACAGATACGCAATTTGATTCTATTTCTGATTTAATAATGGCCATTAAAGCCAGTCAAAAACGGCTTCAGTTAACAAATCGGGCAATCTTAAGTATCGTGAATCTGCAGTCAGAAAAAGAAACCGACTTTTTCTCAGGTCAAGTAAGTCGCGGTAATTATGAGCAAACGCTAACAGCACTGCAGACGATTGAAAGGTTGCTGAATCAGCAAAATGTGCCCCTAACAGCGTATCTGCAGCAACTGCGCGCATTACCACTGCGTAATATTTTCCTGCGCAATCGGTATGCGTTTTGGTTTGCCAATTTTATTGAAGCTGGTGGGTCGGCAAGCATTCTTATTCGGGATGCCAAGGAAAATGACTTTGAAATCATCAACCAAATCGTATGGAGCAGCAATTTGCTGGTCAGTACATCGGGGGTTGCTCATATACAGACGCATCAAAAACAATTGGTGCGTTTATCAGAAAAAGAGTTTCAAACAATCGAGTCTGTTGTACAACACTTTTCAACGGCTTCACCGCTGTTTTTCCATAATTTAACACAACTTTTTAATGATGGTCTAATTGCGAAATCGCCAGAATTAAAGCAATATTGGGATCAAGAAGCACGATTAATAAGGATTGAATAAGAACCGTCGAATTTGTTTGCGCACGCAAATAACTGATGTTAAAATACTGACAGTAAAGATGACTGCATTTGACATTAATGGAAAGAAGCGATTTTCAATTGAAAATTATCACAACTGAAGAACATTTTGATACCAATAAGAACGTTAAAGAATTCAACGAATTTTCCAAGGTTCCTAATAACAATCCCTTTCAAGAGAAGCTTAACAAAGATCTGACGGATGCTGATAGTCGAATTGCTTATATGGATAAGTATGGCATCGACATGCAAATTATTTCCGATGCCGGTAATTCACCACAAGTATTGCCTGATGATAAAACCGTTGATGCTTGCAAGGCGCAAAACGACTCACTGGCTGAAACCGTTTCGCAGCATCCTGACCGTCTAGCTGGTTTAGCTGCTTTGCCAGTTAATGTTCCAGACGAAGCTGCCAAGGAATTAGAACGTGCGGTTACGAAGCTGGGTCTGAAAGGCGCCATCATTAGTGGTACCATCAACGGTCAATTTTTAGATCAAGCCAAGTTTGACCCGATTTTCGCTACGGCCGAAAAGCTGGATGTGCCGCTATACTTACATCCTGGTGTCATGACGGATGACCAAAAAGCGATTTTATTTGATAGCTCAGCATACAGCGACATGATGGCTAATATGATGGCCGGTGCTGCGTGGGGCTGGCACATGGAACAGGGTGTTCAGATGGCGCGGTTAGTCTTTTCTGGTTTATTTGAAAAGCACCCGAACTTGAAGTTGATCTCGGGTCACTGGGGTGAATTCGTGCCTATGTTCATCGAACGGCTCGATGTGTTCGGCCGGTTCTCCGAATTGCCACACCCATTTTCTTACTACTACCGTAAGAATGTCTACGTTGGCCCTTCAGGGATGCTGACTGCACCACAGTTGCAGATGGTTCACACCGAAATGGGTGCCGACCATATGCTTTATTCTGAGGACTATCCATACGTTAAGATGGCAGATAAAGTGAAGTCCTTTATTGAAGATGCGCCATTTAACGATAAGGATCGTGAAATGATGGCGCACGGGACTGCTGAAAAGCTGTTTAAACTTTAAATCTTAATAGACATAGAAAAGAGAGCGCTCAATACAGGGCGCTCTTTTCCTGCCTGTTAGCCAGTGCCTTAAATCCATCGCATTCTTGTAGCGTTATTCGATGAAGATTAAAGGACTGCCCACCTTCAAACGCGAATTTAAGAAGTTATAGAGGAAGCACTATTCAGTCGAACTTGTTTCACTTTGCTTGCGCGCAATTGACGAGTATGATATTGAAGCTTTAAAGCAAATGGATGACCACGAATTGCATGGTAACTTGTTATTTACCGCATTGAACACGACGAATTGGTTCTCGTTTTAGTTGCAACTGGGGATTACAGCCTGTTTAACTAAACTAAATATGTCATTATTTTCATAAAAAAATGACCCGATTCCTATTAAAGGAGTCAGGTCGTTTTTTAACTTTAAAAGGTTCGGCGAAATTAAAGCTTAGAAAGTTCTCGTAGTGTGTCCTGTACGACTGGTTGCCCAAATATTTCAGCCGCTGATGCATCAATAATGCGTTGCTTTTCCTCTTCTGAAAGATGAGTAGGTTGGATATTTAAATCTGCGTGCTCAATACTAAATGTAATGTTTGTATTCTTCACAATAATTACCCCCATTGTGTCGGCTTTGTCGGATCTTGTTGAAGTAGTTGAAGCGTGTTCCATGTCTCGTGGCGAGTGTTGATCCGACAATTTTTAATAATATATTCTTTAATTTGCTCTAAGTCAACTGCTTTTTCTGCAATTTTAATGGAAAAAGAAACAAGTTCTTGTTTCATATTTGGATGGAACATGAAGTCATATCCGTTAGAGTGTAACATCACCATCATGGCAACCATTGCAGTTCGCTTATTACCGTTTTGGAAGGCTTGTGTACCAGCAATACGTTCCCAGATGAAAGCAGCTTTCGTTGCAACAGTGGGCAATTCTTCTTGACCAAAGTGAACTGAGTTTCCTGCGGCTTCCAACGTATATTGAAGTCTGTTACCATCCTCTTTAGATTTTAATCCCAGTAAACCATAGACACCCTTTTCAGGATACAATTTTTGAGCTTGAGAATTAAATGTTATTAAGTCACCAAGTGTTGGGATGATAGTATCAATTTGCCTAAGGATAAACTGGTCTACAAACTTTCTGTTCTTTGATACGATAATTTTGTTAGCATCAACTTGTACACCATTAATATTAATTTTAACAGCTTGAACGCGGTCTAAAGATTCAGGACCATTATCAATCATATATGTTTTCGCAAGCAAAGTTTCTACTTCAAACAGCTGTTGCGGTGTATTGTAAGCGTTAATAATGATACCTGAATACTTCTCATCATTTAAGTATACCCGCTTTAATGAGCGATTCCCGAGTGATTTATAAAGCGGATGATTTTGTTCCGCAAATGAAAAATCGTCATCTGTATTTGTCATGTTGTAAGTATAACACGTGGTAGTAAAAGTGTGTCGATATAAACCCGCTAGTCGATACAGAAAATGCATCTGGAGATGCGGTTAGTTGAAGTAAATTATCCTCTTCCTGATAAAAAACATGTCATGCTACAATTATTGTCGGTGACAAACTAATTCTTTTCCCATAGTGATCCGGAGATAATTAAGTGAATGAGTAGATTCAAACAATCTTAATAAGGAAGACCGCAATCTCTTTTCTTGTGCATCAATGATAAAGTACACTTAGTACTGAACCAGAAAATTACGTCAGGCTAAGTATACCTGCGTTCACGTGCATCACAGTCTGAAATCGTAAATAAACACATTGTGTCAATTTTCCCTCAAATCTTGTAATCACTATCTAAGTTCTATAGACTACTAAGGTCGCCCGACTTTCAAAGTAATCCACATCTGATTACGGAGAAGGGAGGCCTTGTTATAGTTACTGTTGCTGCTAGTGTGCTCTCCGGCATCCTTGTGGCACTATTCGCCAATTGGCTGAGTCGGAGACGCTAGTCAATTAACGGGCGACAAAATTCAGCCAAGAAAAAAAGAGAGCCGTTGCAGGGCTCTCTTTTCTGTGTTGATCATGATTTACTTTATTCAAATGGCAAATTACAAGTTTAATCCGAACAAGCCCGGAATCTTTCAATGGCAGTCTGTTGATGATGTATTTTTAATGGTCGTTGATTAATTAGTTCAAGTGCTGCTAGGATCTCATCAGTCGTT
>Ga0214925_100289_pt1 | contig 32342 bp, 33 predicted proteins | sample Stichaenrichment_FD_168299 | JGI IMG/M metagenome (GOLD analysis project Ga0214925, IMG submission 168299) | Xylose enriched microbial communities from anaerobic bioreactor in Madison, Wisconsin, United States - 63SRT | ecosystem: Engineered > Bioreactor > Anaerobic > Unclassified | place: USA... | reverse complement strand
GCCCACACAATTGCCGATTAACCCAAAACGCCTGTACCCGGTCATCACTGGGTACAGGCGTTTTTCAATTTTCTAATCACAAATTTAATCGAGCAGGCCTAGCCGTTTAAAAATCTCATCCACGCGACGCAAGTGATAGTGGTAATCAAACGCATCGGCAATCTGTGCTGGTGTCAGACGGGCAGTAATCTCGGTATTGGCTTCCACCAGTGGCCGGAATTGCCGCTGTTCATCCCACGCTTGAGCTGTCAATGGCTGCACCAAATCATAAGCCGCTTCCCGACTCAATCCGCTTTCAATCAACTTCAATAACAAGCGTTGACTATAAATCAGGCCATAGGTCCGATTCATGTTAGCTTTCATCATCTCAGGAAAGACATCTAGATTGGTCAAAATCCGATTAAAGCGACTGAGCATGTAATCCAGTAGCGTCGTACTTTCTGGTAAGATCATCCGTTCAGCTGATGAATGCGAAATGTCGCGTTCATGCCAAAGGCTAACATTTTCATACGCCGTCACGACCGTGCCCCGTAAGACCCGCGCCAACCCGGTAACATTTTCCGAGCCAATCGGATTACGTTTATGAGGCATCGCCGATGAGCCCTTTTGTCCGGGATTGAAATGCTCTTCAACTTCATGAATTTCAGAACGCTGAAGGCTACGAATCTCCGTCGCAAATTCTTCAATACTCGTTCCAATTAAGGCTAAGGTCGCCACGTAGTCCGCATGCAAGTCTCGTGGCAGCACTTGACTAGCAATGGGCTGGGCACTGATTCCCAGTTGCTCACAGACCGCCGCTTCAACTTCCGGTGGTACATTCGCAAACGTCCCCACGGCCCCACTGATTTTCCCGGTTTCCACACCAGCGGCTGCCCGATCAAATCGCTCTAAATTCCGTTGCATCTCGGCATACCACCGAGCGATTTTCAAACCAAAAGTCGTGGGTTCCGCTTGAACGCCATGGGTGCGACCAATCATGACCGTCTCTTTATAGGTTAATGCCAGATTTTTAAGTGTCGCAATTAGCGTCACGATATCTGCTCGTAAAACGGCATTAGCCTGCTTTAAACGATACCCTTGTGCCGTATCAACGACATCCGTACTCGTCACGCCGAAGTGAATCCACTTTCGTTCAGCACCTAAAGATTCAGAAACATTCCGCGTAAAAGCTACCATATCATGGTGCGTTACGGCCTCAATATCCGCAATCCGTTCAACATCAAACCGCGCATTTGCCCGAATCTTCTGGGCATCGGCAACTGGAACCTCTCCCAACTTTGCCCACGCCTCGTCAATAGCAATCTCAACTGCCAACCAGGACGCGTATTGATTTTCTAATGACCAAATCTGACCCATCTCTGGTCGTGTATACCGTTCCAACATCACGATTTCCTCCTAATTATGCATTAAAAAGCGAACATTAATGGTTATTTATCATGATTATCCGGTAAATATCATAACATAGAACATCCCACAATTGCTATTAATATCGGTGTAAGTTTCCGGTTTTATTTGTTTCTATCCGCAATTATCAGAACTTTAAGACGCTGAATTCAAAAAATGGTTCGCTTTTAGGTTGATTTTTGATTCCGAACTTGGTACACTAATTCTTGCTGGGTGTTCGGCTCAGTAATAATAAACGATGAGGTGTTTGCAATGTCATCAACAGTAGTAGTTGGTAGTCAATGGGGCGATGAAGGAAAAGGAAAGATCACGGATTTTCTAAGTGAGAAGGCTGATGTCATTGCCCGCTACCAAGGCGGTGACAATGCGGGCCACACCATTGTCTTCAATGGTCAAACGTTCAAATTACGCTTAATTCCATCCGGTATTTTTTATGCCGACAAAACCAGTGTTATCGGTAACGGGGTCGTCTTGAATCCGCAATCGCTGATTGAAGAACTCACCTACCTCCACGATAATGGCGTTGCCACGGATAATTTACGGATTTCTGACCGTGCTCACGTTATCTTGCCATACCATATCTTATTGGACCAAGCGCAAGAAAAGGCTAAGGCCAGCAAGATTGGCACCACCAATAAAGGAATCGGCCCTGCTTACATGGATAAGGCTGAACGAATTGGCATTCGGGTAGCGGATCTCTTGGACCACGATATCTTTGCGGAAAAGCTACACCAAAACCTGATTGAAAAAAACAAGGTGCTCACCAAACTATATGATGAAGAACCACTAAACTATGACGATATTTTTGAAACTTACTACGCTTTAGGGCAACAGCTCAAGGGCTACGTGACTGATACATCCGTTGTCATCAATGACGCGCTAGATGCCGGCAAGAATGTTCTTTTCGAAGGGGCCCAAGGGGTCATGTTGGATATTGACCACGGAACGTATCCTTTCGTTACGTCCTCAAACCCCGTTGCTGGTGGCGTAACCATTGGTTCTGGCGTCGGACCAACTAAGATCGATCACGTGGTCGGTGTCTGCAAAGCCTATACTTCCCGGGTTGGTGATGGTCCATTCCCAACCGAACTCTTTGACGAAATTGGCGATACTATCCGCGAGACGGGTCACGAATACGGGACGGTTACTAAACGACCACGGCGGATCGGTTGGTTCGATAGCGTGGTTCTCCGGCATGCCAAGCGGGTCTCTGGCTTGACGACCCTATCACTCAACTGTTTAGATGTCTTAACCGGCCTCAAGACAGTTAAGATCTGCAAGGCTTACCAGCTAAACGGCGAGACCATTTACCATTACCCTGCTAGTCTAGTGGACCTTGACGCGTGCCAACCAGTCTATGAAGAACTTCCAGGTTGGGACGAAGATATCACCCACTGCCGGTCAGTCGCCGAATTACCAGCTAATGCCCAAACCTACGTTAAGCGGCTGGCAGAATTGGTCGGTGTGGAAATTGCCACCCTCTCTGTCGGCCCCGACCGTGAACAAACGAACATTTTACAAGATGTCTGGAACGCCTAAACTTTAATGAAAGAGTGATTGCCTATGCACCCTGCTGAAGTATTTGATTATGAAGATATTCAACTAGTTCCCAACAAATGTATCATTGATAGCCGCAGTGAAGCCGATACCAGTATTGAATTCGGCCCCCGCCGCTTTAAAATCCCCGTGGTTCCCGCTAACATGGAAACCGTCATCAATGAACCATTAGCGGTCTGGCTAGCTGAACACGATTATTTCTACGTTATGCATCGCTTCCAGCCCGAGGATCGCCGGGGATTCATCGAACGGATGCAAGCCAAGTCACTCTTTGCGTCCATTAGTGTGGGCGTCAAGCCCGAAGAAGTTACCTTCATCGATGAACTGGCTACGGCCGGCTTAACGCCCGAATACATCACGATTGACATTGCCCACGGTCACAGCGATGCCGTAATTCGGATGATTCACCATATTAAGCAGCAATTACCGAATAGCTTTGTAATTGCCGGCAATGTGGGCACGCCGGAAGCCGTTCGTGAATTGGAAAATGCCGGCGCCGATGCCACTAAGGTTGGGATTGGCCCCGGTAAAGCGTGCATTACCAAGCTTAAAACTGGCTTTGGCACCGGGGGATGGCAGTTAGCGGCCGTGCGCTTATGTGCCAAAGCTGCCCGGAAACCGATTGTCGCTGATGGCGGGATTCGCTACAACGGCGACATTGCCAAGTCCATTCGCTTCGGTGCCAGCATGGTCATGATTGGCTCCATGTTAGCTGGTCACGAACAGTCACCCGGTAGTCTACTAACGATTGACGGTCGGACTTTCAAACAATACTGGGGCTCCGCTTCTGAAAAACAAAAGGGCGCCTACCGCAACGTTGAAGGTAAGCAAATGCTGGTACCTTACCGTGGGGACATCGACCAGACGCTCACCGCGATGGAAGAGGATTTACAATCTGCCATTTCCTATGCCGGTGGCCGCAATCTGCTGGACATTCGCACGGTGGATTACGTCATTGTTAAAAGCTCCATCTTAAACGGTGATAATTACTAATCTACCTTTCTTACACGCTAAAAAAGCAGTACCGACAGAATTTGAATTCTGCCGGCACTGCTTTTTTGGTGATACTTTAGTTCCGGTTTAAATACTCTGATCAACTTTACCTTCGGCCAAGGCCTTGGACAAACGCTGATTTCCCTTATGCAATTCATAGATCGTCCAGATTAGCAATGCAATAATCGCCGCATTCAGAGCCCAAGCAATCACATCAGCGGTCATTGTTTCACTAGCCGTGATCCCATCGCCGTAAAAACCTTGAATCGAGGCCGGCATGTTATACAAGTTCAACCCGGTCAAAGTCAAGACGGAAAGCCACCCGAGCCACTTCACCCAAGCCGAATTCTTAAACCGCTCGCCCATTTCCAACTTACTATCCGTCATCATCAATAACGGTAGCATCGAGAATGGTAACGCGAAGGCTAAGAAGACTTGCGAGTTATTCATCAAATCATTTAACGCGGTATGTTCATCAATAGCACTCTTACCACTGGTCATCATGACACAGATCAAGACGGGAATAACCGAGATTAATCGCGTAACCAATCGCCGTAACCAAAGTGGCATCCGCATGTGAACGAAACCTTCCATGATAACTTGACCCGTCAACGTTCCAGTAATCGTGGAATTTTGACCCGAAGCTAATAGAGCGACCGCAAACAAGGTTGATAAGGCTCCCGTCTTAGCAACGCCGGCCAACACCCCGTTACTCATGGTATTGGTGTCAGATAAGGCCTGGAATAAGCCGAAGAACGATGGATCTTTAACCGCACCACTCTTGAAGACGGCCACCCCCATGATTAATAGCAAGGCATTAACAAAGAAGGCCAAAGTCAACTGAATGTTAGAATCCCAGCTGGAGAACCGAACCGTCCGGGCAACGTCTTCCTCATCATCATGATTGATTTGCCGCGTTTGCGAGATTGCCGAATGCAAATATAAATTATGGGGCATTACCGTGGCCCCGATAATCCCCAGCGCCCCAGAAATTGGCGTTTGACCACCGATTTGAGGAGTTGAGGCAATCGTCTTCGGGCTCGGAATCAAGCCGGCAAAAACACCACCCCAATCAGGATTAGACAAAGCAACTTGGTAAGCAAAGACGACCAAAATAACTAAAATCAAGCAGACCACAATGGCTTCAATCTTACGGAAACCAATCTTTGTTAGCAACAATAATAGCAAGACATCAAATACTGTAATGAAAACCGCAATCACTAATGGAATATGGAATAGCAGATACAGCGCAATCGCTGCCCCAATGACTTCGGCAATATCCGTCGCCATAATCGCAAACTCTGTCATAATCCATAACACAATCCCCAATGATTTACTGGTTCGGGCACGGATGGCCTGGGCCAAGTCCATTTGACTCACGATCCCAAGTTTAGCCGCCATGTATTGTAATAACATCGCGATCAAACTTGAAATCAAGATAATGGACATTAGTAAGTACTGGAAATTCTGGCCCCCAGTAATTGACGTGGACCAGTTACCTGGGTCCATATACCCCACCGCTACCAGGGCACCCGGACCAGAATACATAAACAACGCTTTCCAGAAGCTGATATTTTTGGGAACTGCCACACTACCGTTAATCTCCTCCAACGAACGCCCGTTGGCATAAGAGATTAATTTGTGTTTCTTTTGAACATTATCACTCAATTTTAAGACTCCCTTCCTTAAATCCATGACCCATTGTACATTAAAATTTATGATTTTAAAATACTTTTTAGGCATACAAAAGTTTATTCAGCCATTATTTAAGCAAAAAAATTGCTTTCAAAAACTTTTATCATCTGACTATAACTCAGTAATATCAAGGACTTAGGCAGCTAATGAAATTTAAATATTAAAGTTCTGTATCCCTTAATATTTTTTGTAAAAAATCGAATTTATCCCACTATGGCCGAACAATTTTATTTAAGAAGACGGATTTTGCTTGACTTGTTTCGTTAGGAGTGAGAAATTAAAAAAGAAGACGGTTTAACTTGCAACGATTGTCTAAACCGCCTGAAGCTTGGTCTGCCAAGTAAGTGCACATACCAGCTTCTATACGAAAGGAGTGTCTCCATCTATGACTGAAAAGAAGATTTTTACCAAAATCCTCGTGGGGGTCGATGACTCGGCTGATTCACAGTTGGCCTTCAAGTATGCGATTAAGCGGGCCCGCTTAGAAGACGCGGAACTCTACATTGTTTCCGTTTTGGAAAGCGACGACCGCAGCGTCTATGAAGCCCTAAGTAAGGACTTTATTCACGGTGAACGTGCCCAATTAGTCGAACACGTCAACGAATACGTCCAGCAGGCGCATGAAGCAGGCGTTGAAAACGTCTTCCCCGTTATTGCCGAGGGCGATCCTGGTAAGGAGATCGTGAACACGGTCATTCCAAGTATCAAGCCCGAAGTCCTCATTGTCGGCTCGCTGGCCAAAAAAGGACCCAAAAAGTATCTGGGAAGTCAGGCCGCTTACATGGCGAAGTACGCGCCAATTTCCGTTCTCGTCGTCCGGTAAGCTAAAAGCCCCACCAAACCAGCGCTCCCGTTAGCGACGGTTTGGTGGGGCTTTTAACATCATTAGCTCTGGGGGGAGTGACCACCATGTTAAATCACCATACATATCTTAAAATCATTGCTGAATGTAATTTTGCCCGACCACGGGTGAGTAACAAACAGATTATAGCCTTCGCTAACGTCTCGCCAGCCACCGTCACCGAGATGACGCGCCAACTTCAAAAGTGTGGCCTGGTTAATCGTCACCGCTACACCGGCGTGACGCTAACCGACCAAGGCCGAGAATTAGCAACGCGCTTGCTTTATAAATATCGCCTCTGTGAGGTCTTCTTAGCCCAGCACTTGCACCTACCTTTAAGCCAAATTCCCGAACAGGCGTGGCAAATGGCTGACACTTTAGAACCACCAACTGTAACCGCCCTAGCGACCTTTCTGGACCATCCTCAGCAAAGTCCTTTTGGTGGGGATATGACGACTGATTTGCTCAATGACGCTACCGTCATGCCCCTCAGCCAGCTAAGTGATCGCACCCCAACCAAGCTGGTCAGCTATTTAGAAACGCCCAGTCTGGTGGCTTATTTTCAACACTGTCACCTCACAATTAACCAGCCTCTTTGGTTGCTTCGTCGCGATGAAGACCTGAATTTTCTCTACTTGGAAACCACGGCCCACGAAGAAATAATCGTCAACTTATCAGCAGCCGATTACCTGTATGTTCAAAAAAAGCCAACCAATTAATGCGGTTGGCTTTTCCATTACGGCAAATAACCGAACAAATGGCTGATTAAGCCACTGTCCCAAAAAACATAGAGGCCGATCAACACATAACACAGTTTCATCAGCTGCTCACCGCGCTGCGCCATGAGCGTCTCCACCGCTGGAACCTGAGCCACGCCTTTAACCAGCAGGACGGCCCCCACCGTTAATAGACTAATAAATCCCAATGCAAGCATAAAATGCGGCAACGTTTCACCTACCAACACTGGCAAGAAGATTGCTAGATTGCAGCCCGAACAAACGGAAAGGTACGTGACCAGAACGCTCCACACTGGCGACCGACTGGTTTTATGCCCATCTGCATCGTCTTCATCATGGAAGGCCATATAGATCGGCAGGAAACCCAAAATCCCTAGTAACCATTCTGGCAAAACTAGTAGCAGTGCCTTGCCAAGCAGGTAGCTTAAAATCAGCAAGACCCAATTTCCCAGCAGGTAACCCCACACAACTTTGATCACCGGATACCGTCTGAGTAAGAAGATCAGCATGAAAAAGAAATCCAAGTTAACGCTTAAAAACGTTAATAATAAAATACCATAGTGCACCGTTATCGCTTCCTTATCAGGTCAATACATATATTATATGTCACATGTGTTATATATAAAAGAAAAACTTCCTAATTGGCAAACATGGTCGCACCGTAACTGGCGATGTATTCAAAATTGGCGTTCAAAAAAGAGGGGGGACAAAAGGTGGCTAATGCTCGCCAGCTGCCTTTTGGCGCACGTTTCGGCACTCAATATTTGGCAACGCAAAAAGAGCCCGAGACTTTTGTCCCCGACCCTTCTCATATTCGTATCAATACTGATTGGGCTTCTTGTAGCTTTAGATACCGCGTCCATTCTCATCCGAGATCTTCGTGACACGGTAGCTGGCCACAATCCCCAGTAAGTCCCGTCGTTGTCGGGTTAACGTTATCTCAATTCCGGAGTTGTCGCCCTTAAGGTTGGCCAAATAGATGTGCTGGTGATTGCTCATGGTTAATTCTTCGCTTATGGCAACGGCCTGACCCCGTTTTAACTCAGCGGACAACCGATCAGATGTGGTTAGTTCCCTTAGCCGGTTACGCTGGATAGCCCGGTTAACTGACTTCTCGGCTGTCTGGGATGGTAAATAGTCCTCAAAATAGGCATTAGCACTTCCCAGCAATAACAACCCAATAATTACCGCGAAGTTAACGGCCCGTGCTGGTTTAGAGAAAAAATTAACCAGCAATTCATAGCTCGACCGGCGCTGCCAGAGCCAAACACCGCCAGCTACCAATCCATACACCACAAACGTCATGAAGTAGGCTAGAACAACCACGACTAACGTACTGGCTATGCTGACTTTAACAATCCCGGTAGCGGTATCGTTCATCGTGGTTTGCGATGTCATGATCGCCTCGCCAACGATGACAACGCCTAAGAAAAACAAGCTCAAACATCGCTGATAGATTATCATTAGCATTCGTTTCACACGATCCCCCCGCTCCACAAGGCCACACCGGGATGACTTACCGTCGATCCTGCCATAACCGATAGGCCAACACGAATACACCACAGAATAATAAAAAGAGACGCGTAATAAAGTCAATTCCCCATCGAACTAGCCAGCTCTCTTTGCCCTGCGCATCACCGATTCTGGTGACACCAAACATGCCCGTATTGGCATAGCTTGAACCGAGTCGCATCGCTTCTTGTTCCGCATTCTTTCGTGGCTGATTGAGTTGTCCCTCAAAATCCCGCGAGTTCTCAATATGGTGCCGCGTCACCAAATAAATGGCCGGAAAAATGACGATATAGCTCACGATCAGGTAAACATTCCACCAACTCAATTGGAACCGTAATGCCTGTTGCGCCACATCATAATTGCTAATTAACATAATCAAAACAAATGGAACCAATCCTTTTAAATACAACTTGGCAATCTGCATACCATTCATCTCCCTAAGCTTAAAGTTACCCACATGTTATGCATACATCATTTATTTCTCTAAGAGTTTAAGACCCCAGCATGATTGAGCTTATAAGACTTCTACCAAATTACTAAGCCACAGGATAAACCACATGTACCCGATAAAACTTTGATCCTACTTTAGGCTTATTAACTGCCAATGTATTTAGATTGATCTCCCCGTTTGATGCATCAAACGCTGTCTTAACCTTATAATACCGCCAAGCTCTTTTCCCGGAATAGCCATATACGCTACCCCCGGGTACCTTCTTAGGCGTCTCTGTCAATGCAATAATCGGGTGACCATTCTTCAGAATGGTAAAGCGCACAGCCTTTTACGGTGTGTTGGGTATCAAAAGACACACGCCCGTTATTCCCGAAATAGTAAAAACTACAATAATCAAAAATGTCGCAATGAGGATTCTTCTTTTTTTCATAACAGCCTTCTTCCTCCACCGAATCATACTAATTAATGGATACCCGTCTTAATTATTCGATAATTTTTAATTCCGCTACGCCACGTGAAGTGTGTTTTGTAATCGTCCTCTGAAATTCATCTATTGCCTATCTTTATTTATGTATAACGCCGAGATATCACGCAATTCGTGATCATCCCGGCGTTGTGTTCTTCACGCTAGAAAACCATTTACTCCTCCAAGAGTTTAAAGGTTCAGCGCTACCGAATTTAGCTACATGAAACTTCTACCAAATAGATGATTAAAACCATTCCCCAATGGTGCTGATCAGCCGCTTACCTATCCATACCTTATGATATACTTATTATTAACAAAATTATACATAAATTATCAATTATTTAGTACGAAGACCTATGTTACAAATAAAGAAAACTGGCTAGCTGATAACAGTTTTCCTAAACTACAACCTATTCCAATTTAATCGCCTGATCTACAAAAAAACACCACGATTGGTTGTCATCGTGGTGTTTCTATTTTAGTAATCTCGCTTTTCGCCGGCCTTCACTCGTTGCCAATCCGCCGTGACATTGGCACTCATCACCGGTAGGATTCGCTTTAACGTAGCCACATCATCTGCCGACAAACCTGCTAGGGCCACTTGATTAGAATAATCATTTTCACGTTTCAAGATGGGATAGATGGCCTGGCCCTTTTCAGTCGGGTACAACACCTTACTCTTCTGGTTACCAGGTAGCGGTTCGCGATACACCAAGCCACCGTCAATCAGTCGCTTAACCGCGTGCGCCGTTGTGGTGCGATCAATCCTAATCAGCTCGGCCAACTGGCCCTGAATGATCCCGGGGTGTTCACATATCCGCGCCAGATAGGCGTACTGGCCACGGGTCAGCTGATATTGCTTGAACTCAACGTTAGCAATCGAATCCAACGCCCGCGCAATACTGCCCACTTCCCGTAACACGTCAGTCATGAGTCGCCTCCAAACGCATATCTAAGTGTGGGATATCATCCTCCAAATAAACCGCTGAGACCGGTTTGAACCCAAATCCGGCATAAAACTTTTGCAAATACGCCTGCGCCTGAATCTGAATAGGCTTGCCCGGAAACCGCTTGGCGATTGCGTCCAACGTTGCCTGCACGATCTGCTGGCCCAACCCAGTACCTCGATAAGCTTTAACCACCAACACCCGGCCAAAGGTCACCGAATCACCGCGATCCATGATCCGCGTGTACGCCTGCAATTGACCAGCATCGTCCGTTAGCTGGACGTGAAGGTCATCAAAATCATTGGCATCCACTTCTTGATACGGGCAATTCTGCTCCACAACGAAGACGGCAACCCGCTCCTTTAGCACCTGAACCAGTTCCTGACTGGTCAATTCATTGGTCTGCTTGACTGTCAGCATGGCCATCACCCCTTTTAGTTTCTGGGGCTAAGTGTACCACGATATTGTTGCATAAGCAACAATACAATTAACTTTCAACCTATCCCTGTACGATGCCTAAGTCTAACATCGACTGCGCCGTAGCAATGATGGCCGTCTTGGCCGACCGTGGCTGCCATCCCAACAGATTCACCGCTTTAGCATTACTAGTTTCCGCGTATTCACCCACGATAGAAGCAATCATCTTCAAATCTGGTTTTACCAGAGCTGCTGCTTTAATTGCCGCATTAGAGATTGTCTTAGTGGGTAACTTAGATGCAAACTGCGGAAAGGCTACCCGTAAAATATTCGCGACGTCTAACATAGATAACGTTTCTCCGGTAGTCGCTAAGAACCGTTCACCAGCTGCTTGCGGTTGCGTCATGGCTAGCAAGTGGAGACTAGCGACATCCCGCACGTCAACGTATCCCGAATCAACGTTGGGAACGGCCTTCACCTGCCCCTCCAGTAATTGTTGAATCTGGACATTAGAATGGGAGTAATCACTCGCCAAGACAGGACCCATCACACCAACTGGATTTACAGCCGCTAGCTCCATCCCTCGTCCTGCCGTTTTAATAAATTGCCAAGCCGCTTGTTCAGCCAATGTCTTGGATTTTTGATAAGGGTGAATTTTCTTCGCCGTCACATCCGACCAGTCCGCTTCGGTATAGGGGGTCGTTCGATGATGATGGCCCGCAAAGATCGCCCCATAAGCGGAGGTCAAGACCACCCGCGAAACACCGGCATCACGGGCAGCTGTCAACACCCGCAAGACCCCGTCGATAGCCGGGCGAATCATCTCATCTTCATTCCGGTAAACCCGGTTAGGGGTCGGTGACGCCACATGAATCACGTAAGTCGCTCCCGTCATCGTTGCCGCCCAATGATCGTCACTGGTTAAGTCGGCTTCCGTAATCTCCAAGTCGGTTAGATCAGTCACACCACCGGTTGCTAACATCTCATGAATTAAGGCTGTCCGTTTCAATGACCGGACTGTCGTTCGCACGGCATACCCCTGCTGGAGTAATTGTAAAATAATATGGATAGCAATAAAGCCACTTCCACCGGTTATAACGACTAATTCTTTTTTCATCATTATTCACGCTCGCTTTCGTTTCACTTGTAACGTCTGTGAAAGTAGCATACAATGACCCCAGACCTAATTCAAGGCAATCACGAGCATCTATGACAGAACGGAGTAATTGTAATGGCAGCGACCAAACACGCCCAACAAATTAAACAAGATTCACAAGACTACTTAGCGACCGCCCTCCTCCAATTATTAGCCACCAAAGATTTAGCCGACTTAACGGTCACTCAAGTGGTGAAGCGGGCTGGCGTTAGTCGCATGGCCTTTTATCGTAACTTCAATACCCTTGACGACGTGCTCACAGCTTACTTTGGTCCCATCATGACAGCCCGCTTTGCGGATATCGCCAAGCTACCGACAGCCGACAAGTTGCAGGCACTTGGCGACTTCTTCACCAGTTTCTCAACAACCCTCAAACTCTCCGCAGACCGGGGATTTGAACACATTATCCGTCAGGTCTTCAATGATAATATGCGGACCTTCTATGCGACTAACGCGACCTGGCACGGGATCACATCGACTCAGCAGACCTACTGGATTAGTTTTATGAGTGCTGGTGTCTACGCCATTTGGCGGGATTGGTTGTTGGGCGGACAACAAGAATCATTGACCACCATTCACGATCTCATCGCTACTTTCCAGCAAACTACCATGATGGGACTGCTTCAGCAGGATAAATCCTAACTTTGACGTTGGTAACACCCCACCTCAATCATCATTCTGCTAGACACGAAAAAGGTTCCGCAACCCGACTATATCCGTCGTTGCGGAACCTTTTTCGTCTATTCATTTAACTCAAGTATTTTTCCAACCACTCGACATAGTAGCGCTCACGGCCGATGGCATGATCCAAAATCAAATAATGCCCGTACGCCTGGTCAATGGCCGTTTGATCCGGAAAAACCGTCTGCTGGCGCTCTTGCAGATGGGCCAGTTGCGCCCGGTGTAAAGCCGCTTGCTCCTGCAACATTGGCTGCAAACGGGGATCATCGCTGGTCTTAATGAAGTAGAGCTTTAAAATAAACTCGTCCTTGGTCGCCGTCAACTCTGGCGATGGCTCGCTCACCCACGCAACCAACTTATCATGCCCGGTCGGCGTTAATGAATACTGCTTTTTAGCCAGCTTTTCTCCACTAACGGTGTCCTCATGGGTAATGTCACCGGCGGTTTCTAAGCGTTTAAGCATCGGATAAATCTGGCTGTGTTGCGCCTGCCAAAACTCACCGATCTCATGTTCAAAGGCCTTGGTCAAGTCATAACCCGTCTGTGGCCGCTGATTGAGCAGTCCTAAGATAATATATTGTAATCGATTTCGCTGACCGATAATGGCCGCCTCCTTGCCTGACTGTTGTCTTCATTGAACCAGTTTCATAAAAAAACTGCAAGAAAATTATTGACGTTTCCGAAATTTCGCGTTACAGTAATCACATAAACAAAAACATGTAATTAATTACATGTTCGTTATTAAAAAGGAGCGCTTTATGATGACTAAAGAATTCAAAACATTAGACGACTTTTTAGGTACCCACTTCATCTACACCTACGACAACGGCTGGGAATACGAATGGTACGCTAAGAATGACCACACCGTTGATTACCGAATCCATGGTGGCATGGTCGCTGGGCGGTGGGTTACTGACCAAGCAGCCAACATTGTGATGCTGGTTCCCGGCATCTACAAAGTTGCCTGGACAGAACCAACGGGAACCGACGTTGCGCTTGATTTCGTTCCCAACGAAAAGAAGCTAAACGGTACCATCTTCTTCCCTAAGTGGGTTGAAGAATATCCCGAAATCACGGTAACTTATCAAAACGAACACATTGATTTAATGGAAGAATCCCGTGAAAAGTATGACACTTATCCTAAGTTAGTCGTACCCGAATTTGCCAACATCACGTACATGGGTGACGCTGGTCAAGACAACGAAGATGTTATTAGCGAAGCCCCATACGCCGGCATGCCCGACGACATCCGGGCTGGCAAGTACTTCGACAGTAATTACAAGCGGATCAAGAAATAAGCTTAACTTTACTTAAAACGCGTGCCCCTTTCTAGTGGAAAAGAGGCACGCGTTTTACCGTTCAACTGACTAACGTTCATGATTATCGCCTAAATAACGGCTTTTAATCTCGAATTGTCTATCAATAATTGTTCTTTGATTCGGTCCTTGATATGCTAAGAGTAGCTAGTTTTATGGGGGAGATTTAGATGAAAAATTTAAGGAACAATCTTGATTGGTGGGTCAAATTTATTATTTCATTAATTGCCTGCCTCGTTATCGACTGGGCAGCCAGCCAATTTTTAGGAACTGCACTTTGGGCCCTCATTATCGAATTCTTCTTGACGTGCCTGCTACTGCTGATCGCTATCATTTTGGCGGACACCTGGCATCAGCCCCGCTAACCCTACGGCCCAAAATCGGGTATACTGAACCTAACTCTTAGTAGAAAGTAGGTCAGCGTCTATGGCAAATTACATCAAGGAAATTCGCGAACTCGTCGGTCACAAACCCATCATTCTTAATGCCTCTGGTGGTCTGGTGACCAACGAGCGACACGAGACTTTACTGAATCTACGGACCGATACGCATAACTGGAGCTTGCCCGGTGGTTACTTAGAATACGGCGAGACCTTTGCGACCGCCTGCATCCGCGAAGTCAAAGAAGACAGCGGCTTGGATGTTGAGATTATCCAGTCACTGGGAATCTTCGACCAAGGATTTACGACCTATCCAAACGGTGACGTCACCCAAGTGATCTCCCAACTGTACTGGGTAAAGCCAATTGGCGGGCATCTCCTATCAGCAGCCACGGATGAGACACTGGACCTCCAGTACTTCCCTCTAGATGACCTACCACCCTTGTTAAACCAGCAAACTGCTGACATGTTAGCAGCCGCCCAAACCTACTTTGCTCAACAAAATCACTAATGACCTCTAGCGCGCGATATTTTCGAGCGCTTTTTTTATGCGTTTTCACGACGCACAACTACTCGCCATCCATACTCCAAATAATTAAAAACAACCCCATAGCAACGCCTAACAGCTTAACCGACCAGTTATCAAATGACCATGAGAGCGCCTCGGCTATCCAAAAAGCAATGCCAAACCAAAATAGCCAACGCCGGTAAAAGTGGTGGTTGAATTTTTTCCCCATACGTCACACCTCCGCTGTCAGGATAGCACGGTGGTGTCCGGCAGCAATTGATAATGGCTTACTTTTGCCAGTCAGCCAACTAGCCAAAATATTCTGCCGATTAACTTAGCTTTAGCGTATAATAATCATTATGTGAAGTTTTAATCCATCATGCAACCGAGTCCACTATCTCTTTCTACCATAGCTAAACCTGCTGAACCTTTATTGATACATATTTATAAGCGCCGTTTTTCAGAAAAAGTTGCTGACGATGGATTAAGGCTGTCATGCAATCTGACTTACTGGAGGAATTTTCATGCATCACACGCGTTTTACTCTGCCCGCTGATAACCAACCCGGCGGTCAGCCAAATCAATTCTGTCCCAACTGTGGTCATCCCGTGGCTGAAGGTGATACCTTCTGTGAAAATTGTGGTTATAATCTTAAAACCGCAACCCCTGAAGCCCATACGGCAACGGCTCAGCCTAAAACCCCAACGCCGCAACGTTCTCAGCGACGGCCGATGACGAAGAAAACCAAACGTTGGGGCTGGGGATTAAGTATTATTATCCTCTTACTGGTTATCTTTGGCATTTGGGGTAATCATTATTACTCTCGGCAAGCAACATTGAACCGGGTGGTAACCCATCTCAGAACCGGGAAAAATCTCACAACATCAGTCACCACTAATAGTTCCGCTTTAAAGCTGACGAACTCTTCAATGAAGCCTTTGTCACGTTATTACCAACAGCATCCCAAGGCATTGGCAACCCTGAAAGCTGAATTGGAAAATGGTGGTGTAAGCAGTGATGAAACACTAACTTACGGCCAAAATGGGCATCATCTGCTGTTCTTCCCTAAGTATCAATTAACCGTTAATCCGGTAAGACCAACCATCACAACTAATCACAAGGATACTGTCATTAAACTCGATGGCAAAAAAATCGCAACTGCTAATAGTGATTATTATTCCAAAAAATTACCAGCCATGGTTCCCGGCCAGTATACCTTGGCGTCCAACGGCACTGTCAGTGGCCACCAGATTACCAATAAGGCCAGCTACCATATCACCACTAACGCCACCTACGACCTTAGTCTAAAAACAATTTCCGTCACTTTCAAGACGCTAGCCAACTCAACCGTTTATCTAAACGGTAAAAAACTTGGTGTAGCAGACAGTAGTGGCTTATTGACAATGAAAGATGAGCCTTGGTCTCAAGATATGAAAGCCTATGCGACTTATAAAGTTGGGCACAGCCTCATTAAGACTAAAACAGCTAACCTTACCGAAAGTGACGACGGCTACGACGTTGCGCTTAACTATCCAGGTCTAATCGACAAGGATACTGCCGACGATCTCATTAGTGACGTCTTCTCAATGGTTGATGACCTAGCTAATGAAGGTGACGACGATGATAGCGTGACTAGCGATGACGATTCATCATTACCCGATTACTTCATGGACGGTACTAGCAATAGTCAGTACCAAGAACTTGTCAAAATGGCTGAGGGCTACTATAAGGATGATGACGTTGATTCCGTTGACATGGACATCACCGTTAAAGATGTGGCCCCTGGAACTGATGAATCTAGCTTAGTCACCTACACCGTTAAGTACACCTTCTACCACGATGACGATGAACACATTCAGGTATATGCCTACACGGCCACTGTCAAACCAGATAGTGATAATGACTCTGGCAATACGAATAAAATCACAAAGATTTCCGCTGCCCAAAAGATCAGTGACACCTCAAAGAGTAGCGACGACGACTAAAGGAGTTTATCAAGAATAATGACTAATACAACCAAGTTTTGTCCGCATTGCGGCAATGAAGTTCAGGCTAATGCCAAATTTTGTCCCAAATGTGGTCAACCATTGACAGCCAACTCGCAAAATACTTCCGACAAACAACCAACCGCGAACCCAACTGACCAAACAACATCGTCAGCTACTTCTACTCAGCCCAACCCCTCACTCGAGCGGGCCAAACGCTTCTCTGGCAACTTTTTCTCATGGTGGTTAGCCACGATTCGCCAACCAGCGACCCTGCAAGCTAACACACATCGCTACTTCGGGATCACGGCCTTTCTTCTTGAGATTCTAGTTGCCGTTCTTACGGTGGCAACACTGGCACACCGCTTAGCCTACGCCGCAAACAGTACCCTGGGGAGTTTAACCGACCAACAAGTTAACTTCGGCGGCACTATCTTCAAGGCGAGCTTCTTTCTTTTCATCTTTTTGGTACTAGGGTGCGCCATCTACGTATCATTAGCCTATGGTTTTCGTAAATTGCTTGATATTAACCACACCGAAACTTACTGGGACTTTACCAATCGTTTTGCTAGTCTGACCAATCTGATTTTGATTTTCAATCTCATTGTGTTCGTACTCTGCTTACTAACCAGTAGTGGGAACTTCGGCAGTTTTAATGTCATGTTACTATTCTTCTCGCCCGTACTACTTATCTTAAACCTTGGCTATATCTACAGTATTATTGCAGATGTAACCACAACTCGTTTGGATAAATTTTATACCATTCTTTTGGCCGAAGTTGCTTTAAGCTTGGCCTTGTTCATTCTTTTCGTTATTGCCGGCAGTCTCCTTGGTGGCTCCATTGGAAGCTACCTGGAAGACTTCGAACATAGCTTTTACTGATTTCTAAAACGTCGGGCTATTGGCTCGGCGTTTTTCAATAGCCGCGAAAGTGGTATTCTAAGACATAACACGTATTTCTAGGAGGACATCTCATGAGTTTGATCTATCTAAGACAGGCCACACTAGCTGATTTACCCACTATCATGCCAATTATTGCCAATGCCAAAGCGCTCTTAAAAGCCGATGGCAGTCCCCAGTGGCAAGATGGTTATCCCGATGAAGCCGCGATTACCGCTGATATCAACAATCAGCAGAGTTGGTTATTAATCGTTGATGGTCAAGTTGCCGGTACCGCTGCCCAAGTGGTCGGTGACAACGCTGACTACCACGAGATTACCGGGACCGGTTGGCAAAATACCACCGACACCTATGCCACGATTCATCGGATTGCCTTAAGTTCGGCCTTTGCTGGTCAACACCTGAGCCACTATTTCTTCTCTAACCTGATCAGTCAGGCCTATCAAACTGGCATCCATAACTTCCGCATTGACACCCACAATATGAACAAGCGAATGCAAGCTATTGCCGCTAGTTTTGGCTACCAATACCGCGGCATCATTCACGTTGCCGAACCCGGCGACAACGCTCGTCGTGCTTACGAATTAAACTTAGACTAATTGGCAGCTTAACAAGCTCTTGGTTAGCACCTATAACAGGTAGTTTCAGTATCATTCTGAAACTACCTGTTTTTGATCACCAATTTACGTCCATGTTTTAAGTTCTCCGCCATAATACGTCCCTTGTTTAACTTTATCCCCTAATCGGTCTAATTTCTTACAACTAGACCCGCTAATTTGTGAATGCGCTTCACGAAACCGTTTTCTCAAAAGTGTTACTATTTTTGCTATCTTATCAAGCCATTATGAGGACACTTTCCCTAATCTGGGGCTATCTAGACCATCGTTCACACATCATTACGGCTATAAATTGATTCCCACATGCTGTATAATGGTCACTATCGTATGTCTCTTTTAAATTACCGTAGAAAGGAGATCTTCAATTCATGTATCGATTCTTTGTTCAGCCACAAGTTGACGCCATCACGCAAAAACTTGCCGGCTATGAACTTCTTCTGCGTTCATATTCGCATGACTACTGGGTAACGCCTAAAGACTTCACGGCACTACCGATGGAACAACAAGTCTCGCTATCCTACCAAGAAATTACTAATATTTTACAAAACCATCCAGATAATCCGGAAATTTCATTAAATCTCAACCGTCAGCAGTTCACTGACAGCCGTACCATTGGCCACTTGATCCACTTGAAAAAGTCGGTTAAGAATTTGAAACTGATTATTGAATTGACTGAGACTCCTTCATTAGACGAGCTACACCGCTACGTGGCACTATACCGATCATTTGGTATTAAGCTCAGCTTAGACGATGTCGGCACTGACAACCCGTGGTGTCCCAGTGTTCAAGACGTCTTACCGTTCATGGACAGTATTAAATTTGCCATGCAGAACTTCCGCTTACAACATCGACAGGGGGAACTGATGGGCAGCCTAGACGCTTGGCGCCAAATTGCTGACATCTACCACCTCGGTTTTACCTTAGAAGGCATCGAGGATAAAGCTGATGTTGCACTAGCACAAAAGTACAATGTTAAAGTGGCGCAAGGCTATTACTACAGTAAACCCGTTCCTTATTGCGGGTAGCGTTCCGCTTAAACAAAACTCGTTACGTGCATTAGCACCTAGCGAGTTTTTTTTATTGGCTCATTTTAAAGCCGAAATTGGCTACGTTGCAGTGTCGGCATCACCTGCTCTTGCATGACCGCCACTAGTTCGGCTGGTGACTCCTGTTTACCAGAATCCAGCCACTCCTGCAAGATACTAAGCACCGCACCAGTTGTCATGGCAATCAGGTAACGTTGCGCTACTGGTGACTGATTTTTAATGCCATAATATGGCAGGATATTGTCAGCGGCATTCTGCCGTAATTGATTCTTGATTTGATTCTGAATCTCAACTGAACCTTTCCGGGATAGCAGCAATGTAATCAGATCGCCCTGTTCATTAATCAGCGTTAACAGCTCCGTATATAAGGTCTCCAGGCCGTTGCCCCGATTCGCGTAAAATAATCGCATCCCCATTTTGACCAGATCACGACCGTAGCTGTCAACCAGGTCATACTTATCGACAAAATGGAGATAGAAACCACTCCGACTCACCTGCGCGGCCTGACAGAGATCCCTAACCGTAATATCATCAAAAGCCCGTTTCTTTAATAGCGCAATTAAAGCTGTGTAAATCTTGTGTTGTGTTTTGACATAACGATAATCCTCGGTTCGCTCACCCAAAATTATCCCTCCCATAATCACTTTTTCAGATGTGTCCATTATAATGATTAATCAACCTGCACGCAAAAAGAAAGCGGGTTTTTACATTGAAAAAGTGGTTTAAACATCCCTTAGCATACGTTGCCATTATTCTAGCAATGGTCTGTGGTCTCATCTTTGTCTTGGCAGCAGTTCCCGGATTCAACAAGCTCCCCAGTGGGACCCAAAACCTTCGCGTTGTTGTCCTAGATCAGGACCAATCATCTGTCTCCAAGAATATTGCAACGCACTTAGAAAACAAACTGCCCTTTAAAATGGTCACGGCGACCTCATTTGCTAACGCCAAACGCCAGTTAAATACGCGGCAGGCTGCCCTCATTATTCAAATCGATAAGGGTTTCTACCAGCGAGTCACCCGGGGACAAGCGCCTAAGCTGACGTATACCGTTAATCAGTCGAACGGCTTGCTACAAAACATGGTGACCAAAAACGTCACTACTCAAGTCACTACTCAAGTTGCCTCCCAATTAACTACGGCCAAGGTCACCCAGATGCTCGCACAATCGACTGGCAAGGCCCTCATGCAAAAGCAACAAGCCGTGGCTAAACAGCAAGTTAAACAACAACTCCAGGCTTCCTTGGCAAAATCACCTCAGCTAGCACAACAACCGGCACAATTGAAAAAACTGCAACAACAAGCAATTGCTCGGGTAAAGCGCCAGCAACAACAACGCTTAATGCCCCAAGTTAAAAAGCAAGCAGCCGCAACCGCAGCGACCTTAACGGGTCAAGTTGCCACGACCACAACTAAACTGCACGCGTTACCAACCAATTATCAATATCAATTTGCTCCTATGTTTCTGAACTTAGGTGCCTATCTAGGAATCATGCTGATGAGTCTCGTCTTAACCCTGATGTTCATGAGTGCTCGCCACGTTATCGGTAAATGGTCTGCCTTACTTGCTGTCCAGCTTAACGGATTCATCGGCGTTCTAGTCGCCCCACTCGTTACGCTAGGAACGCTCCGCTGCCTAATTAGCTTCTCCAGTTCGGCTTTCTGGCAACTATTCGGCGTTCAGGTACTCTTTGGCTTAGCGGTCTTTGAATTTACCTTAGCCATTGCCTTTCTGTGCGGTGGTCTTCCTTCCATGATTCTTCAACTGCCACTGCTAGTAAGTCAGGTGGTAGCAAGTGGTGCGATCATCCCACGGCCAGCATTAAACGGCTTTTATCGCTGGTTGAGTACCCACACACCGATGTCTCAAGGTGTATACTCAACATTTAATGCGCTCTATGGCGGGGCTAACAGCGGCTATACCAGTGCGTTATGGTGGTTGATTAGCCTGAGCTTACTTGCCGTCATCCTGATTGGGTGGCTGGGTTATCGTTCGACCAAAACGAATCCGTTATCCCGGTTGGTTCCCTTTACGGCTGGCAACTAATAGCCATTATAAAAATGGACCTGCTAGAAGTTAAGTCTTCTGACAGGTCCATTTTGGTTCGTTCATGTTAAGTACGGTTGAATCAGCCGCTCACTAGTTGGCACAACTTGAAAGGTGGTCAACGGCCGGCCACTGCTCTGATAAACAATCGCTGAGGTCAGATAGCCCATAGCTACCAAAAAATCCACGTATTTCTTGGTGGAGACCCGGGATAACCCCGTTTGATCTGCCACATCTTGATTAGAAAACCCCGGCTTTAAGGTTGCCAGCGCCGTGACGATTCGCTGTAGCGATAACTTGGTTAGCCCCTTGGGTAATTCGGCAGTGGTCGTTGTTGAAACCGGCACCGTTGCCCCCAAGAACAAGCTATCCAAGTCGGTCTGTGACACCGTGTGCTTATCATCCACTGCCAATAACCGCGTGAATTTAGCCATTGCTTGTTGAAACCGGTCGAACGTAAAGGGCTTAATTAAGAAATCCAACACACCATAGTTCACGGCTTCCTTTAACGTTTGTTGGTCATTAGCCGCCGTCATCATAATTACTTGCGGATGCAGCTGACGGCCTAAGAGCTCAGCCAAAAATTCCGTCCCACTTAACTGGGGGAGATACATATCTAATAGAATTAACGTATATTCTGCTAAATCCGGTCGTGCCAATGCTGCCACTGCACTCGGACATTCCACAATCGTTGCCGCCTGTAATTGGGGAATGCGTTCTAAGAAGCGGTGGTTAATCAACCGCACCATCGGATCATCTTCAATAATTAATATTTTCATTTTGGCGCTCCCGTCTCCACTTGAATCGTCACCACTGTCCCTTGGGGAGAATTGGCCGTTATGGCTAAAGTCCCCTTCAGCGTGGTTACAGCAGCCATAATCAAGCTCATCCCATATCCCCGCTGTGGCCCCTTAGTTGAGAAGCCTTGGGTAAACATCTGGGTGCGCACCGCTGGACTAATCCCACTGCCCGTATCCGTCACGACAATTGTTAATGTGCCAGTTGCCGTTAGTACTAACCGCAGCGTCACCTGATCGGTCGACTTGGGTGCTGTAATTGCCGCAATCGCATTATCTAATAGATTACTGACAATCCGTAAAGCGAGAACTTCCACCCGATTTTCGAAGGTCACCTGAGTCACCGCCGATTGGGCATCGATAGTCAGTGAAAACCCTTGTTCCTTAGCCTCTTGGCGTTTACCCAAAATGAGCCCCACCATGGCCGGCCACTTAATTTTGTCCGTGACTGCTCCGACGTCTTGGTGATAGGAATTAGTAATTTCCTGCATAAACTGCAACGCACGGGGATACTCAGCCAGCTCCAGTAAGCCATTGATGACTTGTAGCTGATTCATAAACTCATGCGTTTGGGCCCGGAGCGACGAGATGTAATGCTCCGTTCCGGCTAATTTATCAATCAAGCCCGTAATGGCTGACATATCACGAATAAGCGAGACTTGTCCGATTACCCGTCCCCGCACTCGGAGATCATTGGTCGTCACCAATAGCCGTTTATCTTGAAACGCCACTTCACTCCCACTGGTCTGCCGGGTCGCTGGCGCAAATAAGAGTGCCCGAAGTGTTGCCGGCAAGGGGTCATTCAGTGATAACGGCTGACCAAACAGGTGCTGTGCCGTTTGATTCGCAGAAATAATGCTCCCATTGCGGTTAATTGCAACGATTCCTTCCGGCAATGAATCATCAATTAACTTTTGCCGCGCAATCCGTTCGGAAATCTCGCTAGGTTCCATGCCTAATAACAGATAGCGGAGATACATGCCCAATAAAATGGCCAAAATGCAGCCAATCAGAAAGCCCAGTAACCCGCCCAGCAAGATAGGCCGGGTCTTATGCTGTAACTGCTGATCCAAATTCTGTTGGGTTAGGCCAACACAGACGACCCCAATAACGCGGCCACGGTCATAAACTGGCAGGAATACCCGATACTCTGGTCCCAGTACGCCAGGCTTTTGGGAATAGTGAATCTGACCACGTAATGCTGGGGCTGGGTCCTTAACTGAACTAAAATGATGGCCCACACTCTTCGCTCGTGGATGTGATAAACGAATTAACTGGTGGTTCATCACCACAATAAAATCTACGTCATCGCGACTGACCAACGGTTTAATCACTGTTTGTAAATTCGTATCAGCTCCCGCATTGGAGGCACGAATGACCCGTTTAACTGCCGGCATTTTGGCAGTCGAACGGGCCACCCGCAGAATTCGTCGCTGAATCGTTTGCTTATTCTCCGCTACCGTATCCCGGTGGATCAGGACCACCGTTGTTGCCACTGATACCCCAATTGCCAGTGCCATGACGGCAATCACAATGGCCCAAAACGGGAGTTGTTTCTTCAATTTCTGCACATCCGCCACCTCATTTGCCAATATACCTGACCAGGCCGGTTTGTCGCAACTGAAACGCCCGCGGCAAAAAAGAGTCCGAGACAAAAGTCCCGAGCTCTTGTTGTCTCACGCTCACTTGATTAGGCGTGGATGGCGTTAGCTGTCTTCCCCGTCGTTAAGATATCATGAAAATTATCGTAACTAATGCGAATCATATCTTGTAAGGCCGGTTCCGTATACGATCCCACATGCGGTGTAATCAACACTTTAGGATTAGCTCGTAGTAAGTCTTGAACCCCTTGGTTAGGCACTTCATTGACACTGGCGAATTGCTTACCAATGATTGCCACTTCGTCAGCAACCACGTCAGTCCCGTAGCCACTAAGGTGACCATCCTCAAGACCTTTAAGGATGGCTGGCACGTTAGCCAGTTCCCCCCGGGCCGTATTAATGAGAACGGCACCGGACTTCATTTGCTGAATAAAGTCAGTATTGACTAAATCTTCATTCTTACCTGGGAAATATGGCACATGAATCGAAACAATGTCACTTTGGGCTAATAACGTTGGTAAATCCACTAATTCAGCCAGCTCTTTAGCGGCATCAGATGGATACGGATCATATGCCACAACTTTGGCACCCAAGGCCTTGTACAGCTTGGCTTCCGTGTAGCCCAAGCGACCAATCCCGACAATTCCGACCGTTGCCGTGTGGATTTCCTTGCTAAACATCGCATTGGAGATTGTGAAATCTGCCTGACGGGTTTGGCTGATCGCTAAGTTCACGTGGCGGAACAGTGTCATGCCGAGTGTGAAGGCCAATTCAGCCACAGCGTATGGCGAGTAACCCGGCACACGGGCCATTTCAATGCCCAGATCAGCGGCGGCCTGTAGGTCCATATGGTTAAACCCAACAGAACGCGTGAAGACGTATTTAATCCCCCAACCCGCAAAGGCCTCGAGGTTTTGCCGGTCAACGACACAGTTACCCCGTACTAATACGGCATCAGCGCCTTGAGCCGCTGTCACGTTGTCGTGAGTCAGGAGTTCCTCAACATAAGTCATGTCAAAATCATATTTATTTAGCTTATCGAAATACGGTTGCTCGATCGGTCGGACGCCGTAAGATGTAATTTTTACCATACTAGGAAACTTCCTTTCTTTAATGGAACACGCCGAGTCCACTCACCACTTGGAGAATGGCAATCCAAACTGGCATCATCACTACCGCACAGATGGTCGAGATAAAGGATGCATTGGAAGACAAGACTGCTTCTCGGTCAAAGCTAATGGCATACGCAGAAGCTACAGAAGCCGTTGGCGTTGCCATCATAACAACTACCGTGGCAACAGCGACGAAACTCAACGGTAAAATACCGGTGATGTCCAAGAGCCAAAGGATCACGAGATTTAATAGCGGTACCAAGATAACTTTATTTAAAGCGTAATACCAGGGTGTCTTGTCCTTAGCCGCATCGGCAAAGGAAATGGACCCCAGCGTTACCCCGATTGCCAACCAAGCCAGTGGTGAAGATAAGTTCGCTAAGTAAGTCAGGGGTTTGTAAAGCCACAGTGCGGTCTGATCGATCCGATAAAAGGCAACGGTCGTCATCCCAGTGGTTTGTACGCCGTTAATCGCGGCATGCACTGTCACTTGGGGAACGAGGTGTTGGGCTAACCAGAAGAAGAGCCCCAAGAAAGTTGCGATCACAATGGGATTGGCAAACATCTTCTTGATATTCTTGGCTTCCATCTTCAACCCAGACATTTTGATGTAGGCGTATGAATAGAGGAAGATCCGGTACCCGATGTTAAAAATAGAACTATACATGACCCCTTTGGCCCCATAAACGGCGCCGACAATCGGAATCCCAAAGAAAGTTGTGGAACCAAACGTGGTTAAGATTGCTAAAACTTCACGTTGTCCCTTAACATAACGTTGATACATGAAGGGCGTGATAAAAATCAAAAGAATATAAATCACAATTCCCCAAACTAAAACACCCATACCTTGCTTAAAAGCGTCGCCATCCATGGGTTGCATGAAGGAGTTAAACGCTAAAGCTGGAATTGCCACAGTCAGTGCGACCTTGGTTAACACTTTACCAAAGTTCTCGCCAAAAGTCCCCCGGCGCCGTAGGAAGAAGCCGAGAAGAATAATAAAGATGGTCGATGTGATGGAACTAATAATTGCTGCATTTGTGAACGTTGATTCAACTGCTTTGAGCACGCTCATGGTTGTCGCCTCCGAATTAATTTATCTTATGGCTTAATCATATATCGAGTTTGCTCACTTTTATACATATCGAAAGTTATGTAAGTAATGTAAGTTTTGTAAGTAGTTATGAATATTGCTGAATCCGTCACAAGACCAGTATATTTTGTCCCTCACTATCCTTAATTGGCTAGCATACTGAATCCATAAGAAAAGGCCGTGCCCAAAGGCCCGACCCTAACTGATTCTATTCTACTGATGCTCACTTTCCACTCTATCGACCATTAGCCGCGATGGATGCTGCTGTCGCACTGCGATCATCTTTAGATGGTAGTCGTTTGAGACCAACACCGGTGAACCCGCTGAGAATGGAGAACACAGGTGACAACAGACTGAAGAAACAGAATGGCAGGTAAGCCAGTGTAGAGACGCCTAACGTGTTAGCCGCGAAGACGGCCGCCACGCCCCAAGGAACCAAGTAGTTGATAACCGTGCCCCCATCTTCAAGCACCCGGCTCAGTGCCAAGTTATCTAAGCCACGCGCGTTGAAGGTTTCCTTAAAGGCTTTCCCTGGTAAAATAACGGAAAGGTATTGTTCCCCAACAAAGATGTTGACGCCGATCCCGGCTAGAATGGCGGCTGTCACTAATGAACCGGTTCCGTGTAGGCGTTTAGCCAATGGGATCATGACCGTCTGAATCACATTGAACTTCATCAGCAATCCGCCAAGGGTGAGTGTCAGAATAATCAGTGACACCGTCGACATCATGGCACTAATCCCACCCCGGGTGAGTAAGGCATCCACACTGCCGTTACCCGTCTTGGACACAAATCCGGATTCAATCATCGTCGCAATACTGCTCAACGATGTCGTGGGCTTTTCAATAAAAATCATCACAATAGCTAACCCAATATTTAACAGTAACGTGGGAATGGCCGGAATCTTCCGCCAAGCACAGGCAAACATAACCAAAATCGGAAGAACTGCCCACCAAGTGATCGAGAAGTGGGTATTCAACGTGGTCAACGTCGCATTAATCTTGCCCATGGCATTCGCATCAGATGCCCCGTTTCCCATGAAGAAGTAGAGCACCAAAGAAACTAAGAATGCTGGAATCGTGGACCACATCAAGTTTTTAATATGCGCAAATAATTCAGATTCAGCAATGGCTGAGGCCAAGTTCGTTGAATCAGATAGCGGCGACGTCTTATCGCCGAAGATCGCGCCGGAAATGATTGCCCCAGCTACTAATGCTGGATTGAAGCCCATCGTCGTCCCCATCCCGAACAGGGCAATCCCGATAGTTGAAATGATCGTAAACGCACTCCCAATGGAAGTACCAATGATGGCACAAACTAGGAAAACAGATGGCACGAACCATTGTGCCGAAATCAAATGGAAACCAAAGACCATCATGGATGGAATAATCCCGGCGGCAATCCAGACACTAATCAAGGCCCCAATCAGTAAAAAGATAAAAATGGGAATAATCCCAGTTTTAATCCCGTCAATAATGCCATCATGAATGGTATCCCAATTGGCACCGCGGACCTTCGCCCATAGAATCACCAAGGAAATAACCAATAAAACTGGGGTGGTTGGTGATAATCCAAACTTGATAACCCCTAACCCCATCACTACTAGCATGGCTAGCAAAATCATCAAAGCCTCTGTAAAACTAATTGGTTTACCCGTTTTCGTTGAATTTTCTTTCATGTTAATCGCTCCTCTTAGCTCAAGTTATGTACAAAAAAATCGCCCCTGCTGCATCTTCTGCAACAGGGACGATTTTAGACTAAACCGTGGTACCACCCAACTTGAGCCACTGGTTCTAGACCCAGTCACTCCACTCACTAGAAGGTAACGGCTCTAGTTATTTCCCGCCTGGCGGACCAGGACATCCCACTGTATTTCGTCGTAATCACCCTGATCGGTTCGCAGCAACCACCGACTTTCTGACACCCAGATGACACGCTACTTGGTAATGGAAATTAGCGTTCGTTATTTGATTGACTTTGATAATAGCACGATGAGAAATGCCCGTCAACCTCTAATTTTATTTTTATCTTTAACCCATCAACCTAGTCCCGAAATGGTGCCGGGTATTCCAGCATGCCGCCAACATGGGCTAAGGCACCGGCCGTCAGGGGTTTGATGAGGTGACTGCCCATTGGGACAGGCAAGCTATTATGAATCGCAAAGTCTTCAGCCATCACGTATCCGCGGCCGCCATAATAGGTCATATCACCCACGACGCTCACTGCCGCAAAGCCGGCCATTCTAGCCCGCGTCTCTAATTCACTGAGCAATTCACTCCCCACACCTTGGCCTTGCCAATCAGGGGCCACCGCTAATGGGGCCAGCGCCACAATTGTCGTTGTATGCCGATTCCCACGAATCATCACCGGACTTAATAGCCCATGGCCCACTATTGTGTCAATGGACGGCTTGGCCACAACTTCCAAACTAGCTTGATAATCATAAGTCTTACGTAATTGATGAATCAGGTCAACCTCATTACCTTGACTATCTTCTACGGGTTCAAAGGCTGCTTGCACCAATTGGTCTACCTGCTGGTAATCAGTCGGTTGGATGGTCTCGAAACTTAAACTCACGTCGTCTACCTCTCATTTCTTAAAGCGATTGGTAACAATACTGTGTTATTATACACGTCTGTTAAGCAATAACGAAATGATCGGCAATGATTTTATAAAATCGCTTGAATTCTGACCCGTTTACCCCGTACACTGGATACAATACTATTATGGAGATGAGGCCGTTATTTTGACACAAAAACAGCGCTGGGCTGGCGTTTCAGTGGTACTCTATGTCCTTTTTGTCATCGCTGCCATCTGGCTGAACTTTTTGGACCCTGCTAAGATTGGTCTAGAGTGGACCATCTTCTGGTACTTTACCGCAGCGGGTGGTTGTTTTTACTTCTATTTCAAAAACTTTACTTACCGTGAGACCGTCTACTACGCCAAAAAACTAGGTCTCCACAAAGAAGACCTAGTCCCATTAATTCCTAAATTAAAAGCTAATCAGGATGTCCCCGATCCAGATCATCCCGGATTTCTGAGTCCCTTCGCTAAAGTTCCCTTTTCAGTTCTAAATGCCCTAACTGAGCAATTAGAGCCAAAAGCCAAGGCTCAAGGGATTCCACCCTTTCGGTAACTTACTTGCGACCAGAATAGGTCTGTGACTTCTTTAACCAAGCGGTATCGTCTGGGTCTGGACCCACTCGTTTGCCGGTATCGAGGTCACTAATCGCCTTCATTTCATCTTCATCCAGGCCAAAAGCAAAAATGTCTCGATTTTGTTGGATACGAGCTTCGTGAATTGACTTAGGAATCACAACTTCTTCACGTTGAACATGCCACCGTAAGATAATCTGGGCGGCACTCACGTCATGAGCAGCGGCCAATTCATTAATCACGGAATCGGTCAATGCGTTGTTGTTTCCCCCGCCTAGTGGACTCCACGCTTCATGCAAAATCCCTTGGCTTTCCAAGTAAGCGTGCATGTCGTTTTGTTGGAAATAAGGATGCGTTTCAATTTGATCGACAACCGGCTTGACCGTGCCGTGAGCCAAGATATCAGCCATCTGCGTCTGGTTAAAGTTCGACACACCGATATTCTTGATCTTCCCGGCCTTATACAGGTCTTCCATCGCCCGCCAGCTGTCTAAATAACCTGGGGCTGGCCAGTGAATGAGGTACAGATCCAAATAGTCTAAGCCCAGCTTATCTAAGGTTTCTTGGAAGGCGGCCTGCGTTTCATCGTAGCCGCGCACGCTGTTCCATAATTTTGAGGTCACAAAAATCTGATCGCGTGGCACATCACTTTCGCGGATGGCTTCGCCCACCCATTGCTCGTTGCCATAGTAAGCAGCTGTATCAATATGCCGATAGCCAGCTGCTAGCGCCCACTTAATGGCGTTCTTAGTATCCTCAGCATTATCAACCTGGAAAACACCCAAGCCCAACTGGGGAATCTGATGACCGTTATTCATGGGTAAGTCTGGAATATCATTATGCAAAATAAAACCACCTTTCAAACTTCGTTTCTCTTTCCATCATACAATACCCCGTCTCATTCTGGGGAAATTTGACCGAAAAAAGCGGAAAAATGAGGGTATCATTTTATTCTAACGCCCTTTTGCGGTATCATGAGGAGTGTGATAGTTTGTCGTTAAAACGACAAACTTGTTTTTTCACACCGTTCTGGACATGGAGGTTTTTCAGTTGAACAACCAAGAACCAAAATCACGCGTACAACGGTATAACTTTAATCAAGGGTCAGATCAACCGCCCCGGCGACGGCAACGCAAGCCCCGCCGTTGGTGGCCGTGGATTATGACGTTATTAACGCTGGCTATAGCTATTTTATTGGTCTTGGCCATCAATCATCACAATACAACGGGCTCGTCCACATCGTCGTCAACGAGTGCCAGCTCATCAGTGGCCGCAGCCAGTTCGTCAGCATCCGAACAAACGGCCTACGAAAGTTTTCGCTCAACGTACAGTAGCTACAACGACAACGGGTTAACCGTCACGCAAAAACAAAAACTACAAAGCATCATTAACGATGAATCTAATGATGCGATCCAAACCCGCGAACAAAATCTATTAGATCAAGCTAAGACGAAGAAAAGCTCAGCTAATACGACCAGTTCATCATCAGCACCGCAACAATCTTCATCTGCTTCTTCGGATTCAACATTCGATAGTACCCACACGTTCTCATCGGTCAATGACGCCCAAAACTGGGCTCAGGCCTCTAAGCAGCAGTGGTTACAAGCCGGATACTCTACCTATACCATTACGTCTGATGGTCAGGGTAACTATAATTTAAAGTTTGTCCGTTAATTGAGGCTCTTTGTCAACGGGTGTTGATGGAGGATTTATGTGGAACTTCGTTCACTTGCGAACGGGGTTCCTTTTCTTTACTCTGATTTTAAATTCAATCTGAATACGAAAAACAAAGTTTTTCCAATTCCGGTATCCGTATGCTGTCCGCTTAATCTGTTTAATCTTTCGATTGACGCCTTCAATGGGACCGTTGGAAAGTGTACTATTGGTCATATTTTGGATGAGCTTTCTATTTTTAATAAACGTTTTGATAGTCGTAAAGAGTTGAGGACTAACGTTCTCAACCTCATCAAGCGTCGAAGTAAAAGTTGCATAGTCTCGGTTGCGAAAAGCTTCGACGAGTTTATGAGCGGTGAAGTAAGTATTTTCAAACTCACGGCTGAGATTTAAACCAGACCAGATAAGTTGTTCTTGGGTCAGTCTGTTTCGTAAATGTGAAAACCATTGTGGTTGACTTTTCTCAAGAGCCCCATAGTTCATAAGATACAGGCGCCAATACGGCTTTAGCACCCGGTATTCGGGGGTATCTGGGTGATACCTTTTCATTAATTGGACACGAGTTTGGTTCAAGGCTCGTAAGGTCATTTGAACTAAATGAAAGTTGTCGACGATTAATTTGGCGTTAGGAAACAGATAACGAATAACAGTTTGGTATTGTGCGTTGAGATCCATTACAACCTGGGTAACCTGTTCACGATTTTTTAGCGAATAATGGTTTAGGAAAAATTGTTTAATTTCATTAGTCTGTCGACCAGGTAAAATAGTGATAATATCATGCTTTTGTCCATCAATTGTAATGAAGCTCATTTGGTTAGAAGTTGATCGAAATTCATCAATGCATAAGGTTTGCGGAAGACCGTCATACGCTGGCATGGTCTGCTTACTGAGCGCTAAAATGCGGCGACTAACGAAGTTAGTTGAAACATTATACTGATCTGCAATACTTTTCATCGTTCGATCTTCAATTAAAGACTTGTCGATGGCGTGTCGCGTATTTTCAGAGATTTGATGTTGTCTTCTAACGACTGGTGTTTGGGCGATACTTGTTTTACCACACACCTTGCAGCGAAAACGTTGTTTGCGAAGAATCAAAATAACGGTGCGCTCGCTAACGTTTGGCAGTCTAACATATGCTGTTTTATGACCATTACAAACGACCTGTCGTTGAGCACAATACGGACAAACATTGAGTTTGTAGGAAAGAGTTCCATAAACTCTAAGCGCATCGCGCTTAGTATCACTAACACGCAAATGAG
>Ga0214925_100287_pt1 | contig 32382 bp, 26 predicted proteins | sample Stichaenrichment_FD_168299 | JGI IMG/M metagenome (GOLD analysis project Ga0214925, IMG submission 168299) | Xylose enriched microbial communities from anaerobic bioreactor in Madison, Wisconsin, United States - 63SRT | ecosystem: Engineered > Bioreactor > Anaerobic > Unclassified | place: USA... | reverse complement strand
TTTAAACGAATTAATTAAAATATTTGAAGATGAATTCTATAAAATAGTTGATTTAACCTCATTCTACACAAATTGGGTCAACGAATATTTAGGTATAAACATTTGGTAAAATACTATAATATTATCATTACATTTAATTTTAGAAATTTTCATAAAATTATTTAATTTAAATTTAGGATAATTTAAATTTGAAAATATACTTTCTTTTAAACCTTCAATGAATTTTTGGTGTTAAGATATTATATTAATTAATTTAATTAATAAACTTAAAATAATATTTTAAACTAATACTTTTTAATAAAATATTTATTTTTATTTCATTTAAAAAAAGTTTATGTATACAAACGAACTTTTTATTAAATTTTGTAAAGAAAGAAATATTAAAGATAGTACTATGAAAGGATATGAATCTGCATTGAAGAAATATACATCTTTTCATAATAAAACTATTAATTATTTACTTAAAGAAGCTTTAAAAGATGAAGAAAAAAGGATTCCACTTAAAGAAAGAAAAATTAAAAAAAGACTTCTTGATTATCGTAATTATTTACTAAATAGTACTATGTCACCTAATACTGCAAAAACATATTTTTCAAAATTAAAAACATTTTATATACACTTTGAAATTGAAATACCACATTTACCTGATGCAAAATATGATAAAATATATGAAACAAATTATTTAGATTTACCAACAAGAGAACATATATATCAAGCACTTGAAATAGTACCAATTGACTTAAAAGCAATAATATTATTTATGTCATCATCAGGAACAGCAAAAGCAGAAACATTATCACTAACAGTAAGACAATTTATTGATGGAACAAGTGAATATCATAATGGAGGAACAATAGATAATATATTAAATGTACTTGAAAAAAGAAATAATGTAGTACCAATATTTTATCTAAAAAGAATTAAAACAGATAAATATTATTATACTTTTTGTTCACCTGAAGCAAGTCATGCTATCGTTAAATATTTAAAAACAAGAGAAGATTTAAAATTAGAAAATAAATTATTTGATTTTACAAGTTCATTATTGTTATCAAGATTTCAAGAAATAAATGATAATATGAATTGGGGATTTAAAGGAAAATATAGATTCTTTAGATCACATACACTAAGAAAGTTCCATGCATCCAATATTGGACTAACTGCTGAATATATTGATTCATTACAAGGAAGAAGTAAAAATATAGTACATGAAACTTATATAAAAACAAATCCTCAAAGATTAAAAAAGATCTATATGGGTGCAATGCATAATGTAATGATTTATACTGAAAAAGAAGAAAAAGAAGAAATAATTAATGAAGAATTTCATATTACAATAAATATATTTTTAGGTGATAAATATTATAATATCATCTAAACAAACATTTTCTGAAGAAGACCTTTCTTAAATTGTTTCATATTTAATAAATCTTTATTTATTTTTTCTGATTTTTGATTGATAATATCAATAAAATTAGATATTTTCTTTTGCTCTTCTAAATCAGAAGGTAAATATAAAGTTTTTGATAAAAAAACTTTATTTGTTATATTCATTGTATTTTTAGCACCTTTTTGTACAATTGGATGTAAGTAATTTCTTGTATTCACAGATGATTCAAAATAAGCATCTAAATAATTACCTAAATATTTTGATTTTGGTGTAAAAACACCGTATAAAGGAGAAACTACAACATCTTTATTATTTTTATTTTGTTTTATAATACCTAATTCAAATCCTGCTGTTGGACTTTTGGTATAAATTAAATCACCAGGTTTTACTAATTTATATTTTGATAAATTTTTTGTTGCAAAAGATCTTCCTAAATGTTCAACTTGATTAACTACACCTTTATGAACTGAAACTGAATATACCTCCTCTTTTCCAGTATATCTTAACTTATGTTCAAATAAAACTTCATTAAGTTTAACTTCTTTCCAATTTTTATAATCTTCTTTATTATCTTTTTTAAATCTTATTTTACCTTTTCTTAATTTCTGTATAACCCCATGTTTATATTTTTTAATTAAGTTACTTTTCTTTTCTAATAAGTCAATTTTTTTATCGATTAATTCAATAAACATAACTATTTTATTTTGCTCTTCAATAGAAGGTAAATTAATTTTAATTTCTGATATCAATGGATATTTTAAATTCCAAGTATCTGATGTTAAACCTTGAGAATATTTCATGAATTGATATATCATATAATGTGTTTTAAAATAATAATAAAAGAATTTTGAATTTATATTATTTTTTGGTGATAATATAGTATATGCGGGACTTACAATACCTTCATAATCAGAAACACCACATGCACCTTGCCACATTCTCATAGAATTATAAGCAATGTCTTTTGGTAAAACTCTTTTATAATTACTTTTATTTGAATTTGATATGTCTTTAGAATCTAAATCTTTAGTTTTAATAACTCCTTTATTTATAGTTACAGATAATAATTCTAAATTAACATATCCCTTTTCTTTTCTTTCATTAAATATATCTTTAATTTTAACAATTTTCCATTCATCTTTGAACTTCCTGAATCGTAATTTCGGTACTAACTTTTCCTGTTGATTGTCATCATGTATATCTTGTTTCTTAGTAGAAACATTATTATCATCACTCATATTTTACCCCCTAAATTTTAAAATATTGGTGATTGAATTCCAAGTTCTTCACAGATTTTATTAATTTCTTCATCTACTTCAGCTTCTTTAATTGAAATTTCTTTAAGTTCCTTACAAACTTCATCAAGATCAATAGGTTCTTCTTCTTCAAAAGTATCTACATATCTTGGTATATTGAGATTGTAATCATTTTCTTCAATTTCTTCCATTGTTGCTTTATGTGAATATTTATCAATTTCTTCACGTTTAGCATATGTATTTACTATTTTATCAATATCTTCTTTTCTTAATTTATTTTGATTTTTAACTTTTTCAAAATCTTGTGAAGCATCAATAAAGAGAATATCTTCATCTTCTGTTCTACATTTTTTAAATATTAATATACATGTTGGTATACTAGTACCATAGAATATATTAGCAGGTAATCCTATTACTGCATCTAAATAATTTTTTTCTTCAATTAAATATCTACGTATTTTACTTTCTGCAGCTCCTCTAAATAATACTCCATGTGGAAGTACAATACCCATTGTACCATTTTCATCTAAATGATATATCATATGTTGTACAAATGCATAGTCTGCTTTAGATTTAGGTGCTAATTTTCCATATGCACTGAAACGTTCATCATCAAGGAATGTTTTATCTGCACTCCATTTTGCACTAAATGGTGGATTAGCAACGATTGCTTCGAATTTCATATTTTTATGCATTGGATGTTCTAAAGAATCTCCTTGTTTTATATCAAAGTCTTGATATTTAACACCATGAAGAATCATATTCATACGTGCAAGGTTATATGTTGTTTGATTTAATTCTTGTCCATAGAAGTTTGCTACATCAGCTTCTTTAGATACACGTAAAAGTAAAGATCCTGAACCACATGTTGGATCATATACTGATTTAATACGTTTTTTACCTAATGTCACGATTTTAGCAAGTACTTTTGAAACCTCTTGTGGAGTGTAAAATTCCCCTGCTTTTTTACCTGCACTAGATGCAAATTGACTTATCAAGTATTCATATGCATCACCAAGAATATCTGATTCACTATTTTCAAGTTCAAAATCAATATCATTTAAATGGAGTAATATTTTTGATATTAACTTATTTTTATCATCATTTGTTCTTCCAAGTTTAGATGAATGAAGATCCACATCCTCAAAAAGATTGCTGAAATCATCTTGACTTTCAGTACCAATACAGGAATTACTAATATAATTTAATGCTTTATTAAGATCATCCAATATGAAATCTCCAACTTTAGCTTTTTTAATAATACAACTAAATAAATGTTGAGGTTCAATAAAGTATCCTAATGAATCTATTCCTTCATCTTTCAAATCTTCCTTATAGTCATCACGTTCCCATGCTTCTTTAAAAGTGATACCATCTACTTCTAATTCTTTGTTCATGTGAATCTCTAATTTTTCAGAGAGGTATCTGTAAAATATAAATCCCAATATGTAATTTTTAAATTCATTAGCATCCATATTTCCTCTTAATTCATCTGCAATTGCCCAAAGTTTACTTTCTAATTCTTGACTTGCCATAATAATTCACGCCCCTTAAAGGCCTAATAATTTTCCATAAATATATTTAATAGCTTTTAATACAAAACATTTACTTATCTAATAGTTTAATATAAAACATTTACTTATTTAACAATTATACAAAAGATTTATTTATCAAATTCTAATGCAAACATTTACTTATTTAATAGTTTATAAAGGTTTTTTAATAAACTAATACAATATTTATTATTTAATAATTTAATACAAATACTCCACTATTTAATAATTTTAATAGAATATTTTATTTATAAATACAATATTGATTTAATAAGAAGCAATGAATAGAATCTATCTATAAATGTCTTCAATTATTGCTTCCTTGTAATCATTTTGATATTTAATAAGTTCTTTTTCTAATTTTATTTTATTGTCAATTAAATCCAAAAACATCCCATATTTCTTTTGAGTTTCTAAATCAGGAATGTCAAATTTAATTTTTCTTAAGTCTGCAACTTTAATTATTCTTAAAGCTCCTCCTTCACGTAATTTATGTAGTTCAGAAAGGAAATAATTACTTTTTAGTAGATGATAAAAGAATGATGGATTGTAACCTTCTTTTAATCTAATTACTGCAAAGTTCATTGTAATAATATATCCTTCCTCATTTAATCGAGTAACAGTATTTGGTTCAGATAATGATATTACAATATCATCTTTTTTTGAATAATATTTCTGATTTAAATCATCAGAAATATGTTTATATTCAAATTCAAATATACCCTCTTCTTTAAATTTATTTCGGATAACTGGTTTTAAATTACCTTCTGAATTAACAAAACGTGACAAGTGAACTCCAGAATATACCTCTGCAATATCATTTAGTCTTTCTTTAGTCATAAAAACCTCCCCAATAAGAATTAATAGATAATCCCTATTAAAAATATTTAAACTTAACTTAAATTCACTCAATAAAATCAATCATTAAGAAATTCAAACATCCAATTAACTTAAACCTTAATAAGAATTAATAAATAATCCCTATTAAGAATCTTTAAACTTAACTTAAATCTCAATTAAAAATTTTCTATAAATAGAATTTTTATTTCAATTTAAGATATATCATTTAACTTCAACCTAAAATATAAAGTAAATAAGTAATTGCGATAATTTTACTTATTATACTTAAAAAAGGTGAAATTTTAATAACATACAATAGAGAACCGTCTCTTATTATATATTAAATGTATAAACGAGTTTACCTCCAAATGGGAGTCGAACCCATCAATGAATAAAGGAGGATCTGAAATACTTGAAAGTATATGAATTTAATTCATATACATATTCAAGTAATAAACTAATATTCACCCAAGAATATTAAACCTCTTTGTAACTATTTACTTATACAAAAATTTGTACTTAGTAACTAATTACAATTAATTGTTTTGACATCATCATATATAAACTTAACGAAAATTTTAGTCATTAATTACTAATTACAATAAATTTTCCTAAAATAAATAAAACAAAATAAGAAAAATAAGAAATTTAAATAGATAAATACAATTAAATATTAATTAAATTAGAAAAATAATATATTAAAATAGATATTGAATAAAACAAAAATATAATAATATATTAGAGTAAATTTAAACCAATCAAAACAATTTATAGAAAATAGATAAAAAAATAGAAAATATAAAAAATATAAAAATTATAGAAAAAATAGAAAAAATAGAAAAATAAAGTAAATTTAAAAATAAAATTTTAACCAATAAAAAAAAACTCAATTAAGTAAAACAATAATTAATAAAAAGTTTCTAATTAATAATCAAATTTTTCATGGAAATTTTCAATCATATTTTTAACTTCTTTAACTTTATTTCTTCTTTCTTTAAATTTGAGATTATGATTAAATGATTTTTTAAGTTTATCTTCATCAAGTTTACCGGAATATTCATAATAATCGAAAATTTGACGAGCAATCTTTTCATTTAAATCCTCTTCAGAAATAATATCCAGAATTGCATTCTCTCTTTCTTTTGACATGAATCCATCAAATACTTCATTAAAAGATAAATCTTTATCATTGATATTTCCTAATTCCTCATCAATGAATTTCTCAATTAAACTGATTTTACTTCTTAAATGTTCAGTTTCTTGCATAATATTTAATATACGTTTTTTATCATGCTCAAAACTTGAATCTTTAGGATCCATTGTTTTAAGAATATTAAGAATATAATCTACATTGATTTTATCATTTCTAAGCAATTCAAGTTCAAAGTCAATATCATCAAGAACAGATACTTTTTCTTTATCTGGACTTTTAAGTTCATCATGAATATCAAAGTAAATACTTTTATAATCTGAGAAATCCTGTTCAGTCATTTCAATATCATCATATGAAAATTCTGAGAAAGTATTCATCTTATTTAATATTCTTGAAAGTTCTCTGAAATTTAATACAAATTGTTTCTTATCCTTCTCACTTTGTAAATTAACTGCATCGTTTACTGTTTCAACAAGGGAATAAAATTTTTCAGCTTCTTTATTAAATTTATCTACAAAGAAGCCATAGGGTGGTAAAATAATATCCTCAGATGCATTAAAATCAGAGAATAATCTAATTGCCCTATCAGTATTTTCCTTAAGATTTCTAAAACAAATGATATTTCCATGAGATTTACGCATATTATATATTCTATTTGTTCTAGAAAATGCTTGTAATAAACCATGATATTGAAGATTTTTATCTACATATAATGTATTTAAAAGTTTACTATCAAATCCAGTTAAAAACATGTCAACAACTAAAAGTAAATCAATTTCCCTATTTTTCATTCTTTTAGAAACATCTACATAGTAAGCTTTAAAGTCATCAGTACTGAAATTAGTACCAAACATCTCATTATAGTCATCCATATATTTATCAAGCTTATCTCGTGATAACTGTTTGTTATCAGACAAATCTTCATTAGCAACATATGTAAAGATAGTAGCAACCTTTAAATCGTGTTTTCCTTCATCTTTTTTCTTTTTAAATAAGTCATAATATTTGTGAATTACTCCACCACGTGCAACTGTAAACATTGCATTAAATTCACGATTTTTAGTTTTATTATCATAGCTTTTAATTATATAATCTACGATTTGATTAAGACGCTTATCAGATTCAAAGTATTCTCTCTTATCAATTCCTTCAACTTCCAAATCAGTTTCAGTAAGCATTTTAGCTCCACCAAAATAATCAATTGAAAAACCTAAAACATTATTATCTGCAATAGCATCTTTAATTGAGTATTCATGAAGTCTTTTTCCAAAAATGCTTTTAGTAGTTTTTAGGCCATTGGAATTTTCTTCAAATATGGGAGTTCCAGTAAAACCAAAAGATAATGCATTATTAAAGAAATTAATAATGGATTGATGCATTTCACCAAATTGGCTTCTATGACACTCATCATAAATTAGAATAATATTTTTATCACGAATGTCTTGAAGTTTCTTCATATCCCCCCTTGTTTTAACTGCTTTTGATAATTTTTGTATAGTTGTTGTAACAAGTTTACCATTACCAGTTGTGGTTAAATGTTTAATTAAAGCACCTGTATGCTTTGTTTCATTAACACAACCATTACAAAAACTGTTAAACTCTTTATTTGTTTGAATATCCAAATCACGTCTATCAACAATGAAAAGAACCTTGTATATAGATTCATCTTCTGCTAAAAGTTGGCTTACCTTATAAGAGGTAATAGTTTTTCCACTACCTGTTGTATGCCAAATATAACCATTTTGTTTAACTTCTAATGCCTGATGTAATACTGCTTTTACAGCATATATCTGATAGGCTCTTAAAACCATTAAGGTTTTAGATGATTCATTTAAAATCATATATTTTGAAATAATTTCTGCAATATTACATTTTTCTAAAAAGGTATCTGTAAATTGGTCTAATGAATGATAATTGTTATTTTTCACATCTTTCCAGAAGAAGGTAAATTCAAAATTAAGATCATTTTTAGAACCATTTGCAAAATATTTAGTATTAACACCATTACTTATAACAAATAATTGAATATAATTAAAAAGACCACTATATGAATGAGATTTATATCTAATAATTTGATCAAAAGCCTCTTTAATATTTCCCCCTCTTCTTTTAAGTTCTATTTGAACAAGAGGTAATCCATTAATAAGAATAGTTACATCATATCTATTTTCATGAAGACCATGAACAGTGATTTGATTAGCTACTTGAAAAATGTTTTTACACCATTCTTTTGTATTTAAAAATTTAATATAAAAAGAGTCTTTATCCCTATCAACATAATATTTATCTCTTAATTTTTTAGCCTTATCAAATATACTGCCACTATCTAAGTATACCAAAATACGGTCAAATTCCACATCAGAAAAACTACAATTATTTAATTTTTCAAGTTGCAATCTGAAATTTTCTTTTAATTCATCTTCATTTTTAACATTAACATATTCATATCCATTTTCTTGCAATTGTGCAATTAAATTTTTCTCTAATGTTTCTTCACTTTGAATTGGCATTTTAATACTCCTTATTCATATAACAATACATATTATTGTTTAACTCCATAAATAAGCCATAAAAAGATAAAATTTAAATAATAAAAAAATTTTAAAATCAAATATTAATTTAATCTGAATTATATTTTAAATTTAAAAAACATTTTCACCCATATAAAAATATCTAAGTATACATTAATTTTTATGCATTATAATATTTTTAAATGTATTGATTTAATTTTATTAGAAATATTAAAAAAAATAGATAGCTTTCAATAAATGTCAATTTAATTAAGTAAATTTTTAAATAAATTAAATAAAGAAATTAATTATGAATCTAAAATTTAAATTTTAAAATGACTGTTTTATTTTTTAATTCATTATCATTGAGTAAATATTTATAGAATAGATAATTTTAAATATTCTGTTCGATGAAAAAAATAAGTCATTTTTATCCAAATTTAAAATATACTCATTTTAATCCCCAAATATAATCTATTGAATTTATTATTTAAATTTACAAATTTAACGACTATTCTCTATCATATAACTAATTTTAAAAATGCATCATTAAGAATAAAATATGATATCTTTAAAATTATAAAAAAATGAATATTAAAAATAAAAAAAAAAAATAAAAAAAATCATACATAAGATTTTAATTTTAAAGGTTTATATCAATTGAAATTGAATTTTATTTAAAATTGATTAGTTTATTATCCAAATTTTATATTATACACAAATATTAAGAGGATTTAAATATAATATTTTAAAATATGAATGAAAAAAATTTAATTATGTTTAAGGGTGATAGTATGGATAAATTAGAAATATTAGAGGGAAGCGCTTGTTTTTTAGTCTACAACACATCAGAAACCATGACCAAAAAACAATTCAAAAGATATCTTAGAAAGGAAGGATTTAAAGAATATAAAAAATATTATACATATGATAGAGGATTTTTTTACATCAATGTTAACAATTTACGATACTCAGATGGAATATATAAAGCAGCAAACCTTGCTAATACAATAATTGATGAGAATACAAAAAATCCATTTACAATTGATGAATTTAAAATTATTTGGAAAATATTAAAAAAACATATTAATAAACCAAAATTTACAGGAAGGCTTAGCCAAGGCTGTTCTACATTTTTAATATGTGATAACTCCCTTAATAACTATGAAAATGATTTTTTAACTTTTCTTGAGAAAGAAAACTTTAAACCTATTATTGATGATAGTTATGGTGGAAGGGGATTTGTTGTATTGAATGTTGAAAGTATGGTTTATTCAACTGGAGATATGGGTGAAGCACTTATTTCAACTTTTGTAGGAAATAATTCTAATTGTGCTTTAACAATAAAAGAGTTTAAAACAATTTGGAAAATAATCAAAAAACATAAAGATGATTTTCAATTTGTTGAAAAAATAGTTAATGAATACATTGCATCAGATGATTATGATCATATTAATGAATATCGTGAAAAGATATTAACTTATGATAATAGTGATGCTGACAGAATTAATTTTAAAGTAAGTGTATTATTTTCTTTAAAAAAATATGAAGAAGCTCTTGATTTACTTTATTATGCAATAGACATCTATCCCGAAGATTATAGATTTTATAATTTTTTAGCATTTATCTGTACCGATTTATATAGAATATCAGAAGCTATCAAATATTTCAATTATTCCTTTAAATATGGGGGTTTTGATTTTAAGGGTAGAGATTTAGTATACCAATATCGAGGGAAAATGTTACTTAAAAAAGGCAAGAGAAGATTTTTATATAAGAGAAGACTTAGATGAAGCTTTAAAAAGCGTAGATATATACTTAAATCAATTTCCAAATGACTATGATATTATCAGATTTAAGGATGAATTATCTCATGGATACATTGATCCCCATTCTATTCGTTTTCATGAAAAATTAATGTATTTCGAATGCAAAGCATATGAATTATATAAATTAGGATACTTAAAACAATCATTTGATGCATATGAAAATGTTTTAAAAGCTAGTGAAGATTTTAAAAATAATGTTCAGAATACTTGCTATAAATGGTACGATAAAATTTCTGAATGCGGAATAGATGAAATAAATAATTTTAAATGGTATGATGAAGTCTTATCAAAAAATTTAAAAAATTTCAAGGGAGATTATGATGAATTCTTTTTAAAACTCTTTGAAATTACACCCGAAAACATATCTTCATGCATTGATAAAGCAAAACTTTATTCAAAAATTTATCAAGCTGATTTGGCAGTTAAATACTCTAAAAAAATAGTAGAAAAATATCCTTCACATATTGAAGCAAATAAATTTTATAATTCATTGACAAAGGTAATTGAAAAAAATAAATACTTAGATGAATGTGATAAGTTTAAAAATTACAATAATATCAATGAATATATTGATGATATTATATTCTGCTTAATAAATTCTTGCGGATATAGTGAAGAGGATGCGAAACAGCTTGTAAAATCCGAAAAGGAAATGATAAAAAGAATGTATAAATCAGAAGATCCTGCAAATGATGTAGCAATGGATTTTTATCCTCTTTGTGGATGATTATAGAGTTTATGGCAATGATTAATATAAAATATAATTATATCAATATACTTAAACATAAACCCAAGTATTAAACATCACTTTCATAAAAGATTTTATAATTTTCTATATTAAATTTAAAAAAATAATAAAATTCAATGAAGTAAACCATATCTAATTGAATTTATAAAAAAAATAGCTAATATTAGGTTAAAATTGAAATAAAAATAATAAAAAATTAGATTAACTAATAATAGTCATCTTTAAAGTTTATTTGGACTATATTATCAGTCAAATTGTAGTCATATGTTTTTAAATCAATAGGTTTTGTGTAAACCCTCTTGATTACATCTGCTCTTGCAGAGCCTGTAGACAGTTTCTTGGAACCTGTTTTAATAATATGAACTTTAAGGGTATAATCCTCAATCCTGATTATATCATTGGTATTAATCTCGAAATCCCTATTTAAATCAAGTTTATAGGATTTAACTTTACCCCCGAAATCAATTGATAAACCTATTCTTGCAGGTATTTCAAGTGATGTTGCCCATATAGTTTTTATATCAGAAACTAATGCAGAGTCTCTCCTTCCCTCTTTTGTTTCAATTGAATTTACTTTTACTTGGCCATCATCTGCAAGTAAAACCTCCCCACATTTTAAGACCTCATCAGGATATAACTTAATTGATGTTTTTTTAGAATTCTCATTTTCACTTACAATTAACCTACATGAGATAGGATTTCTTTGAGTAACTCTATCCTTAAATACATGCTCACATTCATTACACCTTAATAAATAATCATTAATATGCTTTGATTTTGACGAAGTTTCTTTTGATTTTAAAACCGTTATATCATCAGATCCACAAATCGGACATTCCATTTTTAATTCCCTCTAGTTGTAATAATTTTAATAAAAAATAATCATTAAAAATCTTAATTTAATTTAAAATAAATTAATAAAAAAAATCAGTAATTTTTTAATATTGAAAAGTAAAATCTATTCTTTAGATTTTAAATAATGATTTACTAAACCGCCATCTTCTAAGATTTCTAACATGAAATCCTTAAATGGTTCAAATTCAACATCCTCACCAGTAGTTTCATTTCGAATAATACCTTCACTTAAATCTACAGATACAATATCCTCATCAGATGCTTTAATATCTGCTTTAATTACTGGTAATCCTATATTTATTGCATTTCTATAGAAGATTCTTGCAAATGATTTAGCAATAATTGCATCAACACCTGCAGCTTTAATAGCTACAGGAGCTTGTTCCCTAGAAGAGCCACAACCAAAGTTTTCATCTGCAACAATTACATCTCCTTTTTTAACATTATGTGTAAAATCAGGTCTTTCTCCCTCCAACACATGTTCTGCTAAATCTTCAGGATTAAATGTTCTAAGATATCTACCTGGTATGATTAAATCAGTATCTATATTTTCACCAAATGTCCATACTCTTCCTTGAATTTTTTCCATTGTTATCACAAAAAATAATTTTCAATACTTAATATATTATTTTTCATTAAGTATAATCTTTTAGTTATATGTATTTTATATTTAAAAACTTATTGTTTTATAAAAAATATAAGACAAGTGAAAATTTTATAAATTAAAATCTTCATAAAGAAGGTTTAAATCTAGTCAGTTTTAAGATATTTAAATAAGATGGTTTTATATAAAAAATTAGATTCATACAAAGGAATTTAAAAATAAAACTCTAATTTCCCATATAACATTCAATTTTGAACTATGAAATTAACTAAAACAATCAAATTACCATGCAGAAAAAACTTAACTCCAATATTTAATCTAAACCTAAAACTAATAATTACTAACTATAAAAGAAAATAAGTTTAATCCTTACTAATTTACTGAGCCTAAAACTAATTAAATTATTATGTAGAAAAGACCCAATATTTAATCTTAACTTAAATTACTAATTTAAAAGAAACTAAGTCCAAACCTTATTAATCTAATCTAAACCTAAAACTAATTAAAACAAGAGTAAACCTAAAGTTAACTAAGTAGAAAAAGGATTATTTAATTAATCTAATATTACATAGATTAAATTATATCACGATTATAATAGTGCAACCATTATACCCTTTTTATGTGAAGACTTATTTTTCAATAATTTGATGACCAAAGTTCTGAGCCTTACATACAAAGTATGTATCTCCTTCCTCTTCATTAAGATAGTCTGCAGTAGCCTTTACAATATCTTTATTTTCTTTATCAAAAATAGTATAAATTGCAGGTCCAAATGAACTCATACCCACACCATATGCTCCATTATCACGCATATATTTCATTAAATTTAAGAACTTAGGTGGTTGTAAACTAACCTCCACCTTTTTAAATCCCCTACATTGTATTTGATCTATGCAGGAACCAAATTCATATATATTATGTTCAAGCATGAAAGGAATTAAATTCATAAAGATAATATGAGACATTTGTTCTACTTCACTTTTATTTATAGGACAATTAGCTTGGAAAATATTAACCTCTTTTTTACCATTAATATGTTCTGTATTAGTAGGTATTGTAACTAAAATATCCCAGTCTTCTGGAAAATCATAATGTCCTAAAAGTTGTGGTGGTCTAACATTTGATGCTGATGAAGGCAAGAAAGATTCTTTCTCTTTAAGACTATGGCCCCCATCTACAATAAATCCACCATAATCAAATGAAAAGGTACCAATTCCTGATGTGCCCCCTCTACCCACTACACTAGCCAATTGAACTGAGTCCTCATGAATACCTTTCATCTCAGTTATAAGTTTACCTGTAGCTAATGCTGTCTGAGTTCCTGATCCTAATCCTGAATGTGGAAGACAAGCTTTTTCAACTTCAAAATTGAATCCCTCATCAATTCCATAATATTTACGAATTCTATCAGCAGATGTTACAATCTTCTCTTTACATTCCGGTTTTATCTCTTCATCTATATCCTCACAAAAATCAACTTTAATATCCTTTGTATCGGATTCTTCCCCTTTTATTATAAAGTTTGGTTGATCTATAGTAAGCCCAATTCCTCCGTCAATTCTACCATATGCACCACTCATATCTATAAGACACATATGGAGACGGGAAGGCGTCTTAATTATCATTTTAAGTGTCCCCAATTGTTTTTTTAGATAAAATAAATCAACATTTAAACAAATTTTTAAATCGATTAAAAAAATTTTAAATTAAATTTAATTTTACTAATCTTTAATAAGTTTTAATGAAACTTATTATTAAAGTTTTCTAAATGACTTTTTTATTAAAACTACAAAATTTTGTTTATAACATATAAAACAAATTTATTAGAACTTGTTTAATTATTTAAAAAAAAGTTAATGTACAGTCATTTAAATAAAAACGTTTAAAAGGAAAAATAAGTAAAATAAAGACGATGAAAAAATTTTAATTAAAAAGTTCTAAAATAAGTGAAAACTTGATTGAATAAATTAAAAACTAATTGAATTGGAAAAAATAGAAAATTAAAATTGAAATAATAAAAATATTTAAAAATAACCATTAAATCTAAATTTAAAAAAGATTGACTAAGTTAATTAAAAAAAAATTTAATAACTAGAATATGGCTCTACCATTAACACCTAAAAAAAATAATCCCTACCAAATAATAAAAAAATGAATCTACCATTATTACCCAAAAAATAATTCCACCAGATAATTAGAATATGGCTCTACCTGCATTACTTAAAAAATAATCCTACCAAATAATAAAAAAATGAATCTACCATTATTACCCAAAAAATAATTCCACCAGATAATTAGAATATGGCTCTACCTGCATTACTTAAAAAATAATCCTACCAAATAATTGGATCATAGATTCATCATTATTTACCTAAAAAATAATAATACTATTTTTCAATAATCTCAAAACCATTATTAGAAGCAGAACTAATTAATACAATATCATCTTCATCCAAATAATTTTTAGTTTTATCTACAATATCACTGTTTTTATCATCAAAGAATGCATAGATACAAGGTCCAAATGAACTTATACCTACACCATAAGCACCATTTTCCTTAATAAATCTCATAAGATTCTGAGTTTTCTCATCTTGTAGGTCTATCATTACCTTATTAAACCCTTTATACTGGATATCATTTACAGCTTTTCCAAACTCTTCAATGTCACCTTCAAGTAAAAAAGGTACAAGATTCATGAAGATAATATGCGCCATTTCCTCAACATCATGGGATGGAACAGGACATGTATCTTGAAAGATGTTTACCTCCCTATTACCATTAATATTGTTACCTGATTTGGCAAATGCAAGCATTATTTTCCAATCTTCTGGAAAATCATATCTACCAATAAGCTTTGGTGGTTTTGCAGGAGATACAGAGGATGGTAAAAAGTCAGGTTTTTCACTACGACTATGGCCCCCATCTACAATAAATCCCCCATTATCAAATGCAAAAGTACCTATCCCAGAGGTACCTCCTCTACCAACAATTGCAGATAATTCAACTGCAGATACCTCAATACCTTTTAATTCCGTGATAATTTTAGCAGTAGCTAGAGCTATCTGTGTTCCAGAACCTAAACCACTATGATTTGGAATATGTTCAAGAACTTCAAAATCAAAACCTTCCTCAATGTTATAATAATCACAAACTATTTTTGCTGTTTCTTTAATTTTAGAACTATACTCAGATATAGCATCATCATTAAGTTCCTCTTTAAATTCGACAGTGATATTATTACTTTGTGAAAAATCTCCTTTTAAAACTAGATTTGGTTTACTTAATGTAAGACCAATTCCTCCGTCCATTCTACCATTTGATCCATCCATATTAATAAGAGCCATATGAAGACGGGATGGTGTTTTTATTATCATTTAATTTTCCTCAACCAATTAATACTTTTATAAAATCAAGATTTACCATTTTAAATTTTTCCAAACCAAAAAAAATACCATTATAAAATCAGGATTTTATAAAAATTTTTTTAACTTCATATATATTTCTAAATTAAATACCTTAAATTTTTCCTTAAAAAAGAAATAGTAAAATATAATAAATCAATTAAAAATTAGTAAATTTAATATTTTAAAAAATTAATAAAAAATAGATTAAAAATAGCAAATAAGTATCAAACTTATTTAGCTTTTATTTTCTATATCTAAAACTTCTTTTACAGCTTCTTTAGTATAAGGAACTGAGAATTCTTCCTCAATACCGGATCTGTATCTTGAGTTCATTGTACAGAATGGTATGATTCTACCATCAGGAACTGCATAATGAATAATACATTTTTGAACCCTGTCCTCATCAAAGTTGTATGGATCCATAAAGTGCATACAGGAAATCAACATGGCATTCTTAGAGAATTCGCCTAAAGCATCATAGGACTTGTTCTTAAATACCTCATAAAGGATATGTTTAATATCCAAACCGTTTGGTGCTTTATCAGTATCTATAAAGCTGGACAAGTTTTTAATAGCACTTGCTGCAATTCTTGTTTTAGCTGCAAATTTACCTTCGTTAATCTTGTTAGCACTTTCATCCAAGAAACCTAGGAATTTATCAACATCAATGAAATCAGTGATAGGAATGTATTTAGAGTTTCCATCCTCATCAGTATCTAAAAATACATAGGTTGCTGTACCACAGTGTTGGTGACAGTTTAACATGATTGGATCTACACTGTCATCTAAAGCATAGATGAATCTTGTGACAGGTTCAACTGAGGAAGGTGGATAGAAAGCACTGGTGGTAACTTGACCATCCAATTGTGTTTCGACTTCTTTTTGGAAATCTGGAATGGTGATTCTTTGTTGTTCTACAAGATTGGTATCAATTCTTCCAGAGAAGGATACAGGTTGGAAGTTAACACCATAGATAATATCCCTATTGTCAAATGCAAATTTAATGATGTCTCCAACTTGCTGATCATTTACACCTTTGACTAGTGTAGGTACAAGTACCATACCTAGTTCCGCTTCCCTACATCTTTCAATAGCTTTAAGTTTCTGTGGAAGTAGGTTTTTACCACGGTTGTTAATATAAGGCTCTTCAGTTACACCATCGAATTGCATGTAAACTGTGTTAAGGCCTGCTTCTTTAAGCTCCTCAGCATAGCCTTTCTTCCTTCCAAGTCTTAAACCATTGGTAGCAATTTGAACATGAACAAATCCCTCATCCTTAGCCATCTTAATAAGTTCAGGTAAATCGTTTCTTACAGTAGGCTCTCCACCAGCATATTGGATAGCAGGAGTAGGAACTGGTTTAAGATTCCTTAGGTTTTGAAGCATCATCCTGATTTCAGCCCGGGTAGGTTCAAATAATCGTTTACTTACTGCCGCATTAGCAAAACATACTGGACATTTAAGATTACATCTGTTTGTAACGTCAATTAAACCTAAAACTGTTGAGGTTTGATGTTGCTCACATAAACCACAATTGTTAGGACAACCAGAATTACGTTTAATCTGAGGATTATCAATTTTTGTAGCAGTAGTTGGGAAACTATCTGCCTTTTCATAAAGTTTTGCATCACTCCAATAAGTGTTAGTAAACTCCCCGTGTTCAGGACATGTTTTTTTAATCATTATTTTTCCGTTTTCCTCATAGACTTCAGCGTCTACAGGTTTAAAACATTCCGGACATAGACTTTTGGTTTTTTTAATCAAATAATCACCTATATTTTTAAAATAACATTACCTATAATAATAAAGTTTAAATTAAAAATTTATTAAAATGAAAAAGTAATATAAAAACAAAATAAAATTTAAACTAATTAAATTATTAATTATTATAATATTTAAATATATTTATAACAATGAATATTTAAATTTTTAGAAAAATATTAGAAAACTATTTTTAAAAGGATAATTAAATCTAATAATGTTTATAGAATTTACTTGGGGAAAAAATGAACATTGATTTTTTTTATATTGGTATCTTATGTGTAGTTTCAATTTATTTTATGTTACCTGCATACCTATCCAATATTAGTGGCCTTATATTTGGGGGAGGTACACCATTAGATTTTGGTCATAAAACCAAAGACGGACATGACATAATTGGTAAAGGATGTACCTGGAGAGGACTAATAGCAGGTACTATTATCGGAACCATTGTAGGTGGTCTTCAGGGAATTTACACGCCAACACTTATCCAATTATCCTATGGAATTATCCCTTTGATTACATATAACGGACTATATCAAGGTTTACTTATTGGATTCTTACTTGGCCTAGGGGCTTTGCTTGGTGATGCCAGTGGAAGTTTCATTAAAAGAAGAATCAACATACAACAAGGCGAACCTGCACCAATACTTGATCAGCTAGATTTCGTATTTGGAGCATTAATTATATCTGCATTTGCAATAAGACTTGATTGGCAGGTTATAATTACAATATGTATTTTAACTTTATTCCTACACCTATTCACCAATATGATAGCATATTTAATTGGTGCAAAAGATGTGTGGTATTAAATTCTTCACTTGAAACCCTATTTTTATTTTTTTATTTTTTAAAATATTTTCTACAAATCTTAAAAGTTTGAATAGATACTCTTAAAATCAAATAACAAAAAAATCATTGATAAAAAAAATCGCCTTTTTATTAAAATTCAATTCTTTTTCCGAAATCATCATAATCTTTTTTATAAAGATTATTATAATATATTTCAAAAGATGATTCCGGTAATGCTCTTCTGTATTTTATCATTTTATTCCACATTGAATTAGCTTCATCTTTATTTATTATATTTTTATCAAACAATATCCCCAACAAGTAAGCCGTGGTTAATAAAGGTAATTCAAAATAATCAACATAAAATTTAATATCTTTAAAATTATTTGATGCCAAAATACCTTTATTTTCATAGGCCAAAGTGATTGCTGCAGCTTCACCTTTACCTATTCTACAACCTTTATACAGGTTTCCATTAATAATATTTCTATAATTTAAATATTCTGCTGTTTCGGCATTTAAATCAACTATTTTTACAAAATTATCCTTAATCAATTCTTGTAAGTTATTTTTTACATTTTCTGGGGTTCCTTCACATGTTAATTCCTCATAAACTTGTGAAGGTATATTAATTTCATGAAAGAGTTCTTTCAAAAGGTTTCCCTCGTTAATTATTAAAAAAGAGGATAAACAATCAGAATCATAAAAAGTTTGTTTTTTAATCAATTTAATCCTCCTTTAAATTATATACAATATCTGATCTATAATTCTTTATTAAGATTTCCTCCATTAGACCTTTTGAAATTAAACCCCTTTCATAACTTTTATTCACCAAAGGAATCAATTTACCTAACATGTAAAATTTCTTATCATTTGGTGATTCATTATATAATGTTAAATCATAGCCTAAATTCATAGCATTAATTTTTATAGAACTCTTAAATTTATCAAACTCTCTTTGAGATATATAATCCTCATTTTTAAGCCTAAATAACATTGAATGATGACTAATCTGGAAAAATTGCTCACATTTTATAATATCTTCAAGATTCCACTTGTTAATATTATTATTTTCAATAAACTTTTCTAATCCGCATGATGGTAATAAAAAATAAGAGGCAAAGTTATTAGCCAGTATCTCATTTTCATTATTAAAATTAGTACCGCAAACAGACCAATTATTATCCCCATCAAATAACAAATGATATAACTCATGAGCCAAAGTGAAATTCTGTCTTCCCTTAGTATGATTAGAATTAATCATGATTATTTGATTTTTATCATTCTTACAACAACAGCCACTAATAGATTGATTCATATCATACCATAACAAAGTTAGATCCTTAATCTTATCTAAAACCAATGGAAAAATATCAATTGGACTATGTGTGTTTATATCCCATCTATCTCTTAGCCTAATAGCTAGTTTCTCTTCTTTTTCCATAAATCTTATTCCCCATCATTTAATTCCTCTAATAAGTTTAAGTACTTCATTGTCTCATTAATTTTACTTACAACATTTAAATCATAATCCTTTTTATCAAGTCGAAATGCTATTTTCTGAGGATTATACACATCAGATTCACCTAAAAGATACTCTGGAGAACAATCATATAACAAACATACCTTATCCAAGGAACTTACATTTAAATTTCTTTTGCCCTTTTCAATCTTTGAGTAATTACTTTGATCCAAATCAAGATAATTACTTATTTGTTCCTGAGTTAAATTATTAAGTTTCCTTAATTTTTCAAGTCTTTCACCAAGTTTTTCACCCATTTTAAACACCTTGCCTCCCAAATAATTAATTTAATATTTGACCTATAAAATATATATTTTTTTCCATTTATTTAGGTCAAAGTATAAAATTTAATTGATACTTGATTTTTCATTCCCATAAAATAAATGTTAAATCTAAAAATAACTTATATTTTTAACTATACATCAAAAATAAGAATATAATTTTTGTTAAACTAAATAATATAATATTATAATAATTTAAATAAAAAAATTAAAATAAAACTATTGAATATTGAAAATTAAAAGATCAAATATACCTAATTTAAGAAAAACAGCTAAAAATAATAAAAAAATAAAAACTCAAAAAATAGGTAAATTATGGGAAAACTGAGACAAAATAAATTTAGTAGAAAAATAGATAATAAACAACCTATTAAAAAAAATAACCAGATTTTATAAAAAAAAATCAGAATTCAAAAAATGGATAAAAAAAATAAAAAGTGATTAAGAGTTTCTTAAAAACTCTTCAGTCAATATTGCAGTTCCTACAGCAGGTGCTACAACACATTCCTCATCTGTCAAGAATTCATCCATAGATTTAACAGTCAGACCTAATGATTCTGCAGCAGGTCTATCTATAATATCTTTACCAAGACCGGTTACAACGATAGTGTCTAGTCCTTCCCTTTCTGATACTTCACCAATAGCTCCTGCAACTTGTTTAATTTGAGCCTGATGAATGTTTTCAGATAATTGTTTTATATCATCCTCACTTAACATGTCTAAATCTGCACATAACACCCTTGCAATACGTCTTTCACATTCGATGATAGATTTTCCCTTTCCATCATTAGTATTACAGACATAATCATCCTCATCGATTAAACCTAAAACCATATAGATATCAGCGGTTTCGGCAAATAGCTCAGAACCAACCCTATATTCAATAGTCTCACCATCCTTTTCAAGAGGAACCTTATCTAAAAATGCACATAGATTAGTTCTTAATGTACCTGTGTATACAAGTTCACCAGTACCTAATCTTTCCATATCTGAACGACCTTTAGCACATTCCTTTCCATTTTTAACTGGGATAATATCGGTTGTAGTACTTCCAGTATCTACAAATATACAATCATCAGCGATTTTACTTGCAATTGGTGCTGTTGCAATCCAGTTTGCAGCTGCGGCTTTAAGTGGATCTTTTCTTAAATCCTCAGGAGATTTTACACCATCAAGAGTAATGTATCCTAGAGGAACATCAAAGACGTTTTCACATTTACCTGCAACATCCAATATCCCATCTTTTTTGGTGTTATATGCGTCCACAAGTTCCGCAGTCATTGAGATACCTACACCATCAAGTTCATCAAGAGGGCAGATATTCTCAATTAATTCTTTTAAAACATCTTCAAGTGTATCATTTTCACTCCACATTGGTAAAAATGAGAAATCAGTTTCTATATTTTTTATTTCTCCATTATTATCAAAATCAACAATAGCTAAATCAGTGTTTGCACCACCAATATCAAAACCTGCTATTTTCATTAAATAAACTCCTTATAAATAATTTGAATTGAAATTTTAAAATAATTGTAATAATTATTAGAAAACAATATTCTAATTTTAAGAATATAATAATTATATAAGATTCTATTATAATTAAATCTTACATTTTAAAAAATAGTTTCTAATTAAAAAATTAAAAAGGTAAAAATCAGATAGAAGATATTCTCTAAAAAAATATTTTAATTGGAAAAGAATATTTTTAAAAATTAAAAAATTAAAGGTTAAAAACTTTATATGAAATAATAAAATCCATTTAAAAGTTTTTAATATGTTAATTCTTAAGCCTTTTCAAGCTTCAATAGTCCATCCTTTTTATAGAATTTAACGGGATATTTAACAGGCATATCCTTAATATCTTCAATAGATATTTTACCGTCTATTAAATCTATAATGGTTTGACCAATATTCATATCCAAAGCTTGTCTTAAGCCTACATAAGGTGTTGTAAATCTTGAATTTATCTCAATAATATAGACTTCAAATTTACCATTATCCTTTTTATTGGCAATTAAGTCTACACCAATAAAACCTTTAAGTCCTTCAATAGCCTTAACAGCTTCAACAGCTGAGTCGAATATCTGATTTAAAGCAGGATGATTATATAGAACCTGGCCACCAAGATATTGTTGTTTATCCTTTGATATGGTTACAAATTGTTTATTTAGGCTTAATGGTATAGCATCAACACCGTCACTTATAAGGCTCACACTTAATACCTCACCTTCAATATATTCCTGGATTAGAACATCACTGCCTTCCGCAAAGACGTTTTCCAAATCATCAATATCTTCCCTTGACTCGATGATCTTGATATCCTCACAGTCCACACCATTTATAGGTTTTGCAATGAATTTATTTTTAATTTCCAGATTGTCTATCAACTCATCGTCCAGACCGTATTCATAATTTTCCTTATCCATATTATAAGATTTAAGATTGAACAATATTGGTTTTTTCCAGAATATATCAGAATCCAAAGTGATTTTATAGGTAAATGGCTGAATTGCATCGGATTTTAATGCTTGATACATTTTGAATTTATCTGAGCATATACCTGTTGACTCTGCATTGGACACATAAAGCTTTACATCATTATCCTCTAGGAATTTTGTTAGATCATAAAGATTGTTCTCTTCCTCAGATGCTATAAATATGGATTTCTTAAATTTACGGACATTTTCTATTAGAAAATCCTCTAAAGCGTTATCGGATTTATCCTCATCAAGGACAATTATATTTGCATCCTTACCATCTGCAAGATAGGAATACTTTTTACTTAAAAGAAAGTATACATCCTCATCTTTTAAATCGTCAACCAATCCACTTACAAGTGCCGCCGCTTCGGAACTAATACATAAATCATCTAAACCTGTAGAGGTATAATATTCAAATACCAATATAGAGTTTTCATTTACAGAACTTAAATCATAAGACATAATATCATCATAAATATTTTAAAAAAAGTTAAAATTAAAAAATATTATTAATATAACATTTCATCTAAGCCATATTGATTAAACAAGATAATTGAATCTTTAATATTTAAATCGGGACTAGGGAAAACCATTGAATCATTCTTATATACGACCCTTACAAGGGTGTTATGGATATCCTCGAATTCCTCGACAGTGATGTTCTCATCAACATGTCTCATTTCAACATCAAAGGTGGTCATTATCCTATGAGGTGATTCGATCTTTAAATCGTCATTGTCATAGGCCTTCTCAATAACATCCAACATTTGACTTGCTGCAGAGCCGTCACCATATGGATTCTTGGCATTTTTCATCTTATTATAGAATTCCTTATTGTTTAAGATTTTATCTGCAGTTACAAGTATGGTTTCCTTATCCGCACCTACAAGAATATTTCCACCGGCAGTGACTGTTTCAGGTCTTTCAGTGTTATATCTTAAGGTCAATGCAGGAACATTTAATGTGATAGCCTCTTCCTGGAGACCTCCAGAATCAGTTAGGATTATAATTGACTTGGAGATTAAAACTAAAAAGTCGAGATAGCCAATCGGTTTTGTAACTTTGATATGTTCTGCTTCCTCCAGTTTCTCATATAATCCGAATTTTTCCAAGGTTTTCTTAGTTCTTGGATGGATTGGAAAAACAATATTAAAGTCTTTAAGTTCCAATAAAGCCTGGATAATACTGGTAACCCTCTCTTTATCATCCACATTCTCTGCCCTGTGAATAGTGAGTGTAATTATATTGTCCTTATCATTTAAGTCCAAATCGTCCAAGATTGTACTTGTCTTTTCTGCAATCTTTAAGTTCCTATAACAAGTATCTACCACACTATTACCTGTGATATAAATATCCTTAGGAGAGTAACCTTCAAGCACTAAGTTAATAGCAGACTGTTCGGTCGGTACAAAATAGAAATAAGAACAATCATCGGCTGCCTTTCTATTGATCTCCTCAGGCATTGAGACATCATAAGATCTAAGTCCTGCCTCCACATGTCCGACTGGAATATGTAGTTTCTGAGCAACCAATGCACCTGCAAGTACAGCATTTGTATCTCCCTGAACAAGAACAATGTCAGGTTTTTCATCAATCAAAACCTTTTCAATACCTTCCATCATAAGGCCAGTTTGTTTTCCATGAGAACCGGAACCTACATGGATATTATAGTTAGGTTTAGGAAGTTCTAAATCAATGAAAAAGTTCTCACTCATTTCCTTATCATAATGTTGGCCTGTATGGATTAAAAGTAATTCATGACCTCTTTTTTGAATTTCATCAATAACTGGAGCCATTTTAATAATTTCAGGTCTAGTACCTAATACAACACCTATCTTCAAAATAAACACCTTTCTTATAATTAAAAATTTTTCATATTATATAAATTAGTATTATATATATTTTTTAAATTAATAAAATTTTATAGTTTAAAAATCATCATCACCATAAATCAACCAAATAAACAATATTGCCTAACACCTTTAGATTGATATTTAAATTACTATCAAAATCATCTTTACCCCATTCAAGTAATAGAACAGACATGAATAATTAAATTAGCATCTAAATTACCGTCAAGATCATCCCACCATTAATTAGTTAAACAATATCATCAGATTTTTTAGATCAATGTTTAAATTTATCGTCAAAACTATCTTCATCATTAATTATTTCTTTAATTCTGCTAAGTCCTGCAATATAAACATCACAGTCATAACGGCTTAAAATAATCTCGCCAAAATGATTGTTTCTACCTTCTATAAAAGTAAAGAAAACCTCAATATCTGATATGCTTGCACTGCTAATAAACCTAAGATTGTCTTCAATTGTAGACCTTGAACCTCTCATAATAAAGGATTGAATCTCATAGATCCTATCAAGATAGTTTAGGGATTCGAAACCATGATATTCCAGAAACTGTCTGAAATTGGTGTAGATGGAACCTAAGTCAAGGTCATAATAATCGGAATAATCGGGGTTGGGAACATAAACATTATTGTAAGAATTTGATACAATAAAATCCTTAGTAAGTTTAAAATAGTCAATATATCTTATAATATGCTTATAAAAATCAATATCACTCAAATCATAGATATAGTCAAAAATCTCCTCCTCCGAAAGATTATTGAAATATTTATAATATTCTATATTAGATAAACCAGATAAGTCTTCCATTGTAATACTTCCTAATTAAAAACTGTTTAAAATACATTCAACAATACCATAAGACCTTTGATAGTCAATAAGTTTAGATGCAAGATAACGTTTAAATTTTTCTACAGCATAATCATCATATTTAAAATTGATTTTATCATAGATCGTATCCATTAAGATAAGATTTTCAGCTTCCAAAACTTTAATATGAGCCCTTGGTTCATCCTCTTTAGGATTTAGATAATCCTCAACCTGCCCATATGACATGTTGCCACATGAATACTCAACAAACACCCTCATCATCTTACGTATCATATTCCACAGGAAACTTTCACCATAAACATCAATAAAGATAGGTGAGTAGTTATTATTAAGATGTGGAAAGTCCTGCTGTTTAGTGAAGTTATTGGTTTTAAAACTACGTCTTAATCTTTCATCCTCTTCTATATCCGGAACTGTTACAGAAATCCTATCAATAGTTCTAGTTGTAGTTTTCTGATATCTCTTTGTAAAATTTGTAAAATTGTGAGAACCTTCAAATAAAGAGGCCATTTCATTTAATCTATCAATGTCCAGATCATCTCTAAAGAGAACATATCTGTACCATCTTTGTTTAGCATATCTAGGTTTAAATCCGAATCTAACTGGAGCCTGAGCCAAGAATTGAACATCTTCAGGTAGGTATCTGTTAATCTTATTTATATGTAGCTCCTTTTCACTTTGAAAACTTACCACATTTCCAAGACTGTTAACACCTGCATCGGTTCTTCCTGCAATTCTGAAACGTGCATCTTTTAGATCTTCAATGTATTCAAGTTCCATTAAAGTATTAATAATATCCCCTTCAACTGTTCTAACATCAGGTTGTCTTTGAAAACCACTGAAATTAGAACCGATATATGCCACTTTGAATGCTGTTCTTCTCATAATATCACAATAATTAATACAATATTTAATTAGATAATTAAAATAATTTTCTAAGCCAATGTGAAGATTTAAAAAAACGACAGAATATAATATCTATTTATTCAAAAACAGTTAAATGTTCAAACAAGGACTCTGAAAGGAAAATTATTAATATATACAAATTTAATAAAACAAAATATACTTTTTAGCAAAATAGGAGGTAGAAAAAATGCCTAGTTTAAGAGACGAACATAGAATTAAGAAACATGCAAAAAGAGCATTGAAACTTAAGATTCTTAAAAAAATCGTAAAACACTAAAAATCCCATTAAATCAAAATCGGAAAATTCAAATTAGAATAAACATAAGTAGAATATTGAATTAATATTCTACCAACTTTTTTTAAATCAAAAATGTAAAAACCAGAATACTTTTTTTAAATGGAATACTCCAATATTTTTATTCAAATTAAAGTTTAAAACATTGCCAAATTAAAATTTTTTATATAGGATAAAATAAAAACCTATTTATAATAAATCTTTGGTGTTTTAAATGGTATTTGAAGACAATAAAATGGAGATTATGCCTGCGGTAGATATAAAAAATGGAAAATGTGTTCAACTTGTTCAGGGAAAACCTGGAAGTGAACAGGTAATTATTGATAATCCTGAGGAGGTTGCTTTAAAATGGGAAAATGAAGGTGCTGAGGTAGTTCATGTAATAGACCTTGATGGAACCATAGACGGTAAAAGCAATGTTAAGTTAATTGAAAAAATCATAGACACAGTAAATGTTCCAGTTCAAATAGGGGGAGGAATAAGATCTGTGGAATATGCCGGCCAACTATTAGATCTCGGAGTTGAAAGGGTAATAATTGGAACTATGGGTATAATACATCCTGAGACAATAAGGGAATTATCCAGTGAATATGGTCCGGAACACATCATGATTTCACTTGACAGTAAAGATTCAAAGGTAGTAATTAAAGGATGGCAGGAGAAGATAGATAAAAGCCCTGTGGAATTATCAGAGGAATTTGCAGACAATGGTGCAGGAAGTATACTCTATACAAATGTTGACGTTGAGGGACTTTTAAATGGATTGAATACAGAACCGATTATAGACCTTGTTAAATCCTCACCAATACCAGTTGTATATTCCGGTGGAGTAAGTAGCGAGGAGGATTTAAAGACACTTCAAAAAACAGGTGTTAAAGGAGTAGTAATTGGATCTGCCTTATATAAGAATAAATTAAATCTAAAAGACGCTTTAAAATATCAGGATATAAACTAATCAGGAATTCTAGAAAGGGTAAATTAAGAATCTTAAAATAATGTTTTAAGATCATATAAACTAAATCAAATCTTAGAATCATATGAACCATTTAAGAATTTCAAAAGAAACTACATCATAATATTAACTAAATTAAAAGTCATGAAAGAACTATATTAATATTATATAAAAACTAAAAATATATTAAAAAAAATTAGAGGTTAGGAAATATGACTACAGTTATGGCAACAGGAACTTTTGATTTACTACATCCCGGACATGGAATTTATCTTCAAAAATCTAAGGAATTAGGGGGACCTGATGCTAAGTTAGTAGTTGTCGTGGCACGTGATTCCACTGTTAAAGCAAGAAAAAGAATTCCCGTTATAAATGAAAACCAACGTCTTGAGATGATTAAGATGTTAAAGCCTGTAGATGAGGCATATCTTGGATATGAAGGGGATAAATTCAGAATCGTTAAAGAAATAAAACCAGACATCATATCCATAGGACCAGATCAGGATTTCGATATTGAAAGATTGGAAGAGTCCTTAAGAAAACGTGGAATTAATTCAAAAGTTATGAAGGTTAATGATTACCACAGAGACGACTTAGACAGTAGTTGTAAAATCATTAAAAAAATAAAAGAATCTGATTTCAAAGACAAAAGATTAGAAAACTGTGATTAATCCTAATTAATTGAAAATTAAAGTATTTAAAACTAATAAAAAATAGAAGGTATTGAATTATGGTCAATGTAGCTATTATTGGAGCCAGTGGTTATACTGGTGGTGAATTATTAAGATTATTGTTAAACCATCCTGAAGTTGAAGTAAGTACAGTGACATCAAGAAGTAATGAATCAAAACCAATTGAGACAATCCATCACCATTTACAAGATACTGGATTGGTATTTGAAAACAAAGAACCTGGGGAATTTGATGAGGATATAATATTTACAGCAACACCTCATGGAGCATCAATGAAAATCATTCCTGATCTATATGAAAAGACCGATGCAAAAATCATTGATTTAAGTGGAGATTATAGGTTTGATGATTATTCCGTTTATGAAAAATGGTATCATTTAAAACACACAGAGCCAATACCAAGTGTTTATGGTCTTCCAGAAATTCACAGAGAAGAGATTAAAAAATCAAGGCTTATTGGAAATCCAGGTTGTTTTACAACAGGAGCAATCCTATCAGGTTATCCATTATCAAAACACCAATTAGCAGATAGAATGATATTTGACTCTAAAACTGGTGTAAGTGGTGCAGGAATTTCACCTTCAGAGACAACCCATTACCCAAACATTGCAGACAACGTTAATCCATATAAAGTAACTACCCACAGACATACCCCTGAAATCCAGCAAGAACTTCAAAGATTCTCAGATGTCAAGATTTCCTTTACACCAATACTCGTACCTGTTGAAAGGGGAATACTTACAACTAACCATGTACTGTTATCTAATGATATGGGATATGAAACTAAAGAGGAAAGGGAAAATCTTCAAGAGAAAATCACAGAAATCTATAAAAAAGAGTATGAAGACGAACCATTTGTAAAAATACTTGAAAATGGCGAGATTCCAAGATTAAGCTCCGTACGTGGATCCAACTATATCCACATTGGCTGTTTTGAAGTTGATGAAACCGGTCAACTTGTAGTCATTTCTGCAATAGATAACCTTGTAAAAGGTGCTGCAGGTCAAGCAATACAAAACATGAATATCATGTGCGGATTTGATGAGAAAGCAGGTTTAAACCTTTATGGATTACATCCATAAAATTAAACCTTCCTTAATCTCTTTAACCAATTATCATAAAAATTATTTCAAAATAGGACACAATATAAAAACATTCAATCTGAAAAATCGCTAATTTTACAAAAACATAGAAAGTTTAAGAAATTTTATTTAAACTATTAATTTTAAATAGATATTTTATAAATTGATTAATATTATCAAATAATAACAAACTATATTAATTGAAAAAATATACTTTTACATAATATTGAATTTTATATTGATTAAAAGAAAATATTGATTAAAATGAAAACCTTAATTATATATTACTCTGACAGTGAAAAAACAAAGATTGTTGCTGAAACATTATCTGTTAAGTTAGATGGAGATTTAATACAGATAGAAGATAAGAAAAATCGTTCAGGTTTTAAAAATAGATTAACATCTTCCATTGATGCTTTAAGAGAAAATAAAACTGAAATTTCCCCAAAACGTGTTGATGTCAGTGACTATGATGTAATTTACTTTGGAACACCTGTATGGTCAGGTAAACCTAGTCCCGCTATTATTACAATAATTGATAGATGTGACCTCAGAGGTAAAGATGTGGTATTATTTGCAACAATGACCTCATCAGGTGCAAAAGCAAGTTTAGATAGAATGGAGGAAAAGGTTAAAGCCCGTGGTGGTAGAGTAATAGAAAGATTTTCTCTTAAAACTAAAGGTAAAAGTGATAATAAACTTAGAAAGGACAGTGAAGTCTGTGCTAAACTATTAGATTTAAGTATTTATCAATAGATAACAATATTTTATTTAACCTTTTTACTTATTTTAAACCAAAACTAATTCTTCAATAAAAACAATAAATAGCTAACCTTATAAAACAAAAACTAATTCTTTGATAAATTAACTAAGCTCCCAAACAAAGGCTAATTTTTTAATAATAATAACATTAATAACTCCATAAATAAACTAAAAATAATTCTATTTAACAAAAACAATTAATAACTTCAAATAAAAAAAAACTAATTTTTTAATAAATAGATAATTAACCAACTTCAAAGACTAAAATTAGTCCTTTAACAAAAATAGTTAATTAACTCCAAATTCAATAAAACCAGAAAGAATTTTTAAAGACTTTAATTAGAATAATATTTTTTAAAATTACACTAAAACAAATATATTTTATAAAAATATTAAAAACAGACTGATTTTTTTAATTTTTTAATACTAACATCCTATTTTAAACAATATATTATAAAATATTATATATTACCGAAATGAATAATAATAAATTAGAAATATAATTATATTTCTATTTGAAAAATTTTAGATAAAAAAATCTCGAATATTTTTAAATCTAAAATCAAAATCTTTACAATAAAATAATTATTTTATTATTAAATCATAATCGATTTATGATTGTTAATAATCTATTTAAAAAATATTTGTAGCTTAACAAGTATTTTTTCCAATTTAGTCAAATGATTTAAATTGAAATTAAATTTTAAATGTTTAACATTTATTTAAAATTTTAATCTAAAAATGAATAATAGGTGGATTATGTTAGAAAAATTTATGGAAAACTATAAATTATTAATAATCGTTCCTATAATCATTGCTATTTTATCTTTAGCCTGTTTAGCAACAATTGGTATTGACGAGAGTGTTGATCTTAAAGGAGGTACAATGGCCGAAGTTACTCTGAATCATCAAATGAGTAATGATCAAATCACAAGTCAAATACAAAGTGCACTTCATGTTAATGAGGTTAAAATTATAAGTAATTCAAATAATAAAGCCACTATTGAATTATCTGATAAAGTAGATGTAGGACAATTTAAACAAGCACTAAATGGAATTGGAACTGTAACAAGCTATAATACAGTAGGACCTGTATTAAGTCAGGAAGCAATGAACCAAGTCTATTGGGCATTACTCTTTGCATTTATTTTTATGGCAATCACTGTATTTTTCGTATTTAGAGAAATCGTTCCGGCATTTGCAGTTATTTTATCTGCACTCTTTGATATAATTTATGCTGCTGGAGGAATGGCTTTACTCAATGTTCCTTTATCCATCGCATCAGTAGGTGCTTTGTTAATGTTAATAGGTTATAGTGTAGATACCGATATTATGTTAACAACCCGTCTATTAAAACGTAAAAATGGAACTGTAGTTGAAAGGGCAACTGAAGCTATGAAGACTGGTTTAACCATGTCTATAGCAGCTATTGCTGCAATGGTTGTATTGTATGTAGTAACAGACATATTTATGCCACAAGCAAAAACTTTAAGTGAAATTTCTATGGTTTTAATTCTCGGATTAGTTGCAGATATAATTAACACATGGTTTATGAACCTTGGAATCTTAAGGAAATACATCGATTTCAAAAACAATAGGAAACATAACCATAAAAGGAAGGTGGGAGCATGAGGAGACGAAATGATCCTGTCGAATTCCTAAAGGACAAACATGTTATCTTATTAATTGTATGTATTATTCTAAGTATAATTTGTATTGCAACATTTGGAATTTCAGAAGGTCTTGATCTAAAAGGAGGATCTGTCATACAGCTCCAATTAGAACATCCCGTTGATAGAGAAACAATGAATGTTGTTACCACAGTATTGGATAAACGTTTAAACTTGTATGGTATTAGTGATGTAAAAGTTAGACAAAGTGGTAATCAACAAGTTGTAGTGGAGATGGCAGGAGCCACACCTGAAGAGGTGGAGCGGCTAATTGGAAATCCTGGTGTATTTGAGGCAAAAATTGATAACAAAACGGTTCTTACTGGTTCAGATATTAGTAGTGTT